>Ga0214166_1001206_pt1 | contig 11615 bp, 15 predicted proteins | sample TroBogepilimnion_27_FD_153005 | JGI IMG/M metagenome (GOLD analysis project Ga0214166, IMG submission 153005) | Freshwater microbial communities from Trout Bog Lake, WI - Practice 18AUG2009 epilimnion v3 | ecosystem: Environmental > Aquatic > Freshwater > Lake > Epilimnion/Euphotic zone ...
CCAATGGATGGGTTGCTGGGGCTAAAGCCCTTCTCGCGGTAGTTGAATTGCATAAGCCAATCAGCCTTGTATTTGACGGCAATTGTTGTTTTGAATGTACGGATGGTATGAATATGTTTTTTGACTATCCCTGCCCTACTATCCAAGCCATTGAGAAGGAGTTAAGTGAATGAGTAAAATAATCAAAATGAGTAAGTTGCGCGCAAAGATAGCGTTAGCAATTCCAATGAAATACCGCCATCTTTATCACAAATTGGAATGTGCCTTGGGGTTGCATATAAAAGTTAAAAGCGCACATCAAAATCGTATTTTCTGTCTTATCTGCGAAAAGAAATTAAAATGACGATTATCGAAGTCTGCCAAGAGTTTGATTGCGATTACCGAATTATCCACGAAATACCCACCAACCGATACAGCGAAATTGGCGCTCGTTCAACGATCTTCAAAGCGCCGCCTAACAACTTGATGTGGGAACACGAAGAACAACACCGACTAATGAAAGAGACTCAAAATGAAAAAATGCGCTTATCAAATCCACGTAGTTGAGTACAAGACAGCAACCAGCGAGCCGGAAGAATGGGATTTCCACTACAACACGGCGATCGATGCCGTACAAGCTTGGCACAAGTTCAGAGATGTGAATGGGCAATACAAGCGAGTATGCACGTTTCACGGAGCCGCAGGAGACATGGATGTCAAGATTTTCAACGCATAGGTAGTCAAATGGTGTCCTTTCATCGCCAAAGAACGGTCAAGACCCCTAACTCATTCGGGAGAGCCGTATCTGCTACCCCACCTGACCGCCGGTTCACAGGCTGGCGGTTTAGGTCTAAACTTACTTACCAGTATCCGCTATCGCTCTACAAAGGAGAACGAAAAATGGATGATTCATTCGTAACTCGGTGCCGTTCTTGCGGCGTTCAACTATGGGTGGCAACAGTCTGCTCCTACTGCTCTTTAAGGAGTAAGGTCAAAGAATAAAGATTTGGCGCAAGATCCTTGTAACAGCCATTTTGGTTGGGTCTTGCCAGTCGGTCGGAGCGCAAGCCGCATTTGCGCCTAAAGACTTCGTAATGCAACCCAAAACGTATGCAAAGTATGTAGTTCTAGGCGAGTGGCACAGTATCCGGCAAGATTCCTGTCTCAATGAATTATGGACACTAGAAAGCCATTGGAATCCAAAAGCTTCTAATCCGCACTCTACGGCGTTCGGTATTCCGCAATTTCTTGATCAAACTTGGGTGGACTATCACTACCCAGTTCGACCTAAATCTGCCTTGACTCAGATTACAGCCGGACTAGACTACATCCAAGCAAGATACGGAAACCCTTGCGCGGCACTACGGCACGAAAAATGGAAAGGTTGGTACTGATGAACAAGCACGTTGTAATGTTTTCAGGCGGCATAGGTTCTTGGTACACAGCAAAGCTTGTCGCAAAAAAATATGGAACGGAAAACCTTTATCTTTTGTTTAGCGATGTCAAAGGAAATAATCCGTCTCCACACATAGGAGAAGATGAAGATACTTATCGTTTTATTGAGGAAGCCGCAAAAAACGTAGGTGGCACCCTAATTCACTTAAAAGATGGAAGAGACATCTGGGATGTATTCAAAGAAAAAAAATATCTAGGAAATAGCCGTTTAGCGCATTGTTCTTTTGTGTTAAAACAAAAACCAGCAAGAGAATGGTTAGAACAAAATTGCAACCCAGAAGAAACTATTGTTTATGTGGGCATTGACTGGATGGAAACCCATCGGCTACCAGCGATCATAAAAAATTACCTGCCTTGGAGAGCAAAAGCGCCTTTAACCGAACCACCTTATTTCGATAAAAATCAAATGATCGAAGCGGCAAAAGCAGAAGGGTTAACAACACCTCGCCTTTACGATTACGGATTTTCACACAATAATTGTGGCGGCGGCTGCGTTAAAGCAGGACAAGGACAATTTAAAAAGCTTCTTGAAATCATGCCTGAACGCTATAAAGTTTGGGAAGAAAAAGAACTAGAAATGCAAGAATATCTAGGTAAAGACGTAACTATTTTGGCTGAAGTGGTGGCTGGGGTTAAAAAACCTTTACCTCTTATAGAATTAAGACAAAGAGCAGAAAATTCACCAATGCTGATCGATGATTACGACATAGGCGGTTGCAATTGTTTTGTAGATTTTGAGGAAAATAATGGCTATTGACTCGAAGATCGTTCAGAAGGTAGTAAGTCGTGCCAACGGCTACTGCGAGACTTGTGGCGGTAACGCGCATGAGAGCATGGCACTTCACCATCGCAAGCTTAAATCACGCGGCGGTGAAGATAGCGTGGCTAACCTGATTTGGATACATCACGGGTGCCACAACTTAAACACAAACAGTATTCACCTGAACCCTGCGGAAGCAGAGCGCAAAGGATGGATGGTTGGGTCTTGGCAAGAACCGGCAGAAACGCCATTTGTTCAGCCTGACGGCTCAATCGTATTACTCAACGAAGATGGAACTATCCATCACTTAGGGGGCAAAGATGGCGAAGAATAGACTCACAATACAGGGGCGTATAGGCAAAGACCCTGAACTCAAAGCAGTCGGAGATGAAGCAGTTGCTGAGTTTTCATTAGCGTTTACACCTTGGTCAAAATCCAAAGGCGAGGGTGAGACAATTTGGTTCGATGTAAGCTTCTGGAACAAGAACGCAGACGCGGTTATGGACTTTTACCGCAAAGGCGATCTGGTCGAGGTCGAGGGCGTATTCGGCTACAAGCGGCATGTCAAAGACGGCGTAGAGAAGATTTATTTAACTATCTTGGGTCAAAGCATTTCTGAGGTCAAAATCAGCAAGAAGGCAAAGACTGACGAGGTAGCGCCTTGGTAACAGCCGACAATGGCGAGGAATTATGGGCAACTGATGAGGTTGCCCAGTTTCTTAACATTACAATAAACAACCTACGGCAAATACAGCACCGAGGTCAGTTGGAGTGGAAAAAAAGAGTTTGGCGCTCAGTCTATTACTCTGCCGATGAGGTTCGCGCCTTCAAAGAACTGCGAGAAAACAAAAAGCGTGGGTAACCTACTCCTGTGCAAACAGAAGAAGCGACCGTCGAGGAAATCGATGAGGCTATGGTATGGATACAGTCCTTGCTGGCTGACCCACGCCTAATCCCACGCCGCCGAAATATCTTGCTTGGAGAACTAGACTCGCTGTTAGATGCTCGATTGGAACTAAGCGAAAAGGAACAGTAAAGTAATCTCATGGAAATCGAAGAAATCGCTCTTACGGCAATTAAGCCTTATGCAAAGAACCCACGCAAAGGCAACGTAGATTTAATCGCTGAATCGTTGGAAGCTTACGGGCAATACAAACCGATTACTGTGAACCTACGTAACAATGAAATCCTAGCCGGCAACCATACGTATGCCGCCGCACAAAAACTCGGTTGGGAAACTATCGCCGTCACATACGTCAATGTAGATGAAGCGACAGCCGCGAAGATTGTAGCGATCGATAACAAGACATCTGACTCTGGTGAATACGACACCGAGAAGCTTCTAGAACTATTGGGAGATTTGCCTGATCTTACTGCTACCGGCTACGCGCAAGATGATGTAGACAGTTTGCTCGCACTACTTGATGAGCAAGCGACACCTAACCTCGGAGCAGATATTCACCTCGCACCTAAAATTGGTGAAACAGGATTAAGCAACGTCAATGTCGGTACCTCATTAGGCGAATACGCCGAACGCTACAACGCGAAGCAAACTCGTATGTTGATGGCAGATTACGAGAACACTCTTTACGTATGGCTTATCGAGAAGTTAAGCGATTACCGCCAACGTCACGGACTCACAACAAACGCTGACGCGATCGTCAAACTGGTTGAAGATATTTACAACGAGAAGGCTCCAAGAGAATGAACCTAGCCGATCTTCCAATTATTAAAATCAAGCGAGTAATGTCGGAAGAAGAATCCAGCGAACTCGTAGGCACAATGGTGGAGAACCTCGAAGCCAACTGTAACGAAGCCGGTATTTATGTAGACGAAGACACAGACGAGATTATCCTCGCTTACTTCCCGATGGAAGAAGAAGTCAATCTCCTACGCAGGTCTGTATTGAACATCAAGTACGGAAGCACAAAGCGCCAGAGCCTCGGTATTGAAAACCTCTCACGTACTTTCGGAATGGCACCGCGCAAGGTCTTTCAGCGTAGAGAGTCCTGCCGCCCAACAACTCTCGCCGGAGAGCAACCCAACGAACACGCAGTTCTTATTGCGTTTGCAGAGAAGTTTGCCAAAATGTTCAAGGAGTTTGCTCCTGATGTCTACGAACACGATGTAGAAGCACTCAAAGAAGCCGGACTAGAAAACGAATGGCGCATGACCGATGATGCTCTATGGACATCTGGCGTTGTAAATAAATCTTCAACCCTGCCTTACCACAGAGACGGCTTTAACTTTGCCACATGGTCGGCGATGCCAGTTATTCGCCGCGACATGAAAGGCGGCTACCTCAATTTCCCTGCCTATAACATCACTTGCTCTTGCCGTGATGGATGGGTGCTGTTTTTTGCTGGATACAAGTACGTGCATGGAGTAACACCTATGACGCCGGTGAAAAAAGATGCTTACCGCTACTCAATCGTGTATTACGCGCTACGTGGCATGAAAGATTGCTTCACCTATGCAGTAGAAACTGCTCGCGGTGGCGAGAACCGAACCAAACGTGAAGAACAGATGGTCAAGGTACTCAAAGGCGAAGCAGAGTCGCAGGTTAAAGGTTGAAGGTTGGCTACCGGCGTGTATCGGGCAAACTACCTCTAACCGACAATGAAGCCGGAGCAAGAGGTACGTGGCTAGAAAAGCGCAGAGGTCTCATCGCAAGCTTGGAAGAACGAGGACATACCTTCTCGTATTTGACCGACCCAACGCCTAACAGCCAAGAGGCAGGTTACGCAAAAGCTTCTAACTACGATTGCGACCTGCTCATGCTGGAGTTCGGCGGCAATAACCTCATGTTCAACAAAAAGGCATGGGAAGAAACTTTTGCCATCATCAAGCAACATAAGGGCAAGATCGTATTCCTGAACGATGACCCGGATTTGCCGTTCTTGTGGAAAGAGTTGCCAAACGAAGATTGGTCACGTTGGACTATCGCGGCTAATGCAGTCAATACTGATGCAGTACGTAAGCGCCTGAACGTGCCAACGGCGGCAAAGGTCATAGACATCCCGTTTCACGCTGTATTGCGACAACGCGAGTTTGCAGACGGCATCAACACGACTGCTGTTTATTACGGCAGACCTAACGGCAGAAGCAAAGTTTTAGCGCCATTCCTCTCTAGCGGAATTGTGACTATCGCCGGTAAGCAAGAAGAATGGGGCAACGAAATTGTCGTTCCAGCGCCGGAGCAGAAGAATCGCTCAGAGTTTTACCGCCAATGGAGAGCCTGTCTAGCAATTTATGACGGCAAACACGCCGATACAGGTTGGCGTACAGGTCGCGCTTACCATGCTCTACTCGCAGGGATACCCGTAGCCGCTCCACGTGGCAATAGGGGTCTTGCTTGGGCATTTCCGGCAGATTACCCTAACGAACTGGCTCAACTCCTCAGAATGGACAAGAACCAGCGAGAAGAACTACACGCACAGCAGGTAATCGCGGCAACAGGAGACATAGAGACTGCTTACATCGCTCTAGGCTTATGATCGGCTACGACATTGACGGAGTATTAGCTTCTAAGCCAACCCCTAGCGACAAGAAGTGGGGAAGGATGAACGGCGCAGAGCGTAAAGCCCACAAAGAGAATCTACTCCACCAATACGACAACGCCAAAGCCCTACTCATTCCGACAGAACCTTTTTACGCCATAAGCGCTCGTAAAGACGAACCTCTCGTAAGAGGGATAACTACTCATTGGCTCAAAGAGAGATATGGCGATTTAGTGCTTGGGGTTGCCCTACTGCCCATGAGCAGGTCTATCGAGAACGTAGTGAAGTTCAAGAACGCGGCTATTGAGAATTATCAGATTACAAGATTTACTGAGGACAACAAGAAGATACTCAAAGGTCTGCACGAGAACGCTTGCCCTGCTGAACTCTACTTTTGGGAAGAAGGCATGAGCGCGCCAGTTGCATTTCCTATTTCCTGAGATACGCTACACACATGACAGGAAAAATGGCTATGCCTGAGCCAGAAATGGTAGAGCGTGACCTTAAAATAATCGCCCTACGCAATACCGGCGCTACATGGGAAGCCATAGGACAGGCACTCGGTTACGCCAACGCTAGTGGTGCTTACAAGGCATACCAGCGTTTACAGGCTCGCAGAGTCCACCCGAAGATAGACGAACACAGAGAGATCGAATTATCTTTTCTAGACTCGCTGTTGCACCAGTTGTTCTTCAACGAGGAAGGCAAGCCAAAAGCCAAACTCTCGCTGAGGGAGATGGACAGGGCGTTAGCGATCCACGACCGCAAGGCAAAAATACTAGGACTGAACGCACCGGAGAAATTACAGACAGAGGTGATTACTTACGATGGAAACACCCTTGCTGAACATACCCAGCGAATCATTGAGCTTGTACGATCATCTCGCAGCACGACGAGCGCTTTGGGCGGCAACCTTGGCGAGACCGGAGCAACTGCCTGATGACGCTGATTGGAGTACTTGGCTTTACTTGGCTGGGCGTGGCGCTGGTAAGACGCGCACTGCGGCTGAGTGGATTGCGTGGGAAGCAAGCAGACACGATGCAACGCGCTGGGCAATTATCGCGCCAACCTTTGGTGACGTCAGAGACGTCTGCGCGGAAGGTGAATCAGGGGTTATCCCTATCCTACGTCAGTATGGAAATCTCGATTACTACAATAGAAGTACGGGGCTAATCCGGCTAAAAAACGGCTCGCGTATCAAGCTTTTCTCCGCAGATGAGCCTGATCGCCTACGCGGTCCACAACATCATGGAGCATGGTGCGATGAGTTGGCGGCTTGGCGTTATCCGGAGACATGGGATCAGTTGCAGTTCGGTATGCGCTTAGGACAGCATCCTCGCGTAGTAGTTACCACCACGCCTAAGAATGTACCTATCATCAGAACGCTATCGAAGCGTACAGACGGCACAGTCAAGATCGTGCGCGGCTCAACCTTCGATAACGCCGCTAACCTCGCTCCGCAAGCACTCATAGAATTACAAGCGCGCTATGCCGGTACTCGCTTAGGTAGGCAGGAGTTGTTCGGCGAACTTTTGGAAGATTCCGAAGGAGCGCTCTGGACTAGAAGCTTGATCGAAGAGGCAAGAGTTACTGAAGCGCCAGCGTGCTACCGCATAGTCGTGGCGATTGATCCTGCTGTGACAAGTGGCGAGGATGCAGACATGACCGGAATAGTTGTAGCCGGAGCAACGCCTGATGGACATTACTGGGTGCTGGAAGATGCCACGATGAAAGGCACTCCTGACGCTTGGGCGCGTAAAGCCGTTGAGTTGTATCGCAAATGGAAGGCTGATCGTGTTATCGCGGAAACCAACAACGGCGGCGATCTTGTATTGGAAGTCTTGAAGCAAGTAGACAGCACAGTCGCATTACGCAAGGTCACAGCATCTCGCGGTAAGCAAGTACGCGCTGAACCTGTATCGGCGTTGAGCGAGCAGAAGCGTTTGCACATGGTTGGTGCGTTTCCTGAATTGGAAGATCAACTCGTTACGTGGGAACCAGATAGCAAAGAATCACCAGACCGCATGGACGCGATGGTGTGGGCGATTACAGATTTGATGGCTGGAAGCGTTGCGATGAAGTCGTTAGCGGCACTCGCAGACTTTTGCCAGAACTGTCGCTTACCACTTCTACGCGGTACTAGAGTGTGTCCACGTTGCAATACCGCTATTATTACACCAGCCTGAATTACAAGGGGCATTAAACAAGGAGCAAGCACATGGGTCTATTCGACCGCTTAGCCAAAGCAGTAGCCGATCAAATAGTAAAGGCTCCGGCACTTAATCTGCCAGCAGGAGCAGTCACGCTCACAGAGCAACAGATGAACACGGCGCAAGGACAAACTGCTAACTACGGACAACAGACTCCACTCCCTCGCAACCCACTATTGGCTGGTGTGCCTTTCGGTCCAGCGCTACCTGTATCGCCAGCATCCATCAACCCACTACGCGATGATGGTCGCTCCGATCCACGCCGCTACGAATACCAAGTCGCGCAGAACATCAACTTTGGCACGCAACAGAAGCTTGTACAGTTCGACACTTTGCGTGGCGCGGCAGAACAAATCGATATCGCTCGCCGTTGCATCGAAGTATTGAAGGCAAAGATCAGTTCACTTGACTGGGACATCGTGCTCGGTGATGATGCCTCTGAAAAGATTATTGCTGAATCCGGTGGAGATCACGTGCGCGCTATGTCTATCGCACGCCAAAAGTTCTCTGATGAGATTTATCGCTTGCGTACATTCTGGGAAAACCCTGATCGCTCGAATGGAATGACCTTTATCGACTGGATCAGCATGAGCCTAGAGGACATCCTCGTTCTTGACGCTTGGGCTATTTGGCCACAAAAAACTGTCGGTGGAGATTTGTATGGTCTGCAAATCCTCGATGGCTCAACAATCAAGCCACTCCTCGATGATCGCGGTATGCGCCCAATGGCACCGCAACCAGCCTTCCAGCAAATCCTGTATGGCTTTCCACGCACAGAGTTCACAGCCAACAGCGATGACCAAAACGCTGACGGCGAATACACCTCTGATGATTTGTCTTACCTCGTTCGCAACCGCCGTTCAAACAGCGTGTATGGACTATCTCCTGTTGAGCGCGCTCTGCCACTTCTTGATCTTTACTTGCGCCGCCAACAATGGCTACGCGCTGAATACACAGATGGCGTAACGCCGGAGATGATGCTCACCTCTGATGCAGAGTTCGGCATGGATCCACTCGTTATGCGCCAATACGAGAACATCATCAACGACAACCTCGCCGGACAGACAGAGCAACGCAAGCGCGCACTCCTCTTGCCAGCAGGTCTAAAGCCACAGATGTACGAAGGCTACGGCGAGAAGTTCAAGGACACACTCGATCACTACCTACTAGAGTCAATCACAGGTCATTTCGGCGTATTGCCAACAGAGATCGGATTCTCTGCTAAGGGTGGACTAGGAGCAAGCGGTCATCAAGAAGGCGAAGCCGAAGCCGCACAAAACATCGGCGTTGCACCTTTGTCTCAATGGCTAGCCAAGATGCTTACCAACCTTTCATACACATACCTCGGTATGCCTCGTGAATTAGAATTCAAGTTCATGATCTCTGAAATCCGCGACAACGAGCAAGCGGCGAAGAAGTCAGACCTAGAATTGCGCGGTGGCACAAAGACCATCAACGAGCGCCGTAGCGAATTGGGATTGCCACTTCTCGACACACCTGCGGCAGATCAACCTATGCTCGTAGCCGGCAACAGCGTGTTCTTCATTTCACCAGAAGGCATTATCAACGCTTCACAGCCACCTGCTGGCGAGTTGGACATTGACGATGCGGCTAACCCACTAGCCAAAATCAAGCCGGGAACAGCGCCAGCGCCAGTAGCCGCGCCAAAACCTACAAGCGAAATTTCTGAAGAAAACCCTGATGAGACTTCAGAACCAAAACCTGCTGCTCCAAAAGAACCTGAAGGCGCAGTTACGCAGGAAGAAGCTTCTAAAGCTGGCGTACCTTCTATGTTCGAAGCAGAAGCCGCGCTATCCAAACTCAATACTCTGCCTAACCCTGCCGGTAACGCTGTAGAGACTGACGAAGATCCCGGAGATTACGTTGAGTCACCTTGGAAAGTAGTGCCAACGATTCCGCTCAACCCTGATGTGTGGTCTAAGGCAAATCTCCAACTCGTAAACATCGCTGATCTTGTAGGCACAGACACAGTCCTTGATCGTGGCAAGGTTGCAGATCGCATCCAAAGCATGGGTCAATCCGACAAGCCATATCGCAACTATCCACTCGTGTATGACGATGGCAAGCAACAGACAATCGTTGATGGGCACCATCGCTTAATGGCTATGTGGTTGCTTGGTATGGATCAAGCGGCTGCATGGGTCGGCACGCCGGACTCAGAAAAAGAAGCGGCAGATGAGGTCAAGGCGTTCGTCAAATGGGCAAAGAAAACAGACCGCGCTCGTCATTTTGAGTTTAAGTCTCTTGACCCAGTAATCGGTGACGCGCTCAATCGTTGCTACTTTGATGGCGATAAGGAAACTATCCGCTCGCTCACAAAGGCATATTTGGCGTGAACCCAAAAGCAGTCGCGGAACAGATAGCGGCAAAGAACGCCATCAAGATTCGCGCCGCGCTTAAAGCCAGCATCGACCCAAAAGCAGTCATCGAGAACTATCTCCACACGATGCCTGACCCTAAGCAACCTCAAACTCAGGCTCGCGCTCGCGCACGGGCATGGGCGGTGCATAACGTCAAGATCGACCAAGCGCCACTCATTTCAGCCCTCAAACGCCACTATGCGGAGATGTATTCGTTTGGGCAAGCAAGGGCAGAGGACAACGTCTATCGAAGCTTGAAAGCCAAAGAGAAGGCGCTAGAACCTATCTCTTGGGATGGCTGGACACCGGGAAACAGAACTGCGGCGGCATTGATCTCGCCTAGTGGTGGGCTAAAAGCGTTGCTCAACGGAATCGAGATTAAAAGCTTGGGGCAGTCCTCAACTTACGATCTTCTCGGCACAGCGTTAGCCGATGGCATTGGGCAAGGATTAGGCGGTACAGCGCTGGCATCTCTCATTAGCGATCACATCTCAACGCCTGATCGCGCTCTTTTGGTCGCTCGCACCGAAGGTTCACGCGCTTCCAACGCGGCACAGATCGACACGTATCTTGCTATGGGAGTTTCACAGGTCGAGTGGTCAGCCGTAGACCCTACAGGTTGCGCTTGCGTAGATTTAGACGGCGAGCAGGTAGACATCGGCGAGGTATTTCCATCAAGCGAAGAAGGCGTAACGCAACCACCGGAACACCCTAACTGCGTATGCACTTTGCTTGCTGTAATTCCAGACACTATGACGTTTGATTCTGTCGCTGACTACACCAACGGCATGGATCTCACAAGCTTCGGAGCAGCTATCGGAGCGGCAAATACAACAGCGCAAGACTTGTCCGGTTCTGAAGATGGCGAAGATGAAGATTACGCAACTTTCGCACCTGATCGTCCAAGCAAGCCGAAGAAATAAGCATTACACTCTAACCACGCGAGATAAGGACTATACATGGCTCTCAATCACACAAACATCACAGTTGGAACAACACCAACCCTATTACTCACAATGCCTAATGGCGTGGGTTATGTGGCAGTTCAAGTTAATAACCGCGACAGCGCAGGTATTTTTCTCGGCGATTCACAAGTCACAAATACTGTAGGCATCAATGGCGGTCAAAACCTAGCCACAAACACAACAGTGCAAATCTGGATGCATGGCAATGACTCTTTGTACGCAGTTAGCGCGGCTGGCACAGCAACCGGCGCAGTTTCAGTTATCTACTCAGCGTAAGGAGCAACCAACATGGCACAGGACTTCGCTAAGTCATTCGCAGAGATCGTCAAGTTCAACAAGAACGATGACGGCACACTTACAGTTTA
>Ga0214166_1001209_pt1 | contig 11590 bp, 11 predicted proteins | sample TroBogepilimnion_27_FD_153005 | JGI IMG/M metagenome (GOLD analysis project Ga0214166, IMG submission 153005) | Freshwater microbial communities from Trout Bog Lake, WI - Practice 18AUG2009 epilimnion v3 | ecosystem: Environmental > Aquatic > Freshwater > Lake > Epilimnion/Euphotic zone ...
CTGTGCGCCTGAAATAGGGCTCAAATTGGAACGTGCTGTTCCGGTGTAGGTGTTAAAATATTTTTTCCATGCCATAATGTGGTACTCTATTTACTCGGGTTTAAGCTACGTTAGGAGAAAGTTCTCGATATTTCATGTATCGTAACCACTCCTTCATATTTTCGTTAATACTATTTAACAATTCCACCTGCGTCTGATCGTAGTTCAATGAGGTCATTCTGTTGATTGGTGCCTCGGTGGCGGTTTCATCTCCCAAATTAGATGCTGTTTCTAACTCTTTAGGTGCTTTGGGTGCTTCTTCTGGTTTTGGTGGCTCTGCTGCTGTCTTTTCTTCGGGTTTTGGTGCTACACCCAAGTCATTTATTCTTTTCTCTCTTTTGGCTTTGATTTTAGCAAGATCTTCTTGTCTTTGTCTTTCCAACTCTTCAGCTTCGTCATAAACTTTTAAAGCTTCCCTATCTTGTTCAACTCTTCTTCGTAGTCCAATAGACTTTTTACGAGCCCAAGTATCTTCACTCGTCCCAATTCTTTCCATCTCCTTAATATCATCTGCTAATTGTTTTCTTAGCGCAGCTTCTGAACCCGCCTCACCTTTTGGTCTATTGGTTTCATCATAATATGCCAATCCGGCATCAATATATTTCTGTCTTCTCGGATCATCTGCTCCGTAACCAGCCTCAGATGCTGCTCGTCCCAAGCGAGAGTCTTCTATCAAACGTCGTCCAGTTTCTACTGCACCAGCTGCAATTAGCATCTCGCCAAACATTTGTTTTATTCCATCTGCTATGGGTCCACGAAATAATTCTACTATTCCTTCTTTCATTTTATCCCAGATTGGCGTGATTATCAAGTCCACAACACCTCTCATTGATTCCCACGCAGCGGTAAAGGCTTTTGTCATTTTTTGAGCAAAAGTCGAATCTTTGTCGCCTAATATGTTTAATAAGGTTTTTGAAAGTTTGTCTAAGATACCGCCTTGTCCAAAAAGATTATTCCAAACAGTTTTTACCGTGTCATTTTCAAAAAACTTTAGTATAAAGGAACTAAATGTACCACGTAACTGAAGCATTTTAGTATTCATTTCTTGAACCATTTTTGCTTCGTCACTTCTCTGTTTTCTATAATCTTCCAAAGCTGCTTTTTTCTGTTTGTTGTCTAGGTCGGCCCACTTTTTTCCTTTGTTTAAATTTTCGTAGTTTTGCGCCACTGCTCTTTCCAAAGCTTGGTTGGTCATCAAAGAATTTTGCGCCAAAGACACTAGATTTTTGTCGAGCTGTGTTGCAGCGAGTCCCAGCTGTTGATAACCTGACTGTATTTGCTTAACTGTTTTTTCATCAAACATTTCCGAGACTCTGCTCATCGCAGTATCATTGTCTATGTAACCTTCACGCAACTGTTGTATGATCTGTGTTAGTGGTCCTTGAAGCTGTGGTGCCAGTCTCTGCAATGGAACCGCCACTTCACCAAATGCTCCGCCAAACTGGGATACTTGATTAATGAAGTCCATAATTGCCGGACCACCAATCGACTGCATAGCAGTTGCAAACTTGGTAAATTCTTCTGCTGCTTTTGGCGCCACTCCTGAGAGATTAGCGAAGAACACAGGATCTTTGGCCAGTTCCATATTCAACGCATGTAACTCATCACGAGTTTTGCCGGTCATCAAAGCCATATTATCCAAGTCTTCAACATATCTAGTAACCGAGCTGATCATCTTATTATATGATGCTGTGCCTTTGGTTGTTGACTGGGCATTAACCACATTAACGCCATTGATTCTTTGTTGTATGTCGGCATAGTCGACCAAATACTGCGCTGCTTGTCCAACTGTTATACCAAGACCTGCTAGACCTTTTTCGCCAAACGTTATTTCCTGCGCCAGGTCTCCCATTCTCCTAGCTCCCTCTTTAACGCTACCATCACCAAAACGTGTGAGGGCTGCTTGGTTCTTAGATATTAGTTTTGCAAATTCTTCTAGACCCAGTCCAGACAAAAATGCTTGTCTGTTTAACTCTGCTAGACTGCCTTGGAATCTAGCTCCCGAAGCATACATTTCTGCAAGCACACTGGAAGCTTTTTCTAAAGCTCCTACCAGTGTGGCCAATACTCCTGTGATCAGTTCTACAGCACCAGTAATAGATCCTGTGATTTTTCCGAGAATATTGCTGGCCATACCAAGGGGATTAAAGTCCTTCATGAACCCTTCGCCACTTTCTTTGTTGGCTTTGCCGGTCAGTTTGGAATATTCATCCAGTTCTTCGTTGGTCTTTTTTAGTACATCAAGATTGGCTCTTTCTGCTTTTTCCCTAATTTTTTCATACTTGTCGGCATTTTTGCTCATGCCTTCCATTATATTTCTCAAAGATCTGAGTGTAGACTCCGATCCCAATTCGTCGCCTTCGATGACGTATTCTTGTCCGTTGATGTTAATTGAATTAGCCATATTTGCCCGGATATATAGTATTGTATTTATGGCTCAAAAAACCATAAGGTTTTTACCTGCAACGGAATCTAATTATGAATCAAAAAAATCCTCTAGCGGGCTATTTTAGACAGCCCAAGCACTATACTGCCTTGCCCAGCAATGGCAGGTGGTATCCGCATCACGCCATTGAATGGCCTGCCACCGGAGAACTGGCAGTACTGCCCATGACCGCGAGAGATGAAATCACCATTAAAACTCCGGATGCGCTGCTTAACGGTCAAAGCACTGCTGAAATTATTCAAAGCTGTGTACCGGCAATCAAGGATGCTTGGTTCGTTCCCACTATTGACTTGGACGTTCTGCTAATAGCTATTAGAATTGCTACTTATGGACCAGCCATGGAAATAAATCCTCGTTGCCCCAAGTGCGCAATCATGAATCATTTTACTGCTGACCTCAAAGAGGCTTTGGCTAGAAACCTAAACAAGCGTTGGAATGATTGCATAACAGTAAATGACCTAAAGATTCATATCAGACCACTCAGTTATAGACAGTTGAACAATAAACAACTAAAAACGTTTGAAGAACAAAGACTGTTGTCCGAAATACAAAGATCGGATTTGAATGAAACCGAAAAGCTGACGCGTTTCAATGACGGCTTTAGAAAGCTTAACAATTTGAATATAGAAATTGTTCTCGAAAGTATCGACTATATTGAAACAGCCGAGGGAGACAAAGTAGCAGACAAGGGAATGATCGAAGAGTTCTTGAAAAATGCTGATAGAAATGTTTTTGAATCAGTGAATGATTTGGTCAAGGAAAACAAGGAAACGTTCACCTTGCCGCCGCTGCATGTGCAGTGTGATTCTCCGGAATGCAAACATGAATGGGATCAAGAGCTGGAGTTTGACCTATCAAATTTTTTCGAACTAAAATCCTAAATCTCACTTTGGATGAAATTAATGATCTCGAAGAAAATTATTTCAAAGATGTTCAAACCATAAGAGAAAGCTGCTATAAAATGGCTTGGTACATGCGGGGCGCTGTAAGCCTCAGTGAGGCCATGATGATGAGCTATGAAGATCGCAATATCATAAATGACATCATCAAAGAAAATCTAGAGACTGCTAAAAAAACTGGGATGCCTTTCTTCTAAAGTTTTTTGAATATATGACTCTTGTGTATGCGGGCTTGCACATGACCGTTATAGTAATCCGCAGTTTCCAAAACTTGCCTAGTCATCTGTTCCCGTAGTTCAACATAGCTGCATTCTGCTTTGCTTTTGCAGTAGTAGAGTATTTCACGGGTGAACTGATCTGCACCCAGCTTGGCCACATCTTCCAGCAGTTCTTTACTGCTGCCATAGTATTCCCGCCAGTCGCTTTCTACCTTGTCTCGTATCTTGCGCTTCTTTTTGGTGCCGTTTTTGAGTTTGACTACTCGAGTCTTTGTGCGTTTGAACTTGGCCAGCTTTTTGCCTATGTACTTGCGTCCCGTGGGCACACAAGTTATAATGTATACAAATCCGGCAATGTCTTCGGGCAATTCTTCTACGGTTTTGCCCTGATATGTCCAAGTCATGAGGTATATATACCAAAAATTTTGACTTGTCCAAAACATTGCTATAAGTATTTTGCAAACAAAACATCATGGTCTAACAAGGTAAGCTGGCACAAAGCCTAAATTCTCAAGGTCTACAGCCCCAATCAAAATTCCCAAGGTGATCTGACTCGCGTAGTGGCCGTCAGTGGAACGCTCTAACCAAGCATGGGATGGCGCATGGTAAACACATTATGGTTTTACATTATGGTTCTAATGATGCGGCTCTGTGAAAAAGGTACAACCGCAGGCCTCTAGCAGCATCCAAACTACTGTTAAAGGTCTCCCGTTGCGAAGAAGTAATGAATGATGAGGTACAGGGCAACCGCCTCTCGCCCCCGCAAGGGCTAGTTCTAGTTTTGGTGACATGAAAGCACTCAGCGAATATATCCAGTCATGCTTTGCCTGTAATGGGCGAAGTATGACTTCTGCATCTTGCGAAGATATCCCTTAAGAGGCATAGTAGTTAGATAGGATGATTCATCCTAGAACTAAAAAAGGCTCAAGCGAACGTTAGTGAGCGCAGAGCAGATGAGCGCAGCTCATCTCAATAGAGATCATAAATACAATACTATGCGAGCACATGAACTCAACGAAACAGCATCCGAAGATCAAGAATTATTCCAACTTAGCTCAGACCTGACCAATGCTCTGACTAAAAGATTTGGGGATTGGTTCTCTGGTCGTGCCCTAAAAAGACCAAGCACTGCTCCCTTTAAAATCAGCAAGCTTGTGTCTTTGGCAAACTACAAAGAACCCGCTATCAAGCAATTGATTAATATCCTAAGTATTAGAATAGACCCCGAAAAAGACACTGGAAGCTATGCCGTTTATGATGTGGACACCAAGACCATAGAAATGAATCCAGAGGATTCTCGTGGAAAAGAAGGATTCACTAGTTCCGTTGTTCACGAGCTGCGTCACGCGCTGGACGATCTAAAGGGCGGTGGCTTTGGTCAGTACACAGTGAAGATGCCTAGAGACACCAAAGCAATATCATCGCAGATACACAACGACGTGATCTTGATAAGTCAAGCGCTGATGGACAGCATACACAGATACTGCGGTGGTCGCGCTAGAATCGACTGGAAGAGATTTGCCCCCAGACTGCTCTTGGAACTTGTAAATCGTAAAACCATAGCTCAACTTCAAACTGAGCAGGGACGAAATCTAGCAACTAGAGACATTCTTGTGATGACTATGGCTAACCTAGCAAGCATGGGCCGAGAAGCAATTGATCAAAGACAGATAACCCATGCTATGAGAATTGCAAAAATTTTAGATGCAGCGGTGGACAGACCAATGTCTGCAGTGGCTTTGGATAGCACCACGGATGCTTTGCTAATCAATGAAAAATTAATCAAGACCTATGACGAATTAGAACAGAACGTTGTGCGAACATTAAGTGTTCGAATGAGTCAACTTGCTGGTGGAGTTATGAAACCTGCAGTTAGCCGTGTCACTAAAACTTTGTACAGACCAGACCATAGAGAATATCTAGGAAGACAGACCGAGATCAATGCAAGATTCACAGAAGCACTGATGAATATCTACCATCATTTGGAAAGTGGCAAAATTAGAAGCTTTAGTTCATTGATACAGTACGCCAAATATGCGTTGGACGAAACTAATATACCTACAGTGTTTTTCAAGCATGGCACTAGAGACAGGCGCTACAAGCAGCTACTCAAAAGAGTAATCAAATTTTCTGAATTATTTCAAGAAAGAAAAGCAGCTATGTCCAAAGAACAAGCTAACTCGACCATAGATCAATTTATAGAACAGACTTTGAAGGCTTTGGGTCTTACGGACGAAGATCTGAGTAGACTTCAGGGAAGATAAAATAAAAACGCCGCACTAGGCGGCGTTCGTTACTACTAGACTAGTTCTTCTGCAATACCCAAAAGTTCTGCTAGAATTAATAGTGTGCCTGCTGGCAGTAGCATGCCACAGGCCAAAGCAGCACCTGCCACAATGCGCAGAATACTTTTAATAAAGCTAACTCTCGCATGCCAGTATGGATTAGGCGCTTTCATTTCACTTTCCTGCTGCGGCATTTTTTTCATTTTGAATCTCCACACGTCGAGCCTTGCAGGCCTTGGCCAAATCCGCCAGTGCCTTACGAGCACGGGTACCTGCAGCCTTAACACCCTTGGCTGAATACTTGTCATTTTCTGCTAGGTAAGCATCAAAAGCAGCCTTCAGTGCGTCATGTGCGCCCACTGCGGGCGTTGTATTAGTATCGGTCATAAAAATTTCCTCTTGTTAATTAACCATGCTGTACTCAGTGTAACCATTGAGTTTGATTACTTTGAGCACATTATTCACTCTACTACTCAAATCGTCTCTGTGGCTGATGAGAAAAATGCTCTTGCTTCTATCACGCGACAGTTTCTTTAGAATGCCCAATGCTGAGTCAACACCACTGGCATCCAATCCATTATCTATCAATTCATCCACAAAGAGTAAATTAATTGATTGATACAGACTTTCCCATACGTCACGGAAAGCCCAACTCATACCCAGTATTAATCTGTTTCGTTCTCCTCTGCTCAAATTATCAAAGTCGAGATCCCGACCTAGCTCTGTGATCTCTACACTGAGGTCGTTAACAAACTTAACAGTATGTGGTAAACCCAACTGTGCTAGGTAGTGTGCCAGTCTCTGATTAAGATAGTTAAGATTTTGATCAATGATACTCTTGCGAATAAAACTATCTCTGCTGGTCAACAGCTTGAGTAGAAACTCTTGATGATCCCTCAGACGTGTTAGCTCTTGTAGAGTAGCATAGTCTACTTCTTGCAGTGCTTGACTTTTGAGATCTTCAATCTGCTCATCATAGGGGTTGGTTTCTTCATTGCGAGCAGAAATTTGACTGATCAAACTGTGTAGGCTGCTCTGATGTTGATACGCTTCTTTTTCATCTTCGTAAAAAGTGTCTTTGGGCTGAGTCAACGTGCCAATATCCAACAACTGCTGACCAAGACTTTCAAACTCAGTCTCGGCATCTTCGCTTTGTTTAGCCAGCAAGGCCAACTGCTTCTCCGCATCTTCGACCAATTTGGTATGACTGCTGTCGCTGATCTTTTGACTGCAAGTCGGACAATTCTTGCTGTGTAGTCTGTTTAACTGCTTTTCGGCTTGTTCGTAACGGCTTGCTGCTTGATTAAGTCTAGCTTCGGCAGAGGCCTTGAGCTGAACAATTTGCTTGCGCTCCGAACTGGACTTTCTATAAGCAGTCCACTCTTTGTGTAGTGCTAGCTCAGCATCAATGTCCACAGTTTGTAGTTGATCTAGTGCACTCTGCATGAGTTCTAGATCTTCTGTTTTCTTTTTATCCCAAGCAGAACTTTTTAGTTCAAAACTTCGTATGGTCTCTTCAATGCGGGCATTGCTGTCTGTAACAGCTTTAATTCTATGCTCTTCGCCGACAATTTGATCCTTGACCAATTTGGTCTGTTCTTTAAGCGCGTCGGCTTTCATGCCTAGCTGAGTGATACCCAACAACTGTTCGATCAGCTCACGCTGCTCATTGCTGCGCATTGTGAGAAAGGGTTCGGTATAAGTATTCAATGCCACAATATGCTTGAACATTTCGTGACTGATTCCAATCACACGTTCAATAGCAGCCTGCGTTTCTCTACTGTCGCCCTGGCTTTCATCCTGTACTTCATTATCGGCACTGGCATAAGCAGCATCGTCGATATAGAAGCGCAGAAAGGTAGGACGTCGACCACGTTCGATTCGATAGCGAATGCGATCTTTTTCAAACTCCACACTGACAACCATGTTCTTTTGGTTGCTCTTGTTGATGAGATTGTCTTTCTTGATATTGCTCAACGCCAGTCCATAGAAGGCATAGCTGAGTGCGTTGGCAATAGTGGTCTTGCCCACGCCGTTTCTACTGCCAGCATCGTCGCCGCCAAGGTCTAGATTTTCACCCAGTACCAACGTTAGTGCTTTTGTGTCGAGACTCACAGCTTGGGTAACATTGCCCACGCTGAGAAAGTTCCTCACAGTTAGATTGTCAATATTGATCATTAGAGATTCCTGTAGATATCCAGCAGTAAAGTGGGATCATAAGCTTCACTTTGTATTCTCAGCAACTGCTCGGTTACAATTTGATCCACACTTTCAAACTTGATTTCAGTTGTTGCATCCAAGTTGGCAACTTGACTCTTGTCTTCAATCAAACCCAACTCCCTACAGCCATATTTGGCATGAAATGTTTCTTTTACAAAGTTGGCTTCTTCATAGCTAACGTCTTTGTCTAATGTTACACGCATATAGGTACGTTCGTCTAGGTGTTCGTCTGGATTCTCTAGCAACTCGCTCAACTTCATAGTGCGATATTTGGGAGCTTTGGGCCAGCTAAAGAACTGTGGCTTCTTGCCCCATTCCAGAACCATCATGCCACGTGCGTCATCCCAAGCATCACTGTAGTTGTGCGGGAAGGCATTACCTGTATAGATGATATTTGCTTTGTGTTGTCTAATATGAAAGTGACCACTGAACACATACTCCATTTGACTCAAATGTTCCAGTGTGATTTCACCATGATCAGGCATGGCAACTTTGGCGTTCATGAGAAAGTTTGGAAATTCAAAATGTCCAAACATGTAACGTGCTTTGACTTTTTGCAGTTTCTTTTGATCTCCGGGTATCATCCAGGGCACGATAGCAACATCGCCTTCACGCAATATTTCTTCGTTTACAATTTGTACGTTGGGCAAATGCTTGGCCCAAGCCACGCTGGTCACATCACGACGATCTCTATAGTAGATGTCGTGATTGCCGGGAATAAAGAACACTTTTTCAAAGTTATTGTTTAGATGTTCAATAGCGCGAATGCTGTAGTCCAGTGTGACCGCATTAATACTAGCGCGATGATTGTGCCAATCGCCCATCATAATGCAGGTCTCGCAGCCCTGCTTTTTGGCTTCGGCTGTTGCCCACAGCACAAAATTTAAACAGTCTTCGTTGTGGATGCTGCTGTTGCTCTTACCACCAAAGTGCAGATCGGTGATAGTCATAGCTTTTTTGAATAGATTAGTCATAGATACCTTCGGGCTCATAGTAGTTATGCGCTACTATGAGCCTTATTCAAAGCATTTGGTTATTCGCCGCTTTCTTCTCGGCTGGCTCGCATGGCTTCTTCGTTATTCAACTGTCGTGTATAACTTGGGCTCATGTTGTTGGCTTCGAGAATGTCGTCTCGAATATTCTGAACCCGCTTTTCAAGATTGAGAATACGGGTAAAGCTATTGGTAATAGCTGCGGTATAGTAGGCAAACGGATTGTTGCTTTTGCTCTCATCAAACTGTAAACCGATCATGCTCAATTGAAGTAGAGCTTGACCACGCATTTCATCTACGTAGGTATATCCGCGCCAGTTGCTGCGGCTGCTGTAACGCTCGCAGAGCTTGAGAAACATCTTGGCAAGATCGTTGGTCATCTTGCCCTTATCTTTACAGAAGTGCCCTGTGTCCACGTCTCCCCGCCAATGGCTCTTGCCCACACAGTAAGGATTGCCTTCTTGGTCCAGCTTATAGTGTTGAAACGGGGGAAAATTTACCTTTACGTGATGATCGCTGGTAATCTTAGGGCTCTTCTTGCGCCCGGGACTCAACGGAACATGATCCCAGGTCATGATTCTAAACACTAGATCGGTGTTTAGAATACTTTTTGGATCAATGGCATCCTTTTTATCCCGGGTGTTATTGATTCTAGATGCACGATCTTTGCGCGCCTTGCTGATGGTCAGTCTATTGATTCGGTCCAAGCTTGGAAGTATAGCGTCGTAGTCTTCACAGCTGGGGTCAGAGAACACGCAATAGCTGTTCTTGCTGAGGTGGATCTCTCGTAGTAAGTCTTTATTGGTTAGATATTTCATAGCACTCCATCGTTGAAAAGGTTCATAACACAGTAATTATCTGGGTATTTTAGCAGTCATAAATATAGATGTCAAGGAGAATCAATGACTTATGCCAGTTCTCGATAGTTTTGGAAACAGCTTAGTGAATGCCGGAAACAACTTGCTAAACGCTGGACAGAATGCCGTTTCAAATTTTGCCAACTCCATTGGCCTTGGTGGGCTAGTGAATAAAAAGTCTGGACCAAATATTGTTGCGGGGCCTTTGTTGAGAGGTAGTTCAGTATCTGGAATCAAAGCTGATTGGCGGTGCAAGCTGACTTGGCCTGGTGCTGAAACAAAATACTTAACAGGCCCCTTTGCATATCTTCCATCTTTCAATTCTATTGTTTGGCCTTATACCCCACAGGTTCAAATAAACTATCAAGCCAGCTATGAAATGATAAAAACGCTGCAAACTAATTTTGGAACACCTGCATATCAAAGCAGCGAAATAAGCAGTATCAGCATAAGTGGAGAATTTACAGCTTCTACTTTTGCTGAAGCAAACTATCTATACGCAGTGATACATTTTTTGAAAAGCGCCACCAAAGGATTTAATTTCAACGACGAAGCTGCAAAAACAGGATCACCTCCGCCCATCCTTAATTTGACGTATCTTGGAGATGCTGGCATTAACAATATGCCTGTTGTGATACAGCAGTTCAATGTTGAATACCCAAAAGACGTGGACTACATTAAAACAAATTTTAATCCACCACATGGAATTACTTCTTTGGTTAGCGGTGATAGTATGGTGCCGTCTGAAATGCAGATTACGATAGCAGCCGTTCCAGCCTATTCAAGAGCAAAGTTTGTTAACGCCGATTACTCGACTTCTAATTTTATCAAAGGCGATCTCTTACAGAAAGGATACTTCTAATGGCAACCTACGCTAAAACAAGTCCTTGGTATCAAACTTCCCAAGCAAACGGCTATTTGGATTCAATGTCGCCAATATACATACCACCAGCAGCCGACGATGTCACTTATCAAATTGACCCTATCTATAATTTTAGACCTGATCGTTTGAGTTTTGAAATATACAACACCCCTAAACTTTGGTGGGTGTTTGCAATGCGCAACCCAAATCAAATACAAGATCCTGTTTTTGATTTTATTGCAGGCAATATCATAATGGTTCCTACTTTGGCAACTGTGCAAGCAGCTCTAGGGATCTAATTCATGGCTACGACAGATTTTACAAGTTTGGCTAGATTTAGTGCTCGGCCCTACAGAAATATCCTGCACGAATTCAACGACTACAATTATACTATTATTCTAAGACAAGTGAGTCATGCTTCTGTGGGAACATTTGAGAAATATAGTTCTTACCCACCCAGCTGGTCACAGTTCGATGACCCTACAAAAAACATAACATTGGCAGCTACTGGAGGGACTTACAACTTTAAAAATAGTTTCTACAATCTAATAAAGCCACAGCCAATAGGTGATTGCTTTATTGAAGGCATGACTATTAAAGCTGATTTATCTTTGCTCAATGGATTTGTGACGGACTACTCACAAAGAAACGCTTGGACCATACATTTAATGATTAGGGAAGCAAATGGTTTTTCATTGTTTGATGCAATGACTTTATCCTTTACTAAACTAAATCCTCAAGCCAAATCAGTATCATCTATTACAGATACTTT
>Ga0214166_1001210_pt1 | contig 11578 bp, 19 predicted proteins | sample TroBogepilimnion_27_FD_153005 | JGI IMG/M metagenome (GOLD analysis project Ga0214166, IMG submission 153005) | Freshwater microbial communities from Trout Bog Lake, WI - Practice 18AUG2009 epilimnion v3 | ecosystem: Environmental > Aquatic > Freshwater > Lake > Epilimnion/Euphotic zone ...
TCCATATAAGATGTAGCATAGTTCCAGTTTGAGTGAACATTGGCTAAACTTATATAACTTTGCATTATACATCCAACTGGCTGCAAAGGGTCAACAAATCCAACAATTGTTTTGCGTTTTTTATGATCTAATATAGGGCTTTCTTCTCTATAGAAGCTACCTTCTGTAGATTGTTTCCAATCTGTTTCTTTAACAATAAGATCACACATCTCATTTGAGATGGCCCTTTCAACCCACCAAACACGATTCTTAATAATAAGCTACTCTCCTTCTAAATTCTCTAGGTTCATCGGGTTCATCACTTGGTAACGGTATAAAGCCACCACGTCTAAATCTTAATAAGGCTTGGGTCGTTGAGTCGACCAAGTCATCATGGTCTGAGTTTGGAAAAGCTGCTAATTCTTCTATCACTTCCTCCGCCCACCTTTTACGAGGTGCCCACACCTTTCCTGATGCAAATAAGTCAGTCACTGAATTCACACGACTGATCTTGTCATTACCTCTGGTTGGTGTAAATTCTTGTACAGGTATACCCATGCGTCTTAATTCAAAGATCAAAGGTGCACCAGAGGCTTTTGCTTCCACGATAAACGCATCTGGATTCCATTCGTTATACATATCCATCGCTCTACCTTTTAGCTCTGGAAACTCCATACGTTCCTTTAAAGCATCAAGCAAAATAATATTAGGGTCGTTTGGATTCTCATCCTTAAAGAAAACACCCCAAGTTGTGCAAGCACTATAGTCAGAACGCTCTGACTTTGTAAAAGCAGTATCCCAGCTTTGTATAATAAAATCACAAGGAGGAGGAATTTCTTTCTCCCATACATTCCACCATTCCCGTTTAATAAGTGCACCTTCTTCAGATGTAGGGTCTTGTTGATACTGTGCCTGCCACTTACTTAATGGTAATTCAACTCTTAACTTAGCTAGTTCTTCATAAGACCAAAACTCTGGCCACAAAGGTTTTTCGCTTGGTAAGATAGCTGGGAGTTCAATGATTTCCCATTCATCCCCGTCTCGGTCCACCATAGCTTGCAGGATCTTGCCGGTTAAGTCTCGCTTAGACCAGCGGGTCATCACTACAACAATGGATCCTCCTGGTTGAAGACGCTGACGTGGACCAGAGGTATACCATTCGTATACTTTGTCAAAAACAGTAGGATCACCTGAAGCTAAAGCAGCTTCTTGCTCAGAGTGAGGATCGTCAATAATAAGGAGGTCAGCACCTTTACCAGTAACAGTACCACCAACACCAATAGCAAAATACTCACCGTTAGCATTAGTCGACCAACGTCCAGCAGCTTTTGAATCACTGCGTAAAGCAACATTTGGAAATATACGAGCATAAGTCTCCGAGTCCACTAGGTTACGAACTTTACGTCCAAAGCCAACTGCTAGTTCAGCTGTGTTTGAACACTGAATAATCTTCTTGTCTGGAAACTTTCCTAAGTACCAAGCAGGAAGTAGATAAGATGCAAACTCAGACTTAGTATGACGAGGAGGCATGTTAATAATAAGACGCTTAGTTTTTCCATTTGCTATCTCTTCAAATTTTTTAGCCATGACTGCGTGATGTCTACCATCCACAAACACTGGCCACATCGTATGCACAAAAGATAAAAAGTCATTTTGACCTTGTTCCCTTGTTAAAGCACTCTCGTACTCTTTAACATTCTCCAGCAAAGCTAATTGCTGTTCAGGTGTTAAAGTCTCAACAAGTTTTTCTATCTCCATCGGCTAAACCTAGCTTGAAGCCTCTTATACTTAGCTGTCCAGTACTTATTATCTGGTATTACTTTCATAGGCTTGTTAAATATACCTTTGCGGTTTATGTATATTCTCCTACTTGTCGGCTTCATTAACCAACGCAGGTATATAGCAGAGCGGTCCAGCTTATACAATATCCTTACCTCTTATATAGGAAGGACGTATAGACCTAGCCTTACCCTTAATACCTTTACAAAGACCTAAGGTCACCAAAGCTCTCATCTTACGAGATATGTTACCTTTACTCTTTTCACCTGTAATCCTCATAATGTCCTCTATAGAAGGACCATAGCCAAAGTTCTTCCAGAACTCATCTATGATTAAATATATGTCTTTTTGTTTTGGAGTCAAAATATACCCCCCGCCTATCTTTGATCCAAATCATCAAGGGGTATGTTCTCTATATTGATACCCAATTCAGTTTTCAAAATTTCAGATACCCCCTCCCCCTCTTCATCTGGAACATCAAGGGTGGGTACTTCGTTAGGAATTGATTGTCGTTTGTGTGAAATAGTATGGATATCTGTCTCACCTGTTTCATTCAAAAAAGGGGGGTCGGCCTCAGTGGGGGTCTCGGTTTCCGGATTTTGGCTATTTGCTACGGTATTCTGTAGAATTGGGTCATCCGGATTTTCTGATTGATCATCTTCATAGGGATTATGGTCTATTGTTATAGGTTCGGGCTGATTGGATATCTTTCCGGTTATCTCATTCAATAGATCATTAACATTCTTTTCAGTACCTTTCCCTTTATTATTATTTAGGGCTGATGTTAAGGCTTTAACCAATCTATCTTTTACTTCATGGCTATTAATATCCTTCATGGCTGTAGGTTCGGGATCATGTAGGCCTAATGCATGCCATTTACTTATGATCTCTAAGGCTTTTACTTGTACAGCGTGGGGAACATCGGGGTCTAGACTCTTTTCTACTAACCTATTCTGTACTAAGGCCTTCAAATGAGCGGGAAAAAGGTATTTCTGAGCCTCTATCGCTACCTTTATGGCCTCTACATGATGGGAAATTATAGGGTTACGTGCTAGCCTTTGGCCTTCTATGGATTGGGTAGATGGCTTTCCTTTGCTATTATAGGCTTTTCTATATGCACCGGCCTTAGTTTCACCGTGGGCTAGATTCTCAGCAAAGGCCTTCTGTTTAGCGGTTAGGTTAGCCTCTTTAGCTATGGTTTCAATGATAGGCATAGATTTCAATCCTTCTTTTATATCTTTACGTGTTAAGGCCATAGAATGAGAACATAATGGGTAAAAAAGAGATAATGGCATAAATTAGGGAAAAAGGCAAGATATAGGCTTACACAAATCGATTTTAAGACACGATCTCATACTGTCTAAGGCTAAGGTATAGGCAATAATTGATCTTATTACTATATAGACTGTAGATGCCTCTATGCCATTTCCCTTCGGGATAGATTAAAAATTAGGCAATATTACCGGCCTTTTAACTTTTTATTATCTTAATAAATAATCTTGACATCATATTGAATCTTTGATCTAATTATCATTACATGGGTTCATAGTAATTCATGTTATATATCAATTAAGGGGGAAACCATGAAAAGAAAATATTCAAGCAATAGAGAACTAGCTCATATATGGGCTAATGATCCGGATTCTAGTATTGAAAAATCCGCTAATTCAATGTCATGTCAGCATGGCAAGCTTTATAGCTATTATACTGTTATAGCTCAGATTATAGGCAATACTGTCATTCATAATACCGCTAGCTATAGTAATTCTACTTCTAAACATCAAGGCCTAGCTAGATCGGCCTCTAGTCATTTTGACGCTATATATCTAGATGTTTATAAAATGGGGTTATCGTCTCTAGATAGCCCTCTAGATTTTCAAGATTTGATTTTAAAGCCTAACCTAGAAAAGGCTAACCAATTATTGGTTAAGGCCTCCCGATCTAAACTATATAAGGATCATCTAGAAGGCCAAGCCTATAGCATTTTTACCAATCTAGAAAAATACACCAAGCTTTTAAACATCGATTGGGCTATGCCTAATATAGAAGGCCTTCAAGCCTCAGCCATAGAGGCCGATAAAAAGGCTAAGGCATTGGCTAAAATTGCTAGGGCTGAAAGAATCAAGCAAGAGGCCGAGGATTTGGCATTATGGAAAGCCGGCCAAGATGTTAGACGCTATTTTGATTCTACGGCCTTAAGGCTTAAGGATGATGTCATTGAAACATCTAGAGGGGCTAAAATACCCGTGGAACATGCCATAAAATTTTGGCCTTTCATAAAAAAATGGCATGATCAAGGCCTAGAGTATACAAGGGATCATCATTCTATTCATTTAGGCAATTATACCGTTACTAGATTCAAGGGTAATATTTTGACAGTAGGATGTCATGATATCCCCTTTTCAGAGATAGAGGCCATGGCCGGCCAATTAAGGCTTAGCTAGTATTATCTCAAGGCCTATTTAATAAGTAGGCCTTGGGGCTAATATTGGCCGATTTTAGGGAGTATTTAAAATGGAGAATGTTTCAAGCTTTAATCATAAGGGATTAAAAATTAATATTTGGCTAGATAGCGATCCTATAGACCCTAGAGAATGGGATAATCTAGGAACTATGATTTGCTTTCATAACCATTACAATCTGGGAGATAAGCATAATTTTACCGTGGAAAGCCTTCAAGATTTTATTTCAGAAAATAAGGATGATCTATACATATTGCCTCTTTATCTCTATGAACATGGAGGCATAACAATGCAAAGCAAGCCTTTTTCATGCCAATGGGATAGCGGTCAAATAGGTTACATTTTCATGACTAAAGAAAAGGCCATTAAAGAGGGTCTAGACGATCCTATTAAGGCCTTAGAAAATGAGATTAAAGAATACGATCATTACATCATGGGTAATTGCTATGGCTATTCTATAGAAGATTCAGAAGGGGATATTCTAGATTCATGCGGGGGATTCTTAGGCTATGAAGATTTTGCCATGGATGAGGCTAAAATGATGGCCGATTATTGGGAGGCTAAATTACCTAAACAATACGCCTTAAGCTTTGCCTAGTATTATCTCTAAGCCTATTATTTTTAGTAGGCTTAGGGGCTAATGTTGGCCAATTTATGGAGTATTGATAATGAATGACTATAAACACGTTATGAAACGTCTAGAAAATAGGCGTAAATTATGCCTTGCCTTGGCCTTTATACCGGCCTTAATGTTTCCCATTGCCTTTGAATTAATAACCCGCTATGGAGGCTATATAGCCTTAGCCGTAGGCCTTTTTTATGCTATTACCGGCTTTTTGGCTCTTTATTTGGCCGAAAGGGGTATTTAATGAGGGAAATTAAAAAGGCTAGAACTCAGCATTTACTTTATATGTTATGCCTTGGCCGTGAATCGGGGATATATATTTAATAGCTCGAATCCATAGGCAAATTTTAAGAATTACTTAAAAACAAAGGAGAGTAGAAATGCCAATATTTAAAATTGAAGCAAGTGAAGTACATATTTACGAAAGAAATATACAAGCCAAAACAAGAGATGAGGCTATAGAAAAATTTTATGAAGATTATGAAGACTTATCGCCTTGTGATATTACAGGATTTCAAATAGATAAAGTTATTGAGGGAGATGATGATGAGTAAATATGAAGTGCAAGAGAATTTTTTATGTGGCGGTTGGATTAATGCTTGGCATACTGATGATGAACCTACAGTATTTGACAGTCTAGAAGAGGCTGAAATTGCCTTGAATGATTTCTTTGAAGATTGTAGGTATGCCATGCTTGAAGGCTATATGCCGGATATGCCGGATAGAGAAGACTTTAGAATAGTGGAGGTGCAACATGAAAAAAACTAACCATACAAAAAGCCACGATATACTTGAGAAAAAGAAACTCAATGCGGTGACTTGCGGTGAATGTGGTGAGCTTATGTTTCATACCATACGAAAGAATTTAAATAGCATTACTTGTTACCATTGCGATTTTAAAGGTGAGCCATGTGATTTTCCAGATTACTATTACAGCGATTTGGATCAGAGATTTTTAAATGGTGAACTTGAATAGTGTGGTATAAAAACAACAAAACGGCAGGGCTTGGGTTGCTTAGTGGCAGTAGGTGTGCTATAGTACTCAATCCTGCCTTTTTTAAGGAGATGTAATGTCAGAACTAGAACTAGCTAGTGCATGCCTTGGATTGATATTATTTGGAGAATCTGGGAGTAACTTCTCTAATCAATCCGCAGTTTACAACGTAGTATGGAACAGAAGTAATCATAGAGTAGAGCAAGTGTGTGATACGGTTTATGCTCCCAAGCAGTTTGAATATATCACTCTCATGCAACAGAAAAAAGCCAAAGAACCTTCACAAGAAGAATTCTTAAAGTATCAATTAATCGCAGTAAAATTCCTCACGCATGCCAACGGGTATACTTATAATCCTGTAGGCCATGCAACTTTCTTTCATGATGATCGCATCAGCCCCCAAAGAAATATATTTAAAAAGCCTTTGCTAGTACAGGTAAATAACCTATACTTCTATTAACTTAGAAGTATAAGTTTTTTTAACTCTGAGGAGGCATTTTCTGTGCCAACTTCCATATGATAGTCGTTGAAGTCATACCCGACTGTGGGTGCGAGCCAATAAGGCTTGCCTGTTTCAATAGCGGACTTCTCTCCAATGCCATTTCTGTCATTGTCTGCGACCACAATACCCCTACGGAAATTCCTAGCTATAAGCTTCATGTTGCTTGCACTAAAGCAAGTATAGATCGTGTACTTGATATTAGTGGCTTTCAAGACATGCCGGATAGAGAGAGCAGTCGCATACCCCTCGCAGAAGATAGGGAATCCTTTTGCGTTAAAGGTGAGGGTTGCATACTTGCTAGATTGTCCGTACAGGAACTTTTTATCCCCCTTGTTGTTGATGAGCTGACACCCAATAATAGAGTTAAACTTTCTCATGGGGACTACCAATAATTTTTCTGTGCCTGTATCCCATACATGATCTAACATGTCCGGAAATCCTTTTGAGGCTAAGTATGGATGCGTTTCTTGTTTACATTGATGCATAATCCATCCTGCCTTTTTGGAGGCCTTCTCTTGATCTCTTTGCTTTTCTTTTTCTATCTCAGCCTTGTTGATAGGCTTGATTATGATAGGTGTATCTTTATCTGGAAACCATGTGGCAGGCTCACTCATCGTAGCCCAATTTACAACAAAGCCTACATCACCCATGTATTTGTATGATCCATTCTTTCTATGAGGATGATCTTCTGTAGGTGTTCTAACTTGTTTGTAGGGTATGATGTTATTAACAATCAATCCATGCATCCGTGCAAACTCTTCAAATCTCAAGCTACTCTCCTCGTTGGTTTTAATCCTCTGCTATATGCAATCATTTTGTACTTAATCCAATTAAGTGTTTCAATCGTGGGTGGCAACGTAACAAATCTTAAACTGTCCGGCCATACCCCAAACTTCTCTTTAAATTTATGATCTGCCCAGCTATACTTATATTTCTTAGCCTTGGCAATATAAAGTAACTCTGAATAGAATGCTTGTCTCTTATCATAGTCTTCATTAGACATAGACATATGCTCAAACATTTCACCGGCAACGGATGAAAAAGTTTGTTTCTTTTTAACATATCCGCATTCTGGGCATTTATTATCCACCGGCATCCATAAAGTTTTACATGATGGACATATAGCCTCTTTCTTTTCTTTCTCTGTAGGTTCTTTCTTAGCCTTCTCTATATGTTTGTCTAATTCTTTTACGCCATGTTGAAATACGTAACTCCAATCATTAATAAAGCGTAAAAAATTACCGCTATGATCTAACCATAAACCAAACTCTTTATTGGCATGTGGTCTCATAATCCTACCCATTTGTTGAACGTGAGAAGAAAATGATTTAGCAAAAGGCCGTGCAGAAACACCGATCATGACATCCGGTACATCAAAGCCTCGTGTCAAAATATCTGTAGCAATTAAGCCATGAATGGTAGTATCTGGTTTCTTAAAGTCTTCAATGACTTTACGTTTAACTTCTGATTCATCTTTATATGATATAGAAACAAAGTTATACCCTTTCTCGGCAAACTGTTGGACTAAATCTTCACCATGTGCAACACCCGCACAAAAGACAATAGTCTTACGTGGTCTGCCGAATATCTCATGAGTCTTTGTTATCCATTCTTGAACGATATCACCGGTGAGCTTCATGCCTCTTGTTGTTACTTCTTCTTGTGACCATTCACCGGCAATCTTCTTTGCACCTTTCATGTTGATCTGTTTAGCGATATAAACTTTTAATGGTGCTAACCATTTATCAACCACTAATGTTTCTGTAGTTGTGCCACAGACTACATTCTCATAAATACGGCCAAGGCCTTGTGTAAAAGGTGTGGCAGTTAGACCTATCACTTTTAAATCTGGACTGTTCTTAATTAAATCTGTGATTTGTTTGCGGGTGATATGACATTCATCTACAATAAGTAGATCAATCTTAGGTAAATCTTGACGTGCCTCTAAAGTTTGTGCTGAACATACTTGAATAGGCTCGCTAGTGTTATATTTCCAATGATCGGATTGGTATACACCATGAGGAATATTGTACTTGTCCAAGCGTTCACTTGTTTGATCGACTAAAACAATACGATCCATAATCATGGCACACCTTTTGCCTTTTAATGCTGAGGCTTGCATGAGATAGATAGCTACTTCTGTTTTACCAAATCCTGTGGGTGCGTATAATAATTGTGTGCGAAATTTTTTTTTGAATCCATCACGTAAGGCATCAATAACACCTTGTTGATGTGGTCGTAACTCTAACATATTTTCCTTTAACATCCAGATGCCCTCTGGTTTGGGTTATTTTAATTTATTTTTTAAGCTATTCACTGTACGTTGTAAGTCATCATTTCTATTTTGATACATATCACGACTATCTTTTAAAGCTTGATTTGTAATTTCTAACAGTCGTATTTGTTCACGCAATTCTTTCACTATTGTTAAGATATAATCTTTCTCAAATGGCGTAGCATCCCATTGCTGAGATGCAATCACATCTTTTAAAGATGCATTTTCTTCGTCAAGTGATAAGACGGTATCTGATAGTTCAAATATTTTGTTTTCTAATTCTTCGGTAATAACTTCTGACTTACTTTTCACTACTTGCTCCTAGCAGTTAAAATTATTCTATTCTATAAAGTGATTTCTGTGAAGTGCTTTAGATCAACATCATAAAAATATTCATCTTGACTTAAAGAAGTATTTGGTATTTCAAAAACAGGTGAATTTAATATATCCTTTGTATTGCAATACCACGCTCTCACCATAAATCTTGACACTACAAAATAGTATGTAGGCAATATATTATTGAATAATTTATCTTTTCTTTTTGGTATGTGAATGGTATTGAAGGGTAGGTAATTCCATCTGCGTGTTTCAATCTCTGCATACCCTATGACTTCGTTATCTTTTTTTATGATTAGATCAACAGCATACTTGTTTGGATTGTTTTCTGCATCTAATCCCCACTCTCTTTTTACATACTTGATGATAGCGTTCCTGCCCGGAGGATCGCACATATCATGCATGACTTGATTAAACGGCTTGGTTTTCACGCCATCTCTTATTTCTTACACCGAGTGCCAAAGGCTCTGGCAATGAAATTAATTCATCTTTTTTAAGCTGTAGTAATCTTCTACGAGTGGTAACGCAGTCTTGTATAATATCTTTAATGCATGCGTATGGATGCTCGTCAATGTATTTCTGAATGAACTTAGCTACACGCTGATCATCTAGTTTTGTATACATTAAAATTTCTCCCCTACCTCTTGAAATATCTTTTCAAACGCTGTTGGCTTGAAGTCTTTCTTGTTAAATTCAAATACAGTCTTGCGACCATTAGCATGTTTAATGTAGCCCTTGACGATCACATCTTCTACAATAATTGTTTTTTTTTGATCCATTAAATACCTACCGTTCTGTATGTAACACCGAGATATATGTTTCTAATATTGGCTTTAGGTACATTAAATGCTTTAGCTACCTTTGGTATGGGCATAGTCTTTAATGCTTTCTTGATTTCTATAACTTGATCTGTGGTTAAATATTTCTTGTGATAGACTTGGTTCATAATAGATTCCTAATGTATCACTATATTTTTTTTTAAATCAACTTTTCCAGACATCTGTGAATTTAATCTATCCAACGCAATCTTTTCAGCCTTGCGTATATCAGATGTTTGCATCTTCTTAGTCATTTCATTAATGATGCCTTGACAGTATTGCTCTACTTCTAGTGCAACCATGCCTTCTACGATTGCTCTAGCTAATTCTTCTATTTGTTGTTCTCTCAAAATGGTGCCTCCTCATAATTGTTTGTATTGAATATTTCTTTTGGTGCTTTGGGTAACTCTATCACTTCTATATCCGGATGGGTATCTTTATACCATTTAGCTTCTCTCTTCGACCAACGATGCTTTCTGATAATCTCTCCATCATCTATTACTGCATGGGTAAAATCCATGTTATATCCTCCTCTATACGTTTCTTTAGGCAAAGGTTCTCCAAGGGTGGTTTTAGCCACTTTAATCCATACTGTTGATAGACTGCCTGCAACAATACCAATTCACCCCTGAGGGAATCATTAACCGATACCTAGTTGGCTTGCCACCCCAGAGCTAGATAACTTGTGCAGTACCTGATTCAAGTCTGCGAGGCATGATAGCGAGTGTGGGCTATAGCCTTATGTTTTCTTCCACGCCACCCATTTAGGTGCTTAGTAACGCCTGGAGTGCGAGATGCATAGTCTTTGAGAGAAATAGAACCCTACAACGAATGTGTACGGCTTTATCTCTTGTCATTTTTACTACGCCCTGTTAAACATGATACATACTTTTTAAAATTTTGCAAGAAAAAAAGAAAAAGCCCCAAGATTTTAACCTTAGGGCTTTGAGTCGGTGAGAGAGGGGCACCGAGAGAGTATTACTAGATTGTGACAAGAGATTTATTACATCAGAGGGCACTGATATGCGTATACTGCCACAATATATAGTGTTTTGTCAAGCATTTATTACCATATCTAGTATTAGAAAAGGTACAACAAATATTCGTTGTGGTTTTTAATCCCGTTAGCCGGTTAGCGGGAGCCATATATCACTTTTTTGCGTTTAATTCTTGTAAGTGTTTCATTCAAAAGGGATTTGTCTGTATTTTGAGTGAAAACCATTTTTACAGGCAAATATATCCCCATTACTTTATAAAAATAATGCGTCACAATGCGTTTATGTACGTTTTAGAGGGGTATTTTTAATGATTTTACTGAGGTTTTGTGTAGCAAAAAGTGGATAATATTACATACAAACTACTTTGTATTGAATCTATTACATACAAATATGTTTGTGTAGCAAAATGTGTAATATATTACACACAAATGCACTAATATTTAAAACAATTGATCTATTAAGGAGAACAATATGTGGACAACTCCATCAGCAACTGAGATGCGTTTTGGCTTTGAAGTTACAATGTACGTAATGAACAAATAATTAAAGGGGCTTATGCCCCTTTGTTATAAGTAACACAGTGCGTATTCGTAGATAGCTAAGATACCTCTAAGACATCCGGCTAGGATATATATCAAGCACATTACAGTTACAAACGCAACAAAAACATCAGTATTATTTTGCAACTTTAACCACCTCACCTGTTGACTTATCAAGCTCATATTCTGCTAAATCTGCTTGTGAAAGTTTTTGTTTAAAGATACGATCCCATCCTTCTTCATAAGACTTTAAGTCTGTTGGACGTTGTGT
>Ga0214166_1001217_pt1 | contig 11533 bp, 13 predicted proteins | sample TroBogepilimnion_27_FD_153005 | JGI IMG/M metagenome (GOLD analysis project Ga0214166, IMG submission 153005) | Freshwater microbial communities from Trout Bog Lake, WI - Practice 18AUG2009 epilimnion v3 | ecosystem: Environmental > Aquatic > Freshwater > Lake > Epilimnion/Euphotic zone ...
TGCAATTGCATTTGCATTAGTTGTATCTGCTGTTGTGCGGGCTGTTGCTTCACTTGCTAATGCAGTAGTTAAAGTGCCTTCTGCACCAGTTGCGCGAGTAACTTCTGCTGCTAAACTACCACCTAAAGAGGTTGCGCTGCCTTCTAAAACTGCAACACGACTACCTAATGCACCTTCTGCTGAGGTAGCGCGGGAAACTTCTGATGCTAAGTTAGTAGTTAAAGTGCCTTCTGCTGCTCTTGCTGTAGATGCTTCTGCTGTAACACTAGCTGCAACTGCATTAACTTCTGCTTCAACTGCTGTTTTAGCATCAGCGATATTTTTTGCGATTGTTGACGCGAAATTTGCGTCAGAACCGATAGCGTCTGCTAATTCTTTTAATGTGTCAAGAATAGCAGGAGCTGATGCAACTAAAGCAGCAATCTTGTTGTCTGTATAAGATTCTGCTGCTGCGATAGCATCAGCGAAGTCTTGTGGAACTGCGAAATCAAAAACAACGATAGCGCCGCCTGCATCTAACGATGAATAACGTAACTTCTTGTCTGCGGTGTTGAACCAGATACGACCTGGTTGAAGTGGAACTGGGTCTGAAGCTAAACGCTCAACGTATAGTTGCTCGATCCAGCTGTTTGCGGCCATGGTGATACCATGGAACTTTGGAAAATTTGCCATTTTTATATCCTTTTAATATGTGCAAGTCTAGTTTCAATGAAACTCAATGTGATTTGCTCTTCGCCTGTCTCTTCTCGGTATTAATTATTTATTCCGAAAGTCAAAGGATAATAGTATAAGATGCTATTCTTTATAAAAGAATGATTTAAGTGTGAACAGTTCGCGGTCAACGCGGAGTGCCTCTGAGTTGCTGTGTGCTACTCTATATTCAACTTCTGATGTTTCACTTTCAAAAATGAAAACACCTGATTTGTAATCAATGAACTTTGCCCCAGAGGCTTTGATAAATGCTGCCAGATGAAGTTCACGTTTTGAAATAGTTATAATCATGTTAGTTAAATATTACATCGACGGCGCCAGATGTAGCCTCTGTCATCACTACTTCAAAACTGTTTTCGTCTATTATATTTATCCCCGCGTTGAATCTTTGACCCGAACTATCAGTCAAAGTCTCACTAAATATTGTTGTATTTCTGTTATGTTGAACAAGCCAGGTGGTACTGCTGGTGAAAGAATAACGAACTGTTGCAGGTGACCCTGCTTCCACCCAAGTTCCTGAAAATATTTTCAATGTACCAGTCGAGCTATCCCACCACATCATACCGGTAACAGGATCAGCTGGTTCAGTGCTGGCGATAGTCACTGCTGCTAATGTAGAGGAAGACCCAAATACATTACCATACAAATTACCGACGAAGTGCGGTGAATTAATTCGGCTGGCAGTGACTACCGAGGCAGTGATGTTACCGGTGTCACTGATAACATTAATAGGCGGGATACCAACGGAGTATCCGCCTACTGAGTTGAATTTATCCGCTGCCATGCTCGTAAAGGTTAATTACAGGCAAACGGAGTATTTGCGAAGGCGAGATAGATTGTGATAAATGGCATGGGCACTCCGGTAGTATTGTATTAGCATATATTTATGCTACCGTAACCGTTAACAAAAAAATCAATTTATCTTCGTTTTACCGGAATATTCTGCTGCTATTTAAAAATTAGGGTATGCTTCAGTCGGCGGCATGAAATTAGCAGTGTATCTACATATTCCATCAGTAATTCTAATGTCATCCAGGTTGCCGTTTATTGATTCTAGTGAACCGTGACCCCCGATACAGTCGATTGCCAGAGGATCAGTATTAACATAGGTAGTGGGTGATACTACCCCATCTAAAAACGTTCTGATAACAAGATCAACCGGGTGGCGAGTAACTGCGAAGTGATGCCAAGTACCAATTACCAATGCTGAGGGTGAGACACAATGATCGCCACCCGCATACCATGCTAATTTTCGTGATGGGTTAATAAATAGCCCTGGCGCGCCGCCTTGAGATATAATCGTTCGATAATTTGAGTGAGCAGCAAGTCGTACCCATCCTTCAAGGGTAAATGCCCCGGATTCCGCAATTGGCATATTAAAATCGATTCTATCCCCGGTGCCGTCAAATACAAATGATGCTGCCCCGAACATAAATTGACTGGTGCTAACGTGGGTATTACCGGCTACAGTTAACGATTGCATACTGGTACTTACATCAGTTATGGCTGTAGATCCGTCCGGTCCTTCAGCATGAAGCAGCAGAATCACCGATGCAAAATACGGGTCAATCCCGGATTCCGGGCTGGCAAACGGTAGATTTTGTGGATCAACCGAGATTCCGGGACCAATAGATATTCCAGGGCCAATTATTATTGACATGTTATTACTGGAACGTTAAATTCGCCACGGTAATTAGACTCATTCGAATAGTCTCGCTGTTTTGGCAGACGCAGCAACTTCTTTCAACACGGCCTTTAGTTTGTCTTTCCCGGCTAAAACTGTTGCTGAATCTTCCAGAACGTTGGGATTGTAAGCTTTGAAATTGTCACCATGGCCTACATATAGATGACAGTCATTTTCCATACAGAGAGTGATAAGATTAGTAGGATCAAGTTCCAAAGTAGGATGCAGGTGGAATGGTTTCATATGATGAACATCAAGCTTATCAATGGCACCACATGCCGCACATGTCGGATTAGCTTTCAGGTGCCTTTTCTGAACTGCCGGCCATTTTGAACTTCTCTTACTGGTATGTAGAGAATCTCTGGCTGCTGCCTTAATTAAATTTGCGTCATGTTTTTTTGTCATATACTATTTATCCCAAAAAAAGCAGGCCGGAGCCTGCTGAACTCCCCATCCCGAGGGTGTATTATATTTAGTCTGCGCGTGCAGTTTTTATTGTGCCAGACGTTTGCGGCCACCAAGCTTCCACCCCTGCAACAACCAAGAGTCAAGTACCTCTGCTTTCACTTTCTTCTCTATGTTGTCTATCATACATCTATTTAGTCCGTAATCTAACTTTCCAATAAATATATCCATTAAAAAGGGTACCGAAGTACCCTTTTTGTTGTAATCGCTTCTCTCGCTGCGATAACCATTCCATTTTATTGAAATGTGAGGTTCGCTACTGCAACTTCCCCAACGTAGTCAGCAGCATTGCCGAACGACGATGCAGTGTTAGTAAGCTCGATGTACCCGTACCTTGTCATAAACGAAACGACTGGTTCGAATGTGTTCGGATCAAGAACAACACCAGAACTCATCAACGGAATGTAAGGGCAATAGAATGCCGCTGCATCTGTTTCTGACGTACCCTTGTAGCCAACTAACACAGGTGTTGTGTCAGGAGCATAAGAGTCAACGAACACGCGCATAGCGCCGTTCAGTGTACCAACGAACTTAGTGTTAGTTGGAGCTTCGAATGTACCTTCTGTAGTACGAGCGAAAGCTGATGTTGTTGCAGACTGTAGAACAGTCAGAACAGCAGAGCTAACAACGGCCCAGTTACCAGCGCCACGACGAGTGCGTTGAGCGATCAGGTTAGCAACGCGATTGATAAGAACAGCTAGAGCAGCGTGTTCGTCACCAACGTATGTAGCTGTACCAGAAACGGTAGCTTGATTGAACGTGTACTCAGTAGAAGCCAGAGTGCGAAGCGACAGGAGAATTTCCTGATCGATTTCAGCAGTGATTTCTTGAGCAAGAGCAGCCATAATTTCTGCTTCTACGTCGATACCATGTTGTGCTTGAGCATCTTGCGCTGCTTCAAACGTCCAACGTGCTTGCAACTTGCGTGACTTAGCTTCAACTGCTTGTCTTAGAATTTGAACGCTGATCTGACGACCGCCGTTACCTTCAAGAGCAGCAGTGTTGTTGCCAGTGTAGCCAGTAGCTGTATCACCTGCAACGCCGCTTGGCTGACGCGAATATGCTTGAGCGATCATGAATGGGCTCAGAGCTTCTTGACCAGCTGTCACGTTTGTGGATGCTGCGCTGTGGTCTGTTAAAGAGTTAGCATAGCGAACACGTAATGTGTGAATCTGACCGACTGGTCCTGTCATTGGCTGAACGCCTACCAATTCGTTAGCGATAACGGTTGGCATAACACGACGGATAACTGGAAGAATCACGCGATTTAACGTTGCGATGTTACCAGCTGTAGTTGTACCGACTGAAGATTCAGACAGTAGTTGCTTCTTGGTGTTTTCTAAAATAACACCCATTGTTGAACGGCGAGTTCCTTTTAAACCTTCTAACAGGGCTTCTTTGGTCTCGTTCCAACGGCCTTCTAATAATACTTTTGACATGTATGTTCTCCTAATATGTCTAATTTATAGCCCTGCCAAGCGTTTGATATCGATAACGTTATCACGTTGTTCCATATCAATTGGTGCTTGTTTAGCAGCTTTATCCCCGGTCACTTCCTTAACTGTTTCTCTAAGCGCAGTCTTTCCAGACTTCGCAGAACCAGTGTTAAGAACTGCAGGTAGATACTTGTCGAAAGATGTTTGCAACTTTGCAGTATTAACACTTTCTAGTAAGTCCTTCATTACCGTTGCTTTTTCCGTATTTAACGATCCAAGCAGCGTAGTCATAATCTTCTCACGAATATTAGACTCTTTAATGATGCGAACTTCACGTTCCTTGTTTTCAAGTAAGGTCTTTGCCTTCTTGTTCAGTGCGACAGATTCAGAAAGCTTTTGATCTTTCTGTTCTAATTGGGCCACTAGCTTGCGAGTTTCAGCTTTCTCATTTAAATGAGTAACTGAGAATTCACTTGCAAACGCTTCGAATAGACGACGACCAAATGCATTTTCACGTGCAGACTTGATATCTTCCTTCAACTGACCTAATTCACCCTTGAGTTGAGCAGTTACGACTGTATTCAATCTCTTGGCAGATTCGGTAACGAAACGTTCCTTCAATGCTGTGAGTTGTTTACGGCCTTCAGCAACTAACTTAACCTTTGCTTCAACAACAGCTTGTTTGTCTTGCGCGAATTCTTTGATTTCACGTGCCAAAGCGTGGACAATAAATTGTTCCAGCTTTTCTTGACTTTCATTTTGTTGTTTACGATCTGTACGGATTTCCTTGATTTCTTCAGCGAGTTTAGTCACCATAAAATCATTGAAACGAGTAGCAGTCTCGCGCAGTTTGACTTGCGCCTTCACACGGTCTTCGTTCATTGCCTGACGTTCTGTTTGAAATTCTTGAATTTCTTCAGTCAGTCCGGTTGTAACCATCTTATCAAGGGCTTCTACCATCACCGTACGATCATGTTCGTACCTGCCGGCAAATTCTTCTCTCAAACTTGCACGGACCTCTTCAGTTGCTTCAGATAATTTAATGTCCCAAGCTTCGTTAATAGCCCGTGAAACATCTTCATTAATCAATCCGCTTTCCAAGAGGGGTTTAATAGCATCGTTTATATTCATGCTTTTTCCCTTTTTAGTATTGATTCGTATAACTCCGAATCCACGAGTGTTTTAGGAATGAATTTCCATCCATTCTTACCTAACTTTGCCCATCTGAATATTGTCATCCGATGAACATCGTGTTTTTTTGATGCCTCAACTGTAGTTAAGAACATTTCGCCATTAGGGTCAATGTAAACACCTTTCCAAGGAAGATTGTTATCAACTGTTTTGATTATGTTTTTATTCCAAACAACAATGTTGCGTTTTTTGCCTATCCGCGATGCGCTTGCTTTTTTGACGTTTATAGAAACTCTCGTATCTAACTCTTTAGTTAGCCCTTTATTCCATGGTAGCGTTCCCTTTGGGGCACCGCAGTTTCCGAAAGGGTTACCAGATGCAGAAAATTTGCCATCTCCGTTGTGTTGATTAAAACTTCTAGGATCATTCTTAGCATCAACTAAGTCTAATATTTCTGCCTCTAACTCTCTCATTTCTTGCGGAGAACCTGTAGCAATTATTTCACGTTTCCAATCACTGATATTTTCAAGTAACATCGGCTTAACTACTCTGCTAGAGCATAGATATCCATCATCTCGGTGACATCCTTTTGCCGTCCGCGAACCTATATACCAATTCATGGTTGGCAAATGAGTCCATTTATAGACAAAAGAAGATGGCTTTATTTCCATTTTAATTCTCGGATTAAGCGCATCACTTCTTTTTGAAGATATTGTTGTACTTTTTTGTCGCCAGCTGCTTCTTTAGCTAAATCAAACACGCGGTGCCCGTATCGGGTATTACCAATCCCCTCGTATATCGCCTTAGGATAGGCATTAGGAGCAGACGGTTGTGCTACAATATCTACTGTTATTATTTCAAAGTCACTTACCTGTCCATTAGACTCGTTAACATTTCCCGAGCCTCGACTTGAAACACCTAGTTTAACTCCAGATTCTAGCATTGTTCTAGCAAGTGATCCCATCGGTGTAGGTAAAATCTTTAATTTACCAAAACCGTTATCACCATCCATAGCCATCTCAACTATACAATGACTGACCCTATCTAAATTAATTTTCAGATCATCAGGGTGATCAATTTCACCTAGTACCGAGTAGCCAGTTGATAGTTGCTCATTTAACGTATTAACAGCATTTCTAATTTCATGTGAGGGATATACTCTCTCATTAGCATTTCGGATATTTCCTTGGATGAAAATACCTTTCATGTATAACTGCTTGCCTTTATTTCCGAACGCATCCTCAGATTCTTCCATAACAATTGTTTGTTTTGAAAGACTAGGAGTGATATATTCTGATAAAAATTGTTTAGACATATGTTTATTGGTTTACTTAGAAAATAGACTCACTCACTGAATGAGCCTATTACTGTATGACATCATACACTTTCCTTAAGGTAAGCCATTACACTTAATTATTTACGAGTTCTGCGTGACTCACCGACAATGCTCTTGTCGTTTTGTGACACACTACCGCCTGCGCCGACTTCTTTACCTTGTGGAGTCTTTGTTCCGAAACCACCTGATACTTTTTCCTTGAAAGAAGTCTTACCTGCATTTTGTCCTGGAGAATTTTTGAAGTTTCCAGCACCCTTGACTTGTGTTTCGCCCTTTGTGCCGTAGTTGCTAGGAGCTTTAGGGCTTGTAGGAACTGATTCAGCAGAGCCAGTGACGTTAACAGGCTTAGCACCAGTTGAAACGACCTTTGGCTTAGTCAAAGCGATGCTCTTTGTATTAGCGCCGTTGTCGCCCATAGTACCGAACTTATTGTAAGTGCTTCCGCCGACCTGTTTCAACTGAACAGCTTCCATCATAGCACCTTCTTCTTCGTCAGCACCGAAGTCTTCTTCGCCGCCCATGTCTTCTTCGTCGCCCATGTCGTCAGCGCCTTCGATAGAACCGTCGCCTTCTTCGTCACCGAAGCCGCCTGCGTGTTCTTCTTCGCCTTCTTCAGAAGCCATAAGTTCTTCGAACTCAGCCATCAATTCATCAAGCTTGTCTTCCAGAGAAACAACGCGGTCTTCAAGACCTTCTTCGCCGCCTTCTGCTCCGAAGTCACCTTCTTCGCCGCCGAAGTCTTCTTCGTCGCCGTCAAGAGAGATTTCTTCTTCGTCGCCTTCGTCGCCTAAATCACCGAAGCCGTCTTCATCTTCTTCAGTCATTCCTTGTTCTTCGGATGCGATTTCATCTTGGAAATCACCTACTTGTCCGCCAAGTCCCCCACCCATTTCTTCGTCCATCATTGATTCATAGATTTCGCGTGATTTCTCAACTACGATATCGTGAAATAATGCACGGGCTTGTTCTTCATTTTCATTCGTGATAAGCTGAATGAGTTGCTCAAACTTTTTGTTGTCCATTGGAATCTCCTAGTGTTAATGGCTTGCTACAGTTATTTATAACGTAGTATATAAAAGAGCGTATTAACTACGTCTTTTTAGCACTTTTGGTGGAGTATATAACCAGGTAGGAAAGTTTGAGGACTTTATTCGGTAGCGCACTGCTGGTTTAGTAATATTGAATTTGATAGATACCTCTTCGGCACTTGGATATTCTATACCATCTACTATAATCGGTATTCTTTTCAATAGATTGAAGTCAACAATACGTTTTTTATTTTGTTTTGCCCATTCTACTTCTTTCCATTTATCCTTCATTTTTTGTTTAGTAGATTCAGCCCATGCCGGGTCGTTCCACCTATCTATGTGTGCCGCGGACCGTTTTTCTTTGTAAACTGCATTGACTTTTAGTGCATTAGCACTACGCCTACTACTTTCCGCCGGAGTAGATGCTGCCTTACTAAGTATAGCACTCTGCCGAGTCGCCCACACCGGATCATTCCATCTATCTTTATTCTTCTGTGATTGAGCCGCACTTTTATCAGCTTTGAGTAATGAATAAGTTTTGCTGTTTATTTTCCGTGTTCTCCCTGTATGATTTTTATTAGGTGTTGCCATCAGATTAAAAGCGTATGAAAGTCCAGGCGTCGACCTATATGCCTTCCACAGCATCCAATGGGCTATAAAATGACAGGATGCCGGAATTGTTATTAAATTTTCAGTATCGTCTGTGCCGCCAATACACTTTGGTAATATGTGGTGTGTCTCTGTTCCAGGACCAGTTAATATTGGGCAGCTGGATATAAATCTAATATAACGATCTAAATTAAATTGGCTAAACGGAGTGGGAAAGTGTATATTCATACACTTATTTATCCCTATGTGAGAAATTAAGAGGAAAACAATTATAATGAGGGCATTGCGCCTTCGGCAGCTTCAGCGGGTACGGAGTATTGATCGTGGACCTTCTTTAGATATTCCTGGCGTTCAAAATTACGAACGTCCATCATTTTACGGAGTTTTCTGATTTGACGAAGTGTTAATTTAGTCTTGCGGGATTCTTTCCACTTTGGTTTAGAGTTATCATCGTTTACATCTTGATAACCTGCGACCGGTGCGTCGAACATTTCTAATAGCTTCATATATCTATTTATCTTTGGGTTACATTCCAGTACCGCCGGGTGCGCCACCTGCAGCCGGTGCGCCGGGCATCGCTGCGTTGACCGGGCCAGCTACTCCGCCCTCCATACCTGGCTCTTCTGGCGGCGCTTCCATTTCTTCTGCTGACAGTGCATCAGCATCCATGTCTCCAGAAGAGACACCGATACTGCGAAGATCAGAACCCTGAGGATCGATATCAACGTCTTTGTGATTTTCTTCACGCCATAGTTTTTCGTTCTTGTTGATTTCTTCTTCAGTAAGGCCCAGAAAGCGTTCAAGTGCGAAACGTTTAGAGATGTATGGATACGCTTCAATCGTGCTGAATGTTGAGACACGTGAGGTGTCCAGTTCACTCTGACGATATGATGCGAAGTTTTGAGGTTCGTTGAACTTCAGTGTGAACAGACCACTGTCGATGTTCAGACCGCGCCAGCGTAGAAACAGTTTGAATTCTTCGTCAAGCTTCTGGCTGATGTATTTTTGTAGTCGTTCGCAATACTGATTGAAACGAAACTCTTGAATCATCGCAGTGCCGACCTTGCCGTCACCCATAATGCGTTCGCTATCATCAGGACCGGTAGGCAGATATGAACTTGGGATACGTAGACCACGTGCCAACCTGTTGTTGAAGTAGCGCAAATCGTCAATCTCTCCTAGATTCTGTCCGCCGGGGAGTGTTTCAACACTGGAGCCGCGTCCGTCTGCTGTGGTCGGGAAGAAGTAATCTTCGTTCATACTCATGGGATTGTATGTAGCATCCATGATCGACTGTCCACCATGAACAGAAGGAATACGGCGTTGGTGGATTTCATTCTTCACTCGCTCAACGAACGCCATAGCCATGTGACTTGGCATGTTACCAACGTCGATCTTGAAAATTCTACGTTCAGGTGCTCGTTGCACACGATAGATAAGCACAGCATCTTCCAGCAGTTCTTTCTGTTTGAAGACCTTAAAGATGTTTTCCAGAATCGACTGACCAAACGGCCAGAATCTGTCAAGACCTTCTGTCAAACTCAGATGAACAACGTGCTTCGCATCGATAGCTGATTCTTGAATGCCAAGAGTGAATCGTCCGTTTGTTGTTGCTGTGCTTGGTACAGTGTATCCACCACTGACTGAACCACCACCGGTGCCGCCTGATCCTGTCGCTGGATTAGCAGCGAAGTCTGTGTTATTTTTCTGAGCAACGGTTAGATTCTGTAGGTTTACGTTGATATCTTTAATGACATACTGCTCAGGCACCTTGCCTTCGCTTTCGTTTACGATGACCTTGATGACCTTAGTCATGTCAATCCAGTATAACTTGAAGTTTTCTGGGTCTCTGATGAACGCTTGATCACCGTACTTGATAGTATTTCTGAATATTTTGAATGCTCTGGTGTCAAACTCGTTCAGTTTGCACCATTGCTGTAGTTGTTTCTTTAGCAGATCGATTTCGTGGGGAGTCGGTTCGTCTGAGAATTCCAGATCAAAAGGAGTCTTATTATGTTCGTTTGACTGCGTACAGAACTCAGCGATGATGTCCAAACATGCGTTAATTTCAGCATCTACATCCATCATTTCATACTGATTATATCGTTCAATACGATTCGGGTGACCCACATATACTTCAGGAAGTCTACTGGCGTAGTTCTTATACCCGAAGTTGTCATTGCTATAGCCACCCGCCATGCCACCTTGGCTAGGGGCGTTCCAAGCGCCTTTGTTGCTGTTGGCGCCCGATATTGGGCTCTGAGAACCTGATGTGTTGGCACCGGAGAAACGCTTTTTATAAGTCATAGTGTATTTATGATTAGGCTCTAGAATACATTAATATTTTGTCTTGTGTATCATTGCCAGATGACAGCTTATCAATCATCGTGTCTAGCTTTTGCGACAGCATCTCTACCATTTCAACAGTGAGACCTGATGACATGTCAGACATTGGGGATGCTACCGGGGCTGGTATAGGCATCGTATCTGACGCTTTATTCAGTGTTTCGGCGCTGCCCGGCTGTATCAGCTTATGAACAATTGATGATGGGTCCAGCGGAATCGCTGCCTCTTTGTGTCCTGCAGGGCCATCACCTAAAGTCACCATAGAACCCGCTGACGAGTTTGAAACGATCCCGCCCTTAGCTAACTTCTGCGTTCTTGGTAACAGAGTCTTCGGATCAATATCAGCTGGTGTTTTTGCTGGCCCTTTATTACCATTACCTTCTGCTATTGCCACTTTAATAGCAGCCCGTTGTTCAGCAAACTTTCTATTTTCTTCTGCTTGGACTTCTTTTTTACGATTATCTTCTGCGACTGATGCAGCAGCTTCGTTACTTTCTCTTTCTTTCTTGGCAGCAGCCCTTGCAGCAATAGCTTCTGCCCCGTAAAAATCTCTGCTAGGCCCGTCACCTGATTTAGGAACCGTATGTTTAATAGGATACTTTGATGTCCCCTTTTCCTTCGGTGATAAATCTATCATTGATAGAATCGACTTTACTTTATCAGCAAACCCGGTTTTAGCTGGCTTAGCTTCTGCTTCGCCGGCGATGCCTTCGCTACTTGCACCAGGAACAGCTAAGTTTATTCCTGCACTGCCGCCCTTATCCCCACTGAGGTGCTCTGGTGCAAC
>Ga0214166_1001219_pt1 | contig 11516 bp, 10 predicted proteins | sample TroBogepilimnion_27_FD_153005 | JGI IMG/M metagenome (GOLD analysis project Ga0214166, IMG submission 153005) | Freshwater microbial communities from Trout Bog Lake, WI - Practice 18AUG2009 epilimnion v3 | ecosystem: Environmental > Aquatic > Freshwater > Lake > Epilimnion/Euphotic zone ...
TATTGTCTCCAACACCAACAAGTCCATTAACATCAACACCTTGAGCGGCAAAGCCGGCAAACTGTGGCCATGATGCATTAGGCGGTTCGTATCCTGGAGCAATTGGTTCATTTAGAATATTCCATACATCTGCAGCAAACTCGCCCCTTACTTGATCTGGATTTTGCCATTGTGCAGGATACATAGTTGTACCACTAATACTAGTTCCGTTAAATGGAGCTACATCACTTTGTACTGAAACTACTCGAACTATACTTTGTCGTGCATTAGGAGATAGCTTTTCAAAAGTATCCCAGTCGACAACATATTCCACTCCGGGAAGCATCTTGCGATGGTCTGGAAGAATGGCCTGGGCAATACCAGGTTGTAGGGTGAGCACGACTGAACGAACAGGCATAGTTGTTCTCTATTTCTAGTGACTAGTTCTTGTTAAGGAAACGAACGTAAGGCTTCTTGACCTTAGTAACTGAACGAATATCAGCTTGAACAAATTGAGTTGTACTACCATTAGCTGCTGTAAGAGCTGTACCAAATACGTTATTAGCTTGAGCACTTCCGGTAATTACACCCTCATTACTTACAACTGTTGGAGTAGCTGGTTGTGACTTGGCAATACCATTATTGGCCCCATCAACTGCAAGTGTAGCACCAGCAGCAATAGCATTTGTACCAGTATTGACTAGAGGGCAGAATCCTTCAATCTGAATCCAACTAACTGAGCCATTAACAGAGTTTGGAGTAACAGCAACACCGGCAAATCCACCACGTAGAGTAGAGTATTGATTGCTTCCGCCAGAGACGTAAGAGCCTCTAAATGTCGGAACTTGATATGGTGTACCCTGCCCATCTTGACGAATGACATAACGGTAGGTCTCTGTAGTTGCAGAACTGGCTTCCACTCGTGTCTCATCTTGCCATATAAGTACATCACCGGCATCCCAGTCACTACCATCATTAGACACTAGAAGGTAACGAGCACCATCTGGGCTTGTAAGAGCCTTAAGACCTTGTGGGGCACCACTTGCAAAGTACACATTGTCCATAAGACCAACAAGTGAATCACCAGCAGCACCTTGAGCGGCAAAGCCGGCAATTTGGAGTACGGCTTCTTCGAAACTTGGCCATGACATATTTAGAATGTCATTAAAGTTGGGATTGGCATTAGATGTCTGAGCCACTGTGTAAGTGTCACTTGAGTCGGTCTGGATAGACACCACTTGAATAACATTTTGACGAGCTCCATTAGAGATCTTGTCAAATGTCTCCCAGTCAATGACATACTGGATGCCAGGGAGCATTTTGCGGTGGTCGGGAAGAATAGCTTGTCCGACTCCAGGTTGCAATTGAACTACTACTGAACGTGCAGGCATAGTTTCTTTCCTTTCTTAAAAATTAATTACTTAAACTAGGGTAAGTCAACGCTGCGGTACTACTACCAACATTCTGCGTTTCCTGTCTTCTAAGGTACATCAATTGGACCGACTTAGGGAAAGTCATTGTTCCAATATTAACGGTTTCATCAACCATTACGTTAACTACTACACAACCCATGTAGGTAATAGTACGGCTAGTCTTATTAGGGTTTGTAATAACTTTAGTAACCGTCCAGTCTTTTCCTAGACTGTTATTGTTGAGTTGAGCTTGAAAAACATCTAATAGGTCACTAGCATTTTGAAAGCCGGCACCTGGTAGGTAGGCCCAAACTTCTGCATTCCATTGTTCACGGAAAGTAATTTCTAATGTTCCTGCTTCAAGAGCGGCTGGAAAAGCCACTTCAATCGGGTACTTACTGTCCATAGGCTGAATTGCCTGAGGAGCAGCTACGGGACGTGGTGCAGTCTCTCTAATGAGATCAACATAAATAAGAGGTTGACCATTAAAGTTAATAGTGGTATAGCCACCACCTACGCGAAATTGTGAAGTTGCCATATATTATTCTCCTAGCCTATTGCCGTTGCACCGGTGTTACTAACCGAAGTAATTGTTCCACTCTGACTATTAATACTGAGTGATACTTGGATGTAGTTCAACGGATAAGTTGGCGAGTATTGAAAACTTACGTTAACAGTAGTTGGTGTAGCCGGATTAACATTGTAACTTAAGTTTTGATAGCTTTGAATTAGGTTGGTATTAACTGCACGCATAAGTGTAGCCAATACTGTACTTTGAAGTGCAGCAAGTGTAGCACTTGTTAGTGCACTACCGATAAGGGTACTACCTTCAAGTGCCGACTGAATATTATTACTTAGACGGTCACCGATGGCATTAATTGAAATTTCTTGAGTCAACCAGTTTGTTGTATTTAGAGTCAAACCGTGACGAACATAAATCTGTCCACTGGCTCGTTGACGAACTACAGTTCCACCAAGGCTTTGAATAGTTGTACTATCACTAGCACTAATCTGATTGGGGATGGATGAAAGTCCATTAACAACTTTGTGAGTAATTGGAATATAGACATCGGGCTGCCCAGCAAATAGACCTGCTAGAGCTGCAGCCAAGTAAAAACCATCAATATTAATGTAACCGGTACTAATACCAGTTGTACTATTTAATCCTGGATTAACAGCAATTTGCTGAGGAACAGCAAGGGTCATACGAGTACCACTAGTCTGACTACCACCGGCAATATTGTTTGTAATTTTAGCAACAGTGTTAATTAGATTGGTACTTGTGACTGAACTATCCATTCCAACAAACGCTCTCTGATAAACTCCATTACTAGCTTGAGCTGTAAGGAAGTTATTAATACCTTCAAACAGTGTTCCACTAGTTGAAGTGTTATAATCAGTGTCATACTTGAGAGGAACGATCACATTAATACCTGGAACTGTTACTAGTCCCTGTACGGCATTCAAGAAGTCTGTATTACTAGCAGTTGCAGTATTACCACTAGTTAGAATATTTTGGCAACTTACAACTTGTGCACCATTTTGAAAAGCAAGGAAGGCTGCAAGTGTAGCTGGACTGTTGATAGTTGTTGCACCAGTTGTGCTATTGAAAGCAAAAGCTGGTCCAAAAGTATTCTGTACACTATCAAAGCTATAGAAAGTATAGGTTTGGCCTGGAACTGCAGTAGCATAGTTGTAATTAGCAGCAATCCATCCATTAGTACCAACAGCTGCAATTGCTGCACTACCAGTAATAGTTGTAATGGTTGTAACACTATTGACTGTAGCTACAGTATAGTCTGTATTAGCAACAAGTGGAGCACCTGTAGTATTATTGGTTACTGTTAGACCTGCAGTTACAACACCACTTTGAGTTAGTGTAAAAGTCTGTGGAGCTAAAACTCCAGAGCTAACTAGAAAACGGTCAGTCTGTGGAGCTACTGGATTATTACCACTAGCATTAGCAAGGAAGCAAATGTTAAGAGAGGTAGTGTTAGCAGTGGTTAGAACCGGACTCGTAACTTGACTTACGTATACTCCGGGATTTTGATAGTTATTGACGGCCATAGAGATTACTCCTTACAGGACTATGTATTAGTTGGACAAAAAGTTACAATGTATTAGTTTTGAACGGGTTGATAAACAAGAGTTCCGCTTATAGTGACTGCACTAATGTTTGGAGACAAGTAGTTGTACTTGCCTTCATACATATCTCCAACACACTGAATGCGAACTGTTGCTTCATAAGTTAATTCTTCAGGACTAAATGGTGTTCCGGGTCCTACGGTATCTCCAAGGGGCTTTACAGTGCCTTGAAGTATGGTAATACCCAATAGGTTATTATTTATAAGACTATTGTAGAAAGCAGTACTAGCCGGACTATTGGGATTCATGAGAATTAAGTTATAGAGTCCATCTAGTAATCGATCTCGCTCTTCACTTCTTAGTGCCAATATTTGTAGATCGATATTACCTTCAAAATAGTTGTTTCTATTCACTAGACTATGATTACCACTAACAACAGTAAGAATATCTGGCATTAGACCAGTCCACTGAGTTAGAGTGGGTCTAAACTGAACATAGACAGCAGGCCATTTGACCTCTTCCATAGGGTACTCAATGGTAACACTATTGGGAGTTAGGTCAAGACTAGTATCACTAGGAATCCCCAGTTGATTACTACCTGCTGCTGGATTTAATGCATTATATCCTGCAACTAGAGCTTCAACTATGGCAATTTTAACGGCTGTTACGAACATTAACGAGTCCCTCTAATGGCATCCATAAGGAATTTGAGATCAGTTTCATCCAGCATACGAATGATACTAGAACCTGTAGTGGTACTGGCCCATTCTTTGACTGCCTGCTGGATACCCTGCTCAACAAAATGCTGCCCTTTAATTCCTGGATTTTTCCAAGTGATTTTAGTGGCAATGATCTGACCCTTTTCATTACGAGAAACAATCTTATTACGACCTATATTTTCTGCAGTGGCTCTTCTAAAGATCATTTCTCCATTAGCAGTTCTAATGGGAATAGTTTTACCAGCCAACTCTCTCATAATATGAGGAGCTGAACCATAGTTTTGAATTTTCATATGAGCGGGTACATTCATACCCACCTGCCCTGGACCACTAACTGGACTCATAGCAGCAGCACCACTACCAGTATCTTTAGGTGCTAGTTGCTGAGCAATCTCTACTGCTCTTCTAGCAATTTGGCTAGTTATAGTTTCAGGTAATAACATACTATACGTATGCCACTTCATAATAGGGGTGACTAGGCCATAAGTATTCCATAGTGGCTGTTTGATTTACAATTTTAGTGGTATTGTAGGCACTTCCAGGACCTGTACGAATGGTCTGAATAGCAACATTACTGACCTGCCAACGATCACTAGATAGAGTGGGTACACCTTTTTTATTCCAACTCTCAATACGTATCACTAGATCTCCTTGACGAATTTGAGGAAACCAGGAAAACTGCACCTGAGGATTCTGTTGCCAAAACTGACCTGTAGAGAGATTTTTACGAACTTCCGGAGTATCACTGGCCAGCATATATAAGTGATAGGCAATAGGCTTAAATCCACCAGTAAAAGTAGTACCATAGCAGTAGGGGCAATAGCTATTACCACTCTGACGATAGACTTTACTTGCTCTAGCTTGAACATTAGGATTAGGCATACTAGGGTTGGGACTATCTTGACAATATTCACAATAGGTAACTAGTCCTTGAGCGGCATCTTCTGCACGCCAAAGAAGTCTCACTACACATTCTTCACCATACCACTGTAGAGTTTCATCATGGAATCTCTGCTGGTCTATCTGAGTCCAGGCTTCAGTCTGCTTTACAACCAGTAAAGGACTTTCAACTTGATACTCGACTGTCCCATAAGGACTCGGTGGAGGAAGTACAGGACCTGGTTGTGGATTAATACCTAAACCATAGGCATCAACTATCATTCCTGGGCCTTCATTGACAGTCATTAAATACCACCGGCATTAACTGCTGCATACATATAGTGAGGACGAGCTGGATTAACAAACATACGTGGAATAAGTCCACCAGCAACCAAAAGACTTCTTTTACTACCAACCATGTAGTTACGTTTCATTTGTCTCAATTGCTTGTCTGCAATTTCTTTTTCAAAAGTATATAGACTCCACCAACGGTTATAGTAATCACGTCGGTCCATCCAGGCAGCTGTCATACCTTGAGGAGTAGGCTGCTCAATATAGTTACGTGCAATATGCTTTAAAAAATGAGCATAAGTCTGAGTTGTTAATACTCCATAATAATTGGTGGGCCATGGAGCCATAGCATTCATACCCACTTCATAAGCAGGCTGGAAAATAGGTTGAAATTCATAATTCATATAGTCCATGGTTTCTGTACTCATCATAAAAGCCACTTCTTCATAAATATTAAACCCACTCTGTTGAAGCTCTTGAAGGTAAGGGCCACCACTAGTAGAGTCAAAACTTTTGTCCAATCGATGAACAATATTAATAGTCAACTGACGCTGATCTATAGTGAGATTCTGCCAGTAGGGCATCTGGTCAGTAACAATAAAAGGGTCATCATAAATACGACTTGTACCACTAACAGTATAATTCCACTTGGCTACATAATTGCCCAGGATACTGGTCTGGTCTGAGTAGAGCATATATTGATACTGACCTTTGCTCTCTCGAGTGGCCAGAGTGCCACTAGGCACTAGAGTTGTATTGGTATCAGTATTTATAATAGTGACATATACTTGATCATTGTCTGGGTCAGTGAGTACACCATTTACATAGGTCATTACTCCAACAGGCTCTACAGCATATTGAGGAATAGGTCTAACTCGCATAATTTATCCTTTAAAAAGTAATTGTTCCACTAGAGCTACCAGAACTGCCAGAACCCCACATATATACAGCATTACCACTACCGTCTGTTCCAATATATTGAGTGCCGGTATAAGTAGGGGTACCAGGATAATCAGCAGCTGACCAATAGAGAATTACTTCTCCACCAGTGCCACTCTGTTCCCAGCCACCACCGCCACCATAAGAGCCATTAGTACCATTACCATTACCGTTACCGGCTGTACCGTGGCCTTCACCACCATAACCGATTGCAAAAGTGTAACCAATAGAACTAAATTGAGGAACTATATAGTAAGTTCCCCAAAATGCTCCACCATTACCACCAACACTATTACCCGTAGTGGTACCTGTACCAGCTGTACCATTACCACCAGCACCAGCACCTCCACCACCTCGGTAACTAGCCCCTGCTCCACCAGTATAGCCGTTACCACTACTTCCACCAGAGCCTTTATTACCAGTGCCTGATGATCCAGAAGCTCCACCATTACCACCACCTGCAGTGGAAACTATACCGCCAGTAACTACTGTTGCAGAGCCTGCATTACCGCCATTTTGTCCGCCAATATAAGTTCCACCAGCACCCGTACTAATAGAGATGGCATTTCCAAGAGTAACAGAAGTTGAACCAGTTACAACTTGACCTGCTCCACCACCTGTATACCAACCACCACCACCTCCACCACCCACTACAATATAGTTGACAGTTAGAGTACTAGCAGCTGGATTGACACTATTACTTGCAAGTGAACTTGCTGAGCCTGCACTATTATTGGTAGTAACAGTAAAGGTATAGGCTTGGCCTAGAACAAAGCTACCAGTTACTGTGGCACTTGTTGAACTAGGAGTGACACTATAGGATAGAGTTATTGAAGGAGAGCTGGTTATAGTTATACTTGCAATGTTATTGGTTGTAGTGGGAAGTGTCCAAGTTAAGTTGACACTAGTTGAACTAGCTCTAGTGGCTGCAACTCCTGTTACTGCACTAGGGGCTATTGGCACTACTGTATAGGTAATTGTCTGTGAACCAGTATTGCTTAAAGAGTCTGTTGCTTTAGCTAGTGGACTAAAAGTGCCGCCAATTCCAGCAACTACAGTGCCATTAATGGCTCCTGTACTGCTAGTAACGCCTGTAATACCATTGGGAAAATTTCCTGTATAGCTATAGGTATAGGGTGCAGTACCACCAGTTGCACTTATACTACCGAGAGTGGCACCATCGTATATTGTAGGATTATTTCCAGAACTTGTAGTCACTGTTAATGTGATGACAATTGACCAAGTAATATTACCTGTCTGGGCAACATTACCATCAGAGTCGGTAACTTTAAATTTACTAGTTACAGTAGAAGGAGTTGCAGTAGTGGGAGTACCTGTTATACTGTTCCCAGTCAGACTTAGGCCTGATGGAAGACTATATCCAGCTACAAGAGAATAGGTATATCCTCCCGAACCACCTGTAGCAGTAAGTGTACCACCAGCATAAGCGGTACCAACACTCAAGCTCTGCCCTCCAGTAAAAGAGAGACTTAGAGCAGGACCCACTACAAAAGTGACATTTCCACTTTTAGTAAAGCTTGTTGATAGGTCAGTAACTGTAAAAGTAACAGTGTAGTTACCAACTCCTGCAGTAAGAGTACCACCAATTATTCCAGTGCCTGCATTAAGAGTTAGCCCGGCTGGAAGGCTTGTACTAGAATAACTATAATTGGTAGTCCCTCCAGTGGCACTTACATATCCATAACTCTGTGTATCTCCTACATAGAGTGCAGTATTAATATGGCTAGTGACTAGAGTTAGAGGACCAGTAAGTCTCCACTCTGATGCAATCACTCCTGGTATGGGCATATTTAGACAATGTCCCCAGTAATGAGCCATTGACATGGAGCCACACTAAGACATATGGCAGTTGCTACACTATATTGATTTCTTAATGCAGGTCCACCAGTAACTGTACCGGTAGAGAACACTGAAGTATTGACAGTACCTGAAAATAGTACGGGGCCTGTACCTTGACGAACAACATTTACTTGGTCACTAACTGCAAAAATTCCACTAGGTAAGTATAGATAGGTACTGGCTGTTCCACTCATTAATATGAAAGAAGATGAGTCTGAAAGTATAGCGGTATAACTATTTATTTGAGGATTAATGGTGAATGTTAGAGCGGTATTGGGTATAGTGACATTAGGGTTAGTTATAGGACTATTGAGTGCATTACCAGAAATAGTAACGGGACCCATTGTTCCACTCACTTGAGCGGCATTAATATATCCATTAATTGCACTACCTGAAATTGTAGCTTGATTGAGGGCTCCAGTTATTCCACTAGCTGAGAGTGCACCAAACACTTGACTTCCAGGGACTTGAAAACTGGTAGTGGCATTACCTGATAAACTTGTAGCATTAACTTGTACCCCATAGGTGGTACCTAAAATTCCACTCACTTGGGCAGCAGGAATCCAACTACTTACCTGACTACCACTGATAGTGACATTGGGACCAGTTAGAATACCACTAAGCATAGTGCCTGGAGTATACATGCTCCACTGCACATTAGTAGTGCCACTAGAGACCAACATATAAAAGTCTCCACCTGGAGTGGGGAGGTCTACATTGGCAATCATATTAACCATTGTGTAGTCTTGAACAGTAGGTCCATGTGCAAATACTGTATTGGCCGGCCAAGTTCCACCATTGGGACTATTTTCTTGTGCTCTGTATACGTATCCAGTATTACTATTGGCACTATAGTTATTTAACCATACAATTTCAGAGTTAACAGTAGAACCATAAGGAGCAGGGTTAATGATTAGAGGGAGATAATTGGTTCCACTAGTGATAGTGATATTGCCCAGACCCGTAGAACTGGTAAAGGTAATCTTATTGTTGGCATCAATACTCTGTATAGTGCCAGTTAAGAAATTATATCGTAAACGTTGTAAGGGCATTTAAGTCTACTTTGTAGGTGGAGTGTGTGAAGAATGTGCATTAATTGCACTAGTGTTAAAACGAAGATAGGTTTGAGGTTTGCGTCCATCTTGATTGACATGAACATAACTTGGATCACCCTGTTGACCCATTGAAATGGTTAATGGATTAGAGGCATTGGCTCCAGTTACATCTATGATTAGAGCGGTGTGCTCACCAGTACCTGGACCATAGACAATTACATCTCCCGGTTGCACATCTTTAAGTGCAATCTTTCTACCATGAGAAAGTAGTGTGCCAGTGTATCCTGTGTGGTTATAGCTCTGACCATTGGGATCTGGTGCACCGGCCCAGTTGTAGCAAAGAGTTACAAAAGCTGAACAGTCAGAGGTTACTGGCAGTACACCTGGTCTACCAATTCCTGACATACGCTGAGGACCTTCTGAATAGGTAAACTTTGCATGATTACTAGCTGACCACTTGGCCCAGTCTACAATTACTTGTCTTACATCAGTCATGTGTTCTCCTTACGATCGTATATCTCTTAAATGACTTAAGAGTTCTAGTACATTCTACTTGGGTTCTGGAATTGTAGCATCACCTTCAGTACCACCTGGTTCTACATAATCAGCAGCACCTGGATCATTTACTACAGTAGGATTAATTGGAAGATCTTGGTTATTGTTAATGGCATAGTTACTGGTCTGGTTAACACTCTCGTTATTCACTTGATCACCAATCATGCGAATATTCTTTACTGCAGCTGTAATACCAAATCTCACTCTTGCTACAGCCATTGCTACGGCTCTACGAGCATAAGTTCTAGTCTTACTAGTTCCAATTAGATAAGTTGCAGTAACTCTAGCTCCACGGTTATTAGTATAACTCTTAGTAACTGATACTGCAGCCGCTTGAAGAACTACAGTCTTCTTAGACTTATTAATTCCCTTACCTACTCGAGCAAATGGTACTAGTAATGCCCTACCCAACTTGTTAAGCTTAACAATTCTACCAACTCTCACTATACCTACAGCTATTGGACGAGCAATTCTAGTGAAAGACATTACACGACTAACTCCAATACCCATAACTCTCATTGCTTGTGAATTTAGAACATAGTGTAAAGTTCTAGAACCAAGTGCTCTATTTATAGTAAGTACTATGACATCTTTGGCTCTTCCTGTATTCTTAAACACTTGAGCTAATCCCACAAGTAGCACTCTACCCGTCTTATTAAGAGCTACAACCCTAACTGTATGAGCCAATGCTATGGTAGTAGCTACCCCTCGTTTGAGTAATGATACAGTTCTTGTATTCTGAGCTAGGCCAACCATCATTGCCTGTACAAAACGAACTGAGTAAGTATTACGAGTGCTATTGACAAGAGATACTACCATTACTCTTGCTCTACGAACAGTAATTCTAATTGGGCTAAGAGTGGGGATTACTAGCTGTATAACTGCAGAAAGTCTATTAAGTGCTGTAGTTCTAACTACACGAGTGCGATTTATTACCCGAGAAGTGGCACTACGAACATAACTTATAATTATAGAATCATAGGCTATTTGTACAACTCTAGCTGTTGCATCCTTAACTCGAGTGACACCCTTATACACTATAGAGGATTGTACTTGTAGAGCCACTGAGTATCTTAAGGAAGCCACGGTTCTACGAGTGGTTGCTAGGGAAAGTACTACGGCTTTAACCACTCTTGTAGATGCAATAGTTCTAGTGCCATTGGAGATCTGAACTAGTGTAGCAAGTGCATTTTTAGCTCTATGGGCTGTTTGTGAAGCAGCAACTAAATTTACACTACGAACTACAGCATATACAAATAATGTAGCTATACGTGTATCTGCTGCTCTACGAACTAATAATGCAGTGCTAGTTCTAACTGAAGCAATACTTTTACTTACATTAATTAAAGAGGCCTGTAGCACTTGAGAGGTTCTTACAAATAATCCTCTACCAGAAACTGTAATTAAGCTAACTGCAAGTATATACACTTCTTTAAATATTTGAGTGATGGGAAAGTCATAACCAAATTGTACAACTGTAGCAATAGCTTTTCGAACACTACTAATAGTTCTTGTAACTATAGCACTCTGCACTAGGTTAACTGTTGAAGAGCGAATAGAATTTGAAAATCTACTGGCAGTTGCTAGAGAAATTTCTACTACTGTAGAGCTTCTAAGAGCATTTACCACTCTTGAAGATCTAGCTAGAGGTATGCTTAGTGCTGTAGAAAGTCTAGTTAATGCAACTGTTCTAGTGCTATTTACAATCCTAATAGAGTTAACAATAACTCTACGAACTAAAA
>Ga0214166_1001227_pt1 | contig 11495 bp, 8 predicted proteins | sample TroBogepilimnion_27_FD_153005 | JGI IMG/M metagenome (GOLD analysis project Ga0214166, IMG submission 153005) | Freshwater microbial communities from Trout Bog Lake, WI - Practice 18AUG2009 epilimnion v3 | ecosystem: Environmental > Aquatic > Freshwater > Lake > Epilimnion/Euphotic zone ...
GAAGGATGTGACACAGGATTATTTCTTGGAGATTTTCATCATAATCGAAATACATTAAATGTAGTTACAATGGATTACTCGTTGAGAGTTCTGGAAAAGTTGGGGCAAGCGTTTGATAATTTTTACTTTTTTCCTGGTAATCATGATTTGTATTACAAAGACAAAAGAGATATACACTCTGTAGAGTTTGGAAAGTATATACCTGGTATTACTGTGGTACATGAGCCTACTACTATTGGAGATGTTACACTCTGTCCATGGCTTGTAGGCGAAGAATGGCGAGCAATAAGCAAGAAAGGTGGCAAATATATCTTTGGACACTTTGAATTACCCAGTTTCTTTATGAACGCTATGGTGCAAATGCCAGATCATGGCGAGATTCAACTGAGCAATTTTAAAAATTACGAGTTAGGATTCAGTGGACACTTTCATAAACGTCAACAACAGAAGAACATGATCTATATTGGCAATGCATTTCCGCACAACTATGCAGATGCATGGGATGATGAACGTGGAATGATGATATTAGAATGGGGAGGCACTCCAGAATATCACAGTTGGCCTGATCAACCTACATTCCGAACTGTAAAATTAAGTCAGCTGATCGATGAAGCAGACTCAATAATATTGCCCAAGCAACATCTTCGTGTTACACTAGACATAGACATTACTTACGAAGAAGCTAGCTTTATCAAAGAGAAGTTTATTAGCAACTATGATATTCGAGAACTTACACTGATTGCTGAAAAGAAAGATGTTGAAATTAATACAAACATAGATATTCAAGCATTTGAAAGTGTAGATCAAATTGTATCAAGTCAAATCATAAACATTGAAAGCGATACTTACGACAAAAACATATTGTTGTCAATTTATAATAGCCTATGAGTATAAAACTTAAAGAATTAACTGTTAAAAACTTCATGAGTGTGGGCAACCAGACTCAAGCTGTAAACTTTGCACAAGAAAATCTTACTCTTGTACTAGGTGAAAACTTAGATCAAGGAGGAGATGACAGCGGTTCGCGCAACGGTACAGGTAAAACAACTATTGTAAATGCACTTAGCTATGCATTATTTGGCAATGCACTGACTAATATTAAAAAAGATAATCTAATTAATAAAACTAACAATAAAAATCTGTTAGTCACATTGGCATTTGAAAAAGATGGAACAGATTATCGTATAGAACGTGGACGTAAACCCAATGTTCTGCAATTTTTTGTCAACGATATTGCACAAACTGAAGAAGAAATAGATGAAGCACAAGGCGATGTGCGTGAAACACAAAGAGACTTAGACGAACTATTAGGCATGAGCCACGATATGTTCAAACATATTGTAGCACTCAATACCTATACTGAACCATTTTTAAGTATGCGGGCTAACGACCAGCGGGTTATTATTGAACAATTGTTGGGCATTACCTTATTAAGTGAAAAGTCTGAAACTCTGAAAGAGATGATTCGTCAGACTAAAGATGAGATACTACAAGAAACTGCCAACATTGAAGCTATAAAGAAAAGCAATGAGAATATTCAAAAGAGTATTGATAATCTGTTGACTAGACAAAGTGCTTGGCGTAATCAACATGCCAGTGAACTTGAGAAGATTGGCCGTGCTATTGTAGAACTTGAAAGTGTAGACATTGAAGCAGAACTTGCGAAGCATGCGGAGCTCAAAGCCTATGACGACAAGTCAGCAAAGCTGAAAAGCCTAAATAAGGAACGTGCTACGTTAGAAAGCGCGATAGCGCAAGCGGAGCGAAGCGTTACAAAGTATGAACGTGAGCTTGGCCTATTGGCAAGTAAGACCTGTCACGCTTGTGAACAAGAACTACATGATCACAAACATGAAGAAATGACTGCCACAGCACAGGGTCACTTAGGTGAAGCGAGGAAATATTTTGATAAGGTTACCAAGGATCTTGGAAAAATTGTCTCCGAGCTAGCAGACGTTGGAGAAATAGCCCAACGTCCCGACACTTACTACGATACTGTAGAGCAGGCTCTCAAGCATCAGAACAATTTGACCACTCTTGAAAATCAATTAGTGCAAAAAAGCCATGAAACTGACACTTATCAAGAGCAAATTGACGAGCTCATGGACACAGCCATGCAGGAAATCTCTTGGGATACTGTTAATAATCTCAACAGTTTGAAAGAACATCAAGAGTTCCTATTAAAATTACTCACAAGTAAAGATAGTTTTATACGTAAAAAGATTATAGATCAGAACCTAGCTTATCTTAACAACAGACTTACTTACTATCTAGACCGTATGGGCTTGCCTCATACTGTGTTATTCCAAAACGATCTTACTGTTGAGATTACTCAGCTGGGGCAAGACTTGGATTTTGATAATCTCAGTCGAGGAGAACGTAATAGACTTATTCTTAGTTTGTCGTGGAGTTTCCGTGATGTATGGGAAAGTTTATATCAAAGTATTAATTTAATGTTTGTTGATGAACTGATTGACAATGGTTTAGATGCATCAGGTGTTGAAGGTGCACTGGGTGTACTTAAAAAGATGGCACGTGAACGTAAAAAGAATATTTTCTTGATCAGTCATCGAGATGAATTAGTGGGCCGTGTAAACAATGTGCTTAAGGTTGTTAAGGAAAATGGTTACACCAGCTATGCAACTGATTTAGAAATCAATGAGTAAACACGTTGAGCCAAGTCCATACCAAAATGAAGAGAGCCATGAACAACTCATGGCAGCTTTTCGCGAATACTTTAAGGCAAATCAAGATTGGCAAGCAAAAGGCACACGCAGGGCAGGAGAAAATATGCGCTACTGGCTAGCGCAGATTCGTATCATAGCAAGGCAACGAAGAGAACATGTTCAACAGTATCGTGTACATCTAGATCAGGCAAAACGAGCACGTAAGGCAAGCCAAAAGGCTGAAGGTAAGGACTCGACAGACACTAATTAGTGTATGTCTTGGTACTATCTAAATCAACTAATAGAAGAATTGCCCGAGGATTGTGTTGGGTTTGTATATTTGATAACAAACACAGTTACGGGGCGCAAGTACATAGGCAAAAAACTAGCAAAATTTTCTAAAACTACTTATAGAACAGTAAAATTAAAAAACGGCACTAAAAAGAAAAAAAGAATCCGCAATAAAATTGATTCAGATTGGCGGGACTACTATAGTAGCTCCGATGAACTACTCAAAGATATTGCGCAGTTAGGTCAAGAAAACTTTCATCGACAGATATTATTTTATTGTAAAAGCAAGGCTGAAACGTCATACATAGAGGCACGAGAACAATTTACACGCAGGGTATTAGAATCTGACGAATATTACAACGGTCAGATATCTGTTCGTGTCCACGGCTCCCACATTAAAGGCAAACAGATCAACGGTTAAAGCTAGTGCAGGCCAACTTCATGCACCTAGGACAACTCGATAATAAGAGGGACGGAAATCTCTGCCGTAAGAGTACTCAACCACTATCCTTAACAGGACGAGGATCGCAAACTAGCCGCGGTTTGGTTGTTTCAGGAATTTAAGGCAAAAGGAAGGGCTGTAGCCCTACGTTTGTGTACATGTTAGCGTATGTATACAAGCCGCCGTCATATAAAGACATAGCTCGTGGTACCGGATGACCGCCACTGTAATGCTATAACGCTAAGGTGATATTGTGCAACTCAGATAATGCCAAACCATTCTTTGCCCTGTCTGGGCAAAGTGTGACTGAACAATCTAGATAATATTTAAAGTGCTTCGCACTAATTGATCACTAACTATTCTTTGATAGAAATACTAATAGTTCGAGCGCTAGCGAAGAACAGAAGAACGCAAGTTCTTCTTTAAACAGTGGATAAATATCACATAAGGATAACCGCGATGAAAGTATATGAAATAATCTCTGAGCACAACAGTATAGATGAAGGAGCTATAGGGGATGCCGCATCTGGTCTGTGGAAAAGAGCAAAGAATTTCTTTACAGGCGTTAGTGAAAAAGAGATAACAAAAGCCTTCTTAGAAACTTCAAGCGATGCTGTGGCTAAATCGGCTATAGCTGTTGGTAAAACACCTGAAAAATACATTGCAGACAAACTAGCCAGTGAAGAAAGACGAATTCAAAAAGTAATAGAACAAGAAAAACAAAGAGGCAGCACCATATCCAGAGAAGATGCCATAGACGAAATAAATCACATTGCGGAATACGGCACAAACAAAATACCTCCAAGACCTGAATTAATGATAGATACTAGATTTAGAGATGCTGATTTTCAAAAACAATTAATAGATGCTGCTAATAAAAAAATTAATAACGGTGTACTAAGCACCGGAGAAAAATTGGCTGGCGGTGCGGGCATAGCAGGTGGAGTTGCCGCATGGGCAGGATCTGTAGGCGTTATTGAAGCTGTACTAGGTGCAGCCAATCTTTACGAATTCTTAAAACCCTATCGAGAATTTACAGAAAAGATGAGCATTGCCGAAGAAGCACGAAATGCAAATCCTCCAAAAATTAGTCCTGAACAGTATCAAGGAGTGTTAGATCAGGAAACTGGCATACTGATTGCTTCATGGGCTGAACTGTTACTGGTTCCCGGAATTATTAAAAAGTTCTTTGGCTTTGCGACCAACTTTGTTACCGCAACAGCAAGTGGTCGTATAATAAAATGGATTGCTGAAAAATTTCCAAAAGTATTTTCAGCTCTTGACGGATTAAGCACTTTGGCAATTCGTGACTGGTTAAGTCAACATGAAAATGCCAAATGGTTAGCTGTACAACTAGGGTCATTCCTTGGCAAATATGTACCATCTTTAGTACAAGTGTTTGAAAAAGTAGCAGGCACTGTGAACCCGTGGTTTCCTAGTGATCCGAAACCTGGAGATAAAACAGCTGCCAGTCCTGATGGCACTACAGCAGGCAATCCATCTGTAGCGGCCACAGCTGATGACAGTAATGCACCTACTACAGGACAGTATCAAGGACGTTGGAAATTAGATCCTGCAACTGGAAAAACAGCCACAGGTCGTCAAATGTATACTTGGGATCCAAATGTTAGACAAAATTATGATGTCACAGATTGGGTAACTGGTCCTACAAGTGCTTATATCATGGATCCAAATAAAGATTCAGCTAATTATTTGCCTAAGCCTAGTTGGTGGGCTCAATTTAAACCAGGCAGTTAAAGCAAAGGCATTTGCGATACTTTAGTTGCTTCTATATTTTCGTTAATGATCGAATACATAAATTCTCGATCTTCTGCACTGTAAATAGTTAGAAGATCGTTTACTGTAACACCGCCCCGCATGTACCAGCTGATTCTAAATAAATCTTCTTTGAATCGTTTGGTTTCTTTTTCTAGCCCAATCAGTTTTTCTTGAATCTCTTGGGGAGATAAACCGATCAGGCCCTCTCGAAAAAATTGCTTTGATCCAACTCTACTAATAGATCTACTTCAGTTCCGCAATTATCGCATTTAACATGGAATGGAGGATTGTTCATAGCTGCTCTATTAGTTTCGATATGATTTTTTATAGAATCGTAAATATCTCTATCGCAATTATCTAACCATTCGTTGATAAAACTGCTTTCAGTTACAACTTTATTAGCTACTTCTACGCTTTCTACACTGGCTTTATACAAGTCTCGTTGTATAATAGCTAGTTCTTTAAACAATTCGTTAACCAGTTCTTGCTGACGAGTTCTATCTTCAACTTCATCAGTTTGACGCAATTTTTGTTGTAATCTAAAATTACGTAAATTAAACTCTGTACTTTGTCTATAGTTTAACGGACGAGTTTTAATTACTAGATCTTTTAATACAATTTTATTATCATACTGTAGTGCACTAAAATATTCAATGATTTTACTTAAATCTAAGTCATATTCGTTTTCAGTACTACAACCGCTACAAGTATGAGTTACTGTCATTTCGGAGCCAAATGTGGCAATTCGTAAAGCAGCAAATATAACATTGATATCCATGATACTGGCTTCCCATGCATCTTTAAAAGCAGGGATACAGCTTTCAATAACTTGCACAGTACTTTCGCCTGATAACAATGCGTCAGGCGTTTTAAGTATGATTTCATCCATTCCTGTCATACCGTATACAGGCACGTTGTTTGCATCGCCTTGAAACCCGCCAGGTGCTGAATAAGCGGCTTGACTGGGTAATTTGATATAAACTTTAGGTTGTCTAAAGAACTGTTGTAAAGGATTATGTGCCACTATTATCTCCAGATAAATATTGTATCTAGTATTTATATACGCATATTTTCCAGGAAAATTTTATGGCAGATCCAGAAATCATCAGTGCAATTCAAGAAGGTTTTAGAAGTGTAGCAGGCATGTTAGGCCTTGGCTCGTCTTCTTCCGCAGGCAACAGTTCTGGAGCTAGCGGCGGTAGCGCAGGCAACGCTCAAATGACTGGTTTAGGAGCTGCTGTTGGCAAAGCAGGTGACGGTTTATATGAACTTGCTAAAAAAGTTGTACCCGCATATATTGGACTTGAAAAATTAACTACGGGTGCGGATGTTAGTACAACTGCATTAGGGGCATTTAAATCATCATTAAGTGCAGTAAATCTTGGTGCGTTAGGTGTAGTAGTTGATAAAACACTAGGTTCAGTTCTGCAATGGAAAACAGACATGGATTCGGCATCCAGAGAAATGGGTGTTGGCGCTAACAATTTAGGTAAGTTTGTTAGTATGTCTGCAGATGCAGGTGTGACAACAAAACAATTTGGTGAAATATTAAAAAATAGTGGAGTGCAATCTCTCGGGTTAGGCTCTAATGCACAGCGTGGTGCTGAAGCATTTAGTGCAATTGCTAAAAAAGTTCAAGAAAGTGATATAGGTAAACAGTTACAAGATCTTGGAATGAGTACCAAAGAGCTGGCTGATATTACAGCATTAAGTGCAGGTCAAAATTCTCGTGCAAACATGACCAGCAAAGAAGCTGCTATGGCTGCACAAAATTTAGCTCAACAATTAGATGAAACTTCTAGGCTGACTGGTGTTAGCAGAGATGCACTGGCTGCAACATTAAAAGAAGAAGAAAAACGACCAGAAACTATAGCCTTAGAACGCAGTATGAGTGGACAAATGCTTGCAGGTTATGTAAAAGTTAGAGATAATTTTGCAGAGTTTGGAACACCATTTCAAAAAATGCTTACTGAAATGGCTTCTGGTAAACTAAGTCAAACTGCCAGTGAACAATTAAGTTCTCTAGGCCCAGCAGGACAAGAATTAAAAGCTGCTATGTATGCTCAGCAACATGCTACTGACAAAGCGTCAAAAGCAGAAGCAGATAGAATGATGGAGCGTGCTAAAGCGCATGTCCAAGACCAAATGATGAGCACTGCGTATAATAAGCAGGCATCTCAAGGTGCAGGTCACTATAACGATTCAGTTTTAGCATTGATCGGCGGAGCCAAAGGCTTACAAAATTCGCAAAAAGGCGCACAAGAAGCATTAGATGCTGGAGCAAAAAAAGGCACCGAATATGTTGCGGCCATGGACAAAAACAAACAGGATGCTGAGAATCTTCGAAAAGGTGTAAAAGAAGATGGTACAGCAGACCAATCGCAAAATCTTTCAAGAATGCTCAATGAAGCAAATAGAGAAGCAACTGTACAGGCTAAAGGTCTAGCAAAAGGATTTGACGATTTAAACAAAGCTATAGGACCAGTTAAAGATAAATTGAATCCTATGGCTGAAGCAGGTAATGCCATATATAAAGGTGGTGAAAAAGCTCTAGGATTAGCTGGTAAAGCAAATACTGGTGAAGAAGCATATGCAGCCGATCGAAAAATACCTGAAGAAGGCGGTAAAATACTTGACGACATGGTAAAAGGTATATTTGGTCAAGCTACGTCAGCTGCGCCGTTGCCTTCAGGTATGGTAGGAGCAGATGGTAGAATTCAAAGATCAGAAACACCAGGTAGAGACGGCGGAACATTAGCAAAAACTGGAAGCCCAGTAGAACCTGAAGATGCAATTGTTAAGATACACAAAGGTGAAACTGTATTAAGTCCCGATGCTACCAAAGGTATGGGCAAACAATTAAGCGAAGGTAGTAAAGCTGCACCTTCTGCTTCTGAAACTGCAACCGCTATTAGTAGTGTCCCAGCCGCAACCGGATCAGCCAAAAACAAAGCAGAAGAATCAGCAAGCAATGAAGATACTCAAAAATGGATTGCCATTTTTAAAGAGCGATCAGATTTAAAGTTAAATTTAGAAAAAGAAAACGCTGCCAAAGACATAGAAAGTGCAACTCAACGACTTGCTAGACGACAAGACGTGTTGGCCGATATTCAAGAAACAGCTAGCAAGCGTGAGCTCACTGAACAAGAAAAAGCTGATCAAGAAAGAGTAAGCCAAGCAAAAATTGCTGCCTTCCAAGAACAAAATCTTAAAGACGCAGCTGCTATGCGAGCAACACAAGTAGCCAGGGAATCAGCTGACCAGCAACAAAACATACATGCACAAGCTGCTGCAAAAATTGGAGAAATCACTAGTCAAGGTGCAAAAGTTCAAGAATTTATTCAGTCTGATGCTGTGAGTAAGACTACTGCTAATGTAAAAGAAACACTAACAATAAATGGTAAAGTTGTAGATCCTAATAGTCGTGAAGGCTCAGATGCTATAGGCAAAATTAATGAAGCTAAAGCTACACTAGCCAAGTCATTAGGCGGCATAATGGATATGCCTGGAGTTCCTAAAGCAACACAAGCAAAGGAAAAAGAAAAAGAACCATCTGCAGCAGATTTAAAAGCTCAGTATGCTAAAATGTCTACAGATATGAATGCCACTCCTGAAGGCTTGGCTGCTCTCAAAGCCAAGATGGATGCTAAAGTAGCAGAAGAAAGTGCAAAAAAACCTGACGGAATAGGTTATGCTACCCAACAACTAGATAAACTTACTGGCGGATTTAGCAAGATTGGTGGCGATATGTTTGCTCCTAAGATTGTAGATCAAAAAGCTGCTGATGCTCAAAAAGCCAAGATAGCTGAAGCTAAAGCTGCAGAAGCTAAGAAAACATCGGAAGCTGTACCTAAAAAATCTGAATCAGATGATAAAAAAGAAACAGAAGCAAAGAAACGCAACCCAGCCGAAGTTAATGAAGGCGACCAAAAAAAAGCCAGTGCTAGCGCTCATGATGCTACCTTAAAAGATCTCAATGACCAGCTAGTACTGTTAAATAAACATATGGTGGAACTAATTAATCACAGTGAGAAATCAGCCGATGCTAATGCTAAGACAGCTAAAGCTACACAAAAAGCTACAGGCGTAAGATAAGGATAATCTATGAGTTGGAAAAAGTATTTTAGCCCTGTAGCTCAAAGCAGTCAGTTAAGCACAATTAGCGGGCTTAACAACGGCAACAGACCAGGCCCAGCAAGAAGTAATTACAGCAGTTATCTACCAGATGTTTACAGTGGTAGTCCAAATCGTATTGAGCGTTATCAACAATATGAAGTAATGGATTCAGATCCTGAAGTCAATGCAGCTTTGGATATTTTAGCTGAGTTCTGCACACAAAAATTAAAAGATTCAAAAAGTCCATTCAGTGTCAAATGGCGCCAACGTGCTACTAATGCTGAAATTAAAATTCTCAGCGAATACTTACAACAGTGGAATAGTTTACAGAAATTTGACACACGCATATTTCGTATAGTACGCAATACTTTCAAGTACGGCGACAGTTTCTTTATTAGAGATCCAGAAAATCAAAAATGGAATTATGTAGATCCTAGCCAATTGATCAAAGTTATTGTTAACGAAAGCGAAGGTAAAAAACCAGAACAGTTTGTGCTAAAAGATATTGCTCCTAATTTTGAAAATTTAGTAGCAACTATGATTACTCCTAATATTAATCCTAGAAATACTAATGGCGGCCCACAACCAGTTAGCGGATTTACAGGAAGCAGTAATCAAGCAGGTGCAGGCGGTGGCGGCAAAGCTTCGAGCTCAAGTAATCGTTTTGGCCTACAGCACACTGAAAATGCTATTAACGCAGAACATATTGTACATTTGAGTTTGTCAGAAGGTCTTGATAACAACTATCCGTTTGGTAATAGTTTGTTAGAAAACATCTACAAAGTTTACAAACAAAAAGAATTATTAGAAGATGCTATTCTAATTTATCGTATACAACGTGCTCCAGAGCGCAGAGTATTCCACATTGATGTGGGTAATATGCCCAGTCATTTGGCCATGGCATTTGTAGAACGTGTTAAAAATGAAATCCATCAACGCCGTATTCCGTCACAAACAGGAGGCGGACAGAACGTCATAGACTCTGCATACAACCCTCTAAGCATTAACGAAGATTATTTCTTCCCTAAAACAGCAGACGGCAAAGGATCAGACGTCACAATGCTAGAAGGCGGTAAGAATATTGGCGAAATTGATGATTTAAAGTACTTTACTAACAAGCTATTCCGCGGATTACGTATACCAAGTAGCTATTTGCCAACAGGTCAAGATGACAGTCAAAGCAATTTCAATGACGGCCGTGTAGGTACTGCATACATTCAAGAACTGCGTTTTAACAAGTATTGCGAACGGTTGCAAGCACTGTTGACCAGCGTATTTGACGAAGAATTCAAGCTATATTTGAACAGTAAAGGCGTCAACATTGACCCTAACTTGTTTGAATTAAACTTTAATCCGCCATTAAACTTTGCCAGCAGCAAGCAAGCCAGCATTGATGCTGAACGTATTAATACATTTAATACAATTCAAGCTATTCCTTTTGTGTCAAAACGTTTTGCTCTCAAACGTTTCTTAGGTTTAACCGACGAAGAAGTAGCAGAAAACGAACGTGCATGGGCTGAAGAAAATGGCAAAGGTGAACCTACAACTACTGATGCCGCAGGCGAATTGCGTAGTGCAGGACTTAGTGCAGCTGGTATTGGTGGTGATTTAGACAGTGCAGGCGACATGACAGCACCAGAAGATATGACTCCAGACGAAGGAGAAACAGGCGGTTCTCCAACAGCAACTCCTGCAGCACCAGGCGGTTCTCCAGCACCTGCCGCATAAATACCATATGATACTTAGAGAATTGTTTTATATTGATGCCGATACTCGACATATTGCCAATGATTTGCGATATGAGCCTCGTCGAGACAACAGCCAATTGCACAGAAGCGATACACGTAAAACTAGACTCACACTGAGACAAATTAGTGAGCTGAGGAAAAGTACTGAAGCTCATATACTTGAACAGGAAAGCGAATTGGACTTTATACACTCGATGTATGCAGCTCCACCAGCTGCTCCTGTCGCATAAATAAAAAACGACCAAAACAGGCCGTTTTTTGCCTATATTGCACTATTTTAATAATAATAGTGTAAATAATACACAGCCTTGTAATACTATATACAATCACAGGAGAACAAACATGACTGATCGCGCTCAATTTGAAGCAATGCTAGAGGCCTTAATTAACGAAGACCACGACGCAGCTAAAGAAATTTTCCACAACATCGTTGTTGGTAAATCACGTGAAATT
>Ga0214166_1001229_pt1 | contig 11488 bp, 10 predicted proteins | sample TroBogepilimnion_27_FD_153005 | JGI IMG/M metagenome (GOLD analysis project Ga0214166, IMG submission 153005) | Freshwater microbial communities from Trout Bog Lake, WI - Practice 18AUG2009 epilimnion v3 | ecosystem: Environmental > Aquatic > Freshwater > Lake > Epilimnion/Euphotic zone ...
CTATAAGTAGATGGCATTTATTTTATTCTTTTTTATTATATATTAAATTTTTATTCTCAATAGTTAAAATTCCAACTAACATTATTACTATTCGAAAATGAATATGGTATAGTATAAACAATGTATGGTACTGCACTCCAGTAGTAATCAGGTGATGTTAAACTATAATATGAATATGTGAAAGATTGTGTTATACCATGTTGATCTAATATAGATGTCAATAATCCATTATTTGGTGAAGCAGTTCCACTAGAATTAACAGGGTACATAAAATATACATATCCTGATCCAATTTGTCCTGAAATTGAAAAATCCATATTCGTTGATTTTTGAACTACATATTTAGGAACACTTCCCATTATTGATAATGAATTTGCTAAATTAAAATTATTTGAACTATAACCACAATAATATGGATATACACTTGTATATGTAACTGATGTTGAATTTGAAATATTACTATCACTAACATTGAAAGTATAAACCGATGTGAATCCAGATAATTGTAATCCTAATGTTGGTGTTGATGAATTGAAAACATTGACACCTGGAGTTGTTAAAGGAGCAGGTGTTACAAAACCAAGAACATTTCCTGATGTAAAATTGGCATATGTTACATTATTTGTTCCTTTATTAATTGTCCAATTTATTTCTATTAAATTATTTGGATTCCCCTTTTCACCAATATATGAATTCAATGACAATTCACAAGTTGGTGGAATATATGAATATAACATTTCTTTAACCACCTCAACTATTGAATATTTATTAAATGATTTTCCCTGTAATACACTTCCTATTGGATTTATAACAGGTGGTGATGTTAATTCTATACTATATCCATTTATACTAACATCTGTTCCAGATATATTAAGTGGAGATGATGATGTTCCTATATTAGATGTTGTTAAATTCACATACCCCCAGTTTGTAGTTCCATTATTATATATAATAGTGTTAGCGTTTGAAGCTGATAATCCATTTGGAAACTTAATTCCATTTATAAATAAATTATTTGAACTAATATTAATATTCCCCGAATTGTTACCAATATAAAGTTGAATTTGAGATGATGTCAATCCATTTGCAATTAATGAACTAATATATGGAGCATATTGATATAATGATGAATTAGTTCCAGCTAATATTGTTAATTTTGTATCTTGTAATGATGGATTGTAATCTGATTTTGTATTAAAAAAGAAAATATCAACCACACTTGATGTTCCACTTAAATAGTTATTTAATAATGTGGAATTTATTACATCATTTCCGTATGAATTATTTCCGATTAATTTTTTCTTTCCAAAATAGATTAATTGAGTTGCTGTCGGTGTATAGATATTATCATTATCTATTCCAATATATTCTATATTTGCAGATCCAGTAGTTTGTTTAAAAATTGGATTTTCCCATGTTGAAAAAACAGCATCCCTGATAAATTGTGGAAATACTTGAAAATTGGTATTATCTGGCAATTCATTTAAAACATCTTCAATAGAAGCCAATCTATTGGAGAAATGTGGAGTATTTGGAAGTGTGCTATATGTTAATGGCATTTAAAAAGCAATTTCATTTTTGTTATATATTAAAAAATGAAATTGCTTTAGATAAAAAAGACTAATTAAATAAAAAATCCAACTTCATTAGATCTTTAACTTTAGCAGTTGATAGATTTAAATCTTCGAATTTTATGGTTTCTTGTGTTAATGTATTTTCAATATTCATCAAATCATTCATTTCTTGAGTAAAAGCATTAACATCTGTTAAACTGACAGCTCCTTGAACCGGATTACCATCATTATCTTTTGGTATAATAGGATTCCCATCTAATCCCTTTTCAATCCATTTATCTAGAATTTTCTTTTCTAGTTTCATTTTATCTTCAACAATTGAAGATATTTCTTTGATAATTCTAGTTAGTTTAAACGCTGATATTGCGTTTATATCCATTTCTATTAGAGAATTTAAAGCCTCTATTGCATCTGGATTTAATTGAAAATTTTTTACTTTAATAAACATATGAGCATTATATTTTTTAGTATATATACTATATTGTATTCTTTGTTTAATCTTTTTCAATAAAAAATATATAAATAATATGAGCATATTATCAATTGTAAAAAGTCTTTTAAATTTAAAGATAAAATTAGATGTGAAAAAACTTCCATCTCAGGGATTATTCTATAAAGATGATTTTGAAATCTCCATAAAAAGAGCAGATATGGAAGATATTATAGAGTATGAACATAATTATGTTAAAGATAGTTTAGGACTTGTTATTACTAAATTAAAAAAAGTAGTTGAAAAAAATACAATATTTTCTGATGGATATTCCTTTTTGGATGTTAAAAGTGTTGATGTGATATACATATTTTTTGAAATAGTTAAATTTACAAAAGGTAAATCTGTTCAATTTAATATTTCCGATATAATTGGTGTTGAAAACATGATTGAATTTGATTCGAATAATTTCAATTATTTTAATATGGAAAAATTAATGAAATATTATAATAATAAAGAAAAGTGTTTTACCATAGATGGTTATAAATATACACTACCATCAATTGGGTTAGAAAATTATTTAACAAGCTTTTTAATTGAAAATTCAGATAATGTTAAATATGATAAATATCATTATGATTTTATCTATTTTTTAGGGGATAAATCATATATATCGTTTGATGAGATTGAAAATCTAATACAAATATTCAATTTTGATATGGAACAAAATGAATTAAATAAAATTGGCAAAATTATAAAACTATTTATCCCTCTTCAGAAATATTCATTAAAAAGAAATGGAAAAGTTATTGATATAAATTCCAAAATAGACTTAGAAAGAATTTGGAAATAATAAAAAACCTCAGATTTATCTGAGGTTTTTTATTTAAAGGTGAATGGATTTAATCTCATTAAATAATGCCTTTTTATCGGTTTCCATTAATTTCATTATATCAAATACTCTATCACTGAATCCAGCTAAAGCAAACACATTCTTTTCTGGAAATTGTAATGTTCCATATCCACCCAAATCCCATGAATAAACATATGGATTACAATTGAATCTCTTTTTATATTGGGCAAATTCCTTAGCTGGGGTACATCCACCAATCCAACCTTGCATATCACTTAAAATTATAACTCTTGAGTATGCTTTATTTGCTTTAACAAAAATATCTGTAAAGTTTGTTCCACCTCCGGCAAATTTAAAACCATTTCTAATTGTCATAACAGAATCCATTGGGTTATAATTAATGTATTTAGCCTGTGTTGAAAATGTCATAACATCACAATTGTTAGCTTTTGCTAAAACTGCTCCAAATAATGATGCAATTTCAGATGGTTTTCCACTCATAGATCCACTAACATCCATAACAACTAAAGTATCATCAAATTTTGGAACATTAGAAACTGATATATTAAGAGCTGAATCAATAGCAATTAAAACATCTCTAACTTCTTTAGAGGAAGGAAGTTTGCTAATTTCATCATACGCGGTGCTGAATCTAAATGGAAGAACCCTTGAACTTTTAATTAATTTTTCATTGTTCAACATTTCACAAGCAAGTGGAACAGCAATTGGGGATTGAGTTAAGATATTCTTCAAATTCTTCAACAATGCGAAATATCCTAATTTCTTAGTAGAAATTAATTCCATCCATGCGTCCGATTTCAATTGTGCTAAATCTTCTTCAGATTCAGCAACTTGTCCAACATTTGACAATTTAGCTTCCCATGTTTCTGTATTTTTCAATACTCCCTTAACTAAAGCACCTAAAGCTTCTTTGTTCTTATCAGTTGGTGTTGGGTGACAAATATTAACAACATCGACAAGTTTAACTTCTTTGGAAGATCCATTATATTTAGCCAATTGATATCCATCAAATTTATCAAAAGCTTTAGCAAATCCCTTTTTCAAAGAATTTGGAAACTTTGGACTATCTTTTGATGTTTTATAAGCAATATAATATGATAGGATTTCTGTCATATCATCAACACGCACAACAACTTTATCGTAAAAGTTTTTACCCCATTCTTTACCCACTAACTCGGAAGTTAATTCACCAGCAAGAGCATGTGTTATACTTCTCATACCAAATTTATCTCGGGCATAAATTGCTGCTTTTGCGATAAATTCTTTATCTTTTATTTTAGATGTTAGTTTTCGTAACTCATCTAATGATGTTTGAGCATTTCTATAAAATTGATCATTAACAAATGATGTTAATAATAATGTTACAAGTGCTAGTTCATCTGTTTGAGAATAAGCATCACCACCAGCTAAATTAGTTGTTAGTGTTTTTGGTGTTTCCACATTTGAGTTAAATTTTGACATAATCTATATTTTTTTAATAATTTACAAAATAAAAACCAGACTACATATATGACTTTTAATATCATATAGTAATCTGGTTTAATTTAATATCGAACAAGAAAGTTTAGCCTGAGCTGTCATAGAAGGGTTTCTCCAAACCTCTACCGATATTTATGAGAACATCTCTCACATCTCTTTATTTAAAGGAAGTTTATGAATTCCTTAATCCGGTGACGAAAGATTTATCGGACAATTTACCAAAAAAATTAAAATTTACATTTCAATCTTTTGATGATAAGATTTTGTCAGTTCTTATCTTTTGTGTGACCTATGGTCACTTTAGTAATAGATATCGATGTATCTCAAACTATTGCTATGTTCGATTATAATATAAACCAGAGATAATTATAAATGTGTGTTTTTAGATTCCATATCGAAGTAACACATCTATTCACTACTAGTTTTTAATCTAATTCGTTTTAAGTATATACAAATATATTAAAAAGTTTTAAACTGTCAAAAATATTTTAATAATTTGTTAGTTATATATAATCTTCTAAATCCCAATAATTTCAAAGGTGGATTTTTTATAGTATTATATAAAGTCAATATTATTAAGCTTGTTGAGGTTATATTTAAATTTAGTATTATTCAAAATCTTATTTATTTTATCAATATTAATATAATACATATTTTCATATGAATCTACTTTAAATGATGATAATTGATAATCTGTTTCAATTACAACTCCTGTTATTAACTTTTCATCACCAAACTCATCAATGTGAATAAATTCAATTTCGGTTCCTTCGTAAATATTCCTATTTGTGATTTCTTTTGAATTTGTATTTTTACCAATATGATCTTGTAATTCTTTTATTATTTGATTTCTCCATCTATTTTCTAATAATTTGAACATATTAAAAATATTATCAGAAAAATAAACAGATAACTCATTAAATATTTCAATATTTGTAAAACTCTCATTAGTTAAATGAGACTTTAATAGAGTATAATATTGGTTGAAATCTATTTTTGATGGTTTCCTACGATTATTTAAAAAATTAATACTAGTATGAGTCGTTAAAACATCATAAACTTTCTCCTTCACTAATTTAGATCTAACATAATTTTCATTATCCATTGATTCAAAATAGTAATTAGAAGATTTATCCACTTCAATAGTATCTTTTCTATAAGAAGAAAATCCTTCTGGATTATCCTCATCAATTGGATCTTCTTTTTTACCTTTAAAAATAGAATCATATTTAAGTGAATGTTTTCCCTCCGCCTTATGTTTTGAAAGATCTATCAAAGAATCAATCGATTCTTCCGAATCAACTTCTTCAGTTTTAATATCATTGTTATTTAAAGTTAAATCTAAATCATCCTCCTCTATTTCAATTGCAATGTTCAAAACATCATCGTCATCATCCATCATTTTCATTTCAGATTCTATTGAACTAGATGTGGATTCGTCCTCTTCCTTAGAATCATCAACTTCTTCTGGAGTTGGTGGAACTTCATCATAATTTTCCAACTCTTCCAACTCTTCAATTTCTTCCATATCGTGTTGGGTATTTTCTTCTAAATCTTCTATATCATTTTTCTTTTTGGATTTTTTAGGCATTTCGGTCTAAATTATTTTTTATAGGCACTATATAGTACTCTTTGTATATATTATTTTTAATATAAAAGTTTATTGATCAATAAATTGATCATTTTCTAAAGTTAGATATGTTGGGTTTAAATTTAATTTAATTTGAGATCTTAAAAAGTCACCATCTCTCTGTTTTAATAATTTAAATCTATAAAGATTTTGACGTTTCATTTCTTCGGTTCTTATAATTACCCAAAATGTATCAGCGGTTTCAGCTATAGCTTTTGACTCGGGTACAGACTCTAGAGTTATATCAGAAGCGTTCCAAGCATCTTTAGCAACTTGAACACCCGTTAAAACTGGACATTTATATTTTGATCCAATAGCTCTTAATCCTTCAGCTAGATGTTTTCCTTTTGTGAAAAGATTATCAGAGTTTGTTCCTTTGCCAGCAGCAATTAAAGTAATATAATCTACAACTATCAAATCAATTTTAATATCTCTTTTTTCTTTAAGACGCTGAACATAGTTATCAATATCCGAAATAGTTGCTGTGCCGGCTGCCCAAAATTTTGTTATTATTTTTCCAACCTTTTTATCAAAAAGATCACCACCTTCAGATTTACTTAATGCTGCAATTTTCTTTTTAATTAACTCAGTATTTTTCGATATATTATCATAGTCATTAACTGGAATCTTTAATCTCATCGCACCAACTCTTTTCATTACTTTTCTTTCACTCATTTCTAATGTAACATATAAAACATTATATCCCATATCAGCTGAACGTATTGCAAAGTTTTGCATCCACAAAGATTTACCACCATTAGTTTGAGCCATTATGACATTTAGAGTTTGAATATCCCAACCACCACCTAACATGTGATCAATTGTTTCAAAACCGGTTTTAACTTTAAACTTTGATGAATCTTGTACATGATGCTCGGGATCATCAAAATCCGATCCCAAATCATCTTCATCTACGAAATTAGTAGATGACATTTCATTAACAATTGCTTTTATTCTATCAGCAGCTTCTATTGCTTTTCCAAAATCGGAAATATTGTCTAAATTTCTAGTTTCATCTATAATATCAACAGTTCCTGTTTTAAGTCTATTTGAAAGAACCCAAGCATTAAACTTTGGTTCTATAAAATTCTTTTCATCATATTCTTTTAGATCAACTTGTAATATCGACTTTAATATTTCTTTCGTGATAATACCATCTTTATCTTCTAAAGATACCATGTCAAGAATTTGACGAGCTGTTGGTATTTTAGTATCAGATGATCTCATCATATAAGTCTGAATAACTCCAAACACGAATTGAATTTCTGAATTTCTAAAAAAATAAGGTTTAACTATATCAAAATATTTTCGATTGGATAATATCCAATTGAAGAATATTTTCTCCATTTGTGGTGTCATATAATATAAAGTTTTATAACTAATTTATAGAAAAAATGTATAAAAGTTTAAATTATTGTTCATTGATTATCTCAGCATCTTGAATATTATCATCACCATCATCAATATTCTCAATATCATTGATTATAATTGTGGTAGGTGGAACATCATCATCGAAATCTTTAGTTGAGTATTTTTTCATTTTTGGAAACTTTCCTTTTATCTTATCAAAAATATAAGATATTCCATGTTTAGCTATAATAGTAGCAACACCAATTGATAGTCCAGTTAAATTTTGAATTAATGTATCAATTGTTAAATCATATTTACCTATGATATATAAAATACCATTTAATACTGGGATTAATAAAAATGTATAAGCAAACATCTCAACAAATGATGATATGACTTTACCAGTGTGTCTTCCAATTATAATGAATAGTTTTTTAATAGATTTAAAAGCATTTACTAGTTTCTTAACTATCCCATTTCCAATACCCATTAATCTTAACTCTTCTAACATAGATTTACTATCAACTATTAAAATTTCTTCTTTACTTGATAATTTATATGATTTCTCCTCCATATAAATTATAGTAAATGCTGTTATGGTTAAAAGTGCTATTTTATCAGGAGTCCATTCTATATTAAGTTTCATGTTTTTAACCAAATTATCAACAATTGGATACAAAAGGGATAATCCCGTTCCAAAAGTTCCAATCAACTGTAAATTTAATTTTAAATCTTTAGCTATTTTGGCTAAAATGGATTTATAATCAATCATTGAATCTGATTCTTTGATGACTTTATCAAGTCCTATAATAAAATCATCAACCATTGACATTTGTAAAGAATATTCTTTAAATCTAGATATTTTCATATAACTATATATTATTATTTTATATTAATTTTTTTAAAAATCTTCATTTATTTCTCGACCATTACTGTCAAATACATTACTATGTGGATAATAACAACCATCCACATCCTTCAGTTCATAATATGGACCTGTTTCTGGTTTATAATTCATAACCCAACCATTTTGGTAATAATAAAATGTATCCATATAAGGAAATTCATCATTCTCATCGAAATATGAACAATAAATTTTTGTATTTAAATCATATTCTTTATTTTTAAAAACAAAAGGATAATCTCCGCTTATATTTTTAGATTTATAATAGATGTCATTATTTTTGGCATATAAAGTAAATTTATAATAATCTTTATCATAAACATAATAAACTCTATCCATTATCTTTCTATTCTGATAATCTGTCCATATTAAAGCTCTTCCCAATATGTGACCACTATCATCCAATAATACTAAAAGATTTAAACCTTTACAATATTTATATATTGACAAATATGATAGATTATCATTCATACATGAATTCATTAATGGGTTATAATTACTTTCAGTGAAGTGATAATTATTTGATTTATAACCATCTAAAATTTTATAACCTTCCCATAATTCAAAATTAACATTATCATTTAACGCCTTCCACTGATTAACAAACTTTTCAATTTCCGAATCCTTAAATTCATTATCAAATAACTTTTTAATAAATCTACCAATATTTATTTCCACTCTATTAACTGACCATAAATTATCACTAACCGGTGGTTTGTAATCTTTGATATAACTTATAATAGATTCTTCGCGATTTGAAGATATATCATTTTTTGTATATTCATATGCTTTATATCCTTCAGTATATTTTACCATATTTGGTGAATCCCCCAAATCAATATAAGTATATTTCACCATTCTACCCTTACTTAACAAAGATTTTGATATAGGAGATTCTATTCTATACACCTTATCAAAAAATGCAGGTGATATAACAAGTGGAACCAAAATTTCATTTTTAGCTTCCTCTAAAATAAATTCTGAATATTTCAATAACTTCATAAAACTATATATTAAATGAATAAATTGACTTTTGATATTTAATATATAAAAGAAATATAAATATAAATATGAAACATTTAAAAAAGTTTGAAAATTTTGACCCATCTGATATGGGAAGATTTTCTAATGAAGAAGAGATTGATAATAGATTTGACGATAGATTGTCAAATGATGAAGAAGATTTGATTGAAGATGAAAATGATGAAGAGTGTGAAGAATGTGAAGATGAAGTTTGTGGTGGATGTGATGATGAAAATTGTCCAGATTGTAGAAATCATAGACATTCAGAAGAGGAGTTTGAAGAGGAAGAAGAGGAAGAAGAGTGGGGAGATGAAGATGATAGAGGAATTGCAAGTTTTTCAGAACTATCAGAAAGAAAGAAAATAAAAGAAGAAAAAGAAGAGAAGAAAAAGAAAGAAGTTAAGAAAGAAGTTAAAGGTTTAACAGCTAAACAAAAAAAACTTCCAATTGGACTTCAAAAAGCAATCATTGCTAGAAAGAAAAAATAAAAAATCCCCCAAAAAATGGGGGATTTTTTTATGCCTTTGCGTTAATATTTATCCGTTTAATCGATTCTTGAATCCATTCTGGAATAAAATGAGAACTGTGTCTAATAACATCACTGAATGAACCATCTATGATTATAGTATCGCCATAATCAACATCAGATCTTATAATCCTACCAAACATCTGACATAATCCACTTATAGTTCGGTAACTATACCAATCTGGGTTATTTTTCATCCTTAACTTGTTCTTTTGGGAATTTAATGATGGATATGGAACTTTAGCGATTATTTGAAATCTAGCTTTATCATTGTCAAAACTAATACCAGTGTCCATTGATGGTGAAATAATCACAGTAGGTTCATCTGATTCAAAATGAAGTTTCAACATCTCGTCTTTATTTGACGAATCATGGAAAATTAATCTTGGATCTTTTATCGAATCTTCAATCCACTTTGATAGCTCAAATGAATTGGTATGTATAATTCCTTTCTTATTTTTATACTTTTCTAATAACTTCTTAATATATGGGATATATTTTTTAAATGTTTCCTCTTTATTAGCATATGACATCTTACCTATCGGCATATAATAGATGGATCTATTCTTTAATGGGAAAGGGGAATCTATTGAATAATAAACCGATTTGCTAACATCAAGTCCATTTAATTGACAAAATAAATTCTTATCTAGAATAGTACCAGACATTAAAAAAACCATGTCATATTTACTAAAGATATATTTATCTAAATAATCATATGCCCAAATTGGTTCCAATGATAATTCTTTCTGCTTTAACTTTTCATTATAATATGTCTCTAAAACCCAATTATTTGTATTTTCTTTATACTCCTTTAAAAAGACATCTATTTTTAATTGATATTGCTTAAGATCTGTTATCAATTGCATTATCTTAACATCAGAGTTCTTAGTCTTTAATAATTTAGAAATTTTCAAATCTCTTTTATCTGATATGATATTTCGATCTTGAGTAGAAATGCCAGATTCCATTGATTCGAGTGTTGATAAAATTTGACCATTTAAATATTTTAAAAATTCAACATATTCAGATATAGATGAAACAGATTTTAATTTTTTTAAAACTTCCTTTTCAGAGGAAAATTTAAACTTTTTAACAATATGTTCTGTTATTTTAATAGAAATAAAATCTGATAAAACACCGTCTAATTGATCACACTCATCAACTATGAGAACTCTAGCTCCCCTAGATTCCATTAATTTTGGATTATAAATAGCATAAAGTATATAAAGGTAAAAATTGGTTAATGATATATCCCCACCAATAAATGATTCTCTTGCTGATGTATAAGGACATGATTTACAAGGTGATTTATTCAATCTTCCGAATTCCGATCCTTGAGCACATGAACATGAATATGTTTCACATTCATAATTTTCTTTACCTTTTAGATCATTTATTGATAAGAAAGTATTGGAATATTGATCCTGTAATAATTTACTATTTGTAATAATATCAACCCTGGCTGTTTTATTAACCGCTCTTTTATACCAATCGCTCAACATTAAAGCTAAATATGACTTACCAACACCAGTTGGAAGATTGAGTAAAAAGAATTTACTTAATTTATTTCTACTGTACTCTTTATCTATAAATTCTAAAACATCTTTTTGTTCTTTTCTTGGTTTGTATTTGGATAAATCTTTCTTTAAGGACATGGTATATTTATTTTCTAAAAATTATATAAAAAAATTCAAT
>Ga0214166_1001230_pt1 | contig 11485 bp, 13 predicted proteins | sample TroBogepilimnion_27_FD_153005 | JGI IMG/M metagenome (GOLD analysis project Ga0214166, IMG submission 153005) | Freshwater microbial communities from Trout Bog Lake, WI - Practice 18AUG2009 epilimnion v3 | ecosystem: Environmental > Aquatic > Freshwater > Lake > Epilimnion/Euphotic zone ...
AGTACAAGATGTTTCAGTAATAATTTCTACAAATACCTGTTCGTAATAGTTGATCAAACTACCCTTAAAATTACTGACATTTGCATTAGTAGGATTGCCGCTGGTTTCCTTATCGTCGTTTAATTTCAATTCTGATTTTTGTAAATTTGCAAATCCATGTATTAGTAATTCTTTTATCTGATTGTTATCAAAATGCCATCCAGTACGTTCGATAACATTGTCTATATCATTTTTAAACATACAACTAATCAAACCGTGGGCGTCTAATCCTAAACCATACAGCAATGATACTAGTACGACTCTATGATGTCTTGCGCCCCTGTTGAGACTGAGAAAAGTATATTCACTATCAAAGTTCTTTTGAATATTCACATCCAATTGCTCGTAACTCTCTTTATGATTGACAATGTCTCCTCCCCAAGGGATTAGTGTTACATTTAGATTGGTGATATATTTTTCTAAATTCTCCATGGTAGTAAACACAATGAATTTTTTATCATGATAATAGTTAAACATATCTTCTAAATAAATTACCATATCAGGTTTAGTATCAAGCCACGGATTGAAATCTGCTGAAGTTAAATGATCTTTGATTCCTAACACAACAATATCTTTATGAATGTTATCCAACATAAAGTTGCGAAAATTCAATTCATTTTCATAAACTTGTTTGCCTTTGACCCAGGTAAAAGTTTTGTGATAATTTGGGTCAAAGCAAGGACTCCAGAGATAAACAACATCTTTGGGAGTTTTAATTTCATTCACAAGTTTAACAAATAGGCGAAAAGTATATGTATCACCCAAAGGTCGTTTTAAAATAAACATACTTAACCAATCAGATTAACGAATTCTTCTTTAGTATAATGTGCTATTACACTTTGTACATTTGCCGGCTTGATAACGTTATTGTCAAAATCTATCATAGCCAATAGTTCATCGGATTTTATTTTTGGTGCAGTTCCAAATTTCTCATATCCGTTTCGTTTTGGTCGCACTATAATCTCAGGCCATATGTCCTTATATGTATAATATTTTATTCTTTCGAATAAAGATGGATCAGTTGTCGGGTTAGCAAATAATTTTTGTACACGAGGAAGTTCACAATGTGACAATAATACTTCAGGAGAATATGAATACCATGTGTGTATCATTTTTCTGCCTATAGTAGTTGCATATATGCTTTGACCATGTAGAAATTCTTGTAATTCATATTTCCATACTCCATCAACACAAACCCATGTTGGTACTCCACTACCCATGACTGGAATGTTGTCTAAGTATTCTATCATCTTCATGTGAGTTAGCATGCCTGGATGAATAGTATATACTTTTTTCCAAATGTCATACGCTTCTTTTTCAAAAAAATTGTTTAAATTGAAATCAATAACTGTTGGTGTTACGTTTAATTCATCACAGATGCGCAGGGCGTGTCGAACATCATGGTAGTTGTAATCATTTTTGTATTTGAAAATAAAAACATTAATAGGTATTTTTAATTCGTGATGACACCGAAGAATTACTTCACTATCAACTCCTCCTGAAAACAATAAATCAAACGGTTCAGAAAATTTATCTCTTAATAACTTGGTATTCTCTAATAACTCTTCTTTATGAGTTTTTATTGTACGATTTATGACTTTTTTAAATTCGAATTCGAATTTAGATTGAGGAGATGTTTTCTTACCAAACTTAACTCCGTCATATGTCCAAGATAACCAGTCATCTTTATAAAACATTTACGAGGTAGTTCTTGTTATTGTTATGTTGTTAGTTGTGTTATATGCATCTAAATTTTGTCTAAATGTTGACATAACAGCATCTGCTTGAAAAATGTCCATATCTGCTTGTGTTGCAAATAGTTCCACAGTTGTTCTAGTAAGTTGATCTTCACTAAAAATAGCTTGACCCTTATTTCCAGTTCTTACATTATTATATTTTTGAATATATGTAATTGTCTCTACTGGCATTTGATAAAATGGAACATTTGTAGATGGTCTAGTTTCTGTTATTGTATATGTTACTGACATAATGGCTCCTTGAGTTGTAAGTCATATTTATCACAGTTTATACAGTCGAGATCTATGTCCGGCTAAGCCCTGTGCGGCTTTACCGTTTTTGAAATCTTCTGGACGAATATTAATTTGTAAATAATCTGTTACTGATTTAAAATTATTTTTTTGTATTTCTCCAGCATTGTCCCAAAACCAATAATCTTTTTCTCTTACTGCACCCGAACTACCTTTGCCTGTTTGAAAAGGTACTTCGGGCATCGATGGGTATATTACTGGGTGTAATATTGTCCTAAGTTTTTCAATATGTAATTTTGTGTTGCATATTATTTTTTTTGCTTGCAGATTTAGTTCGCAAAGTTTTTTAACTTCTTGCGCTTGCTTAACAACAATTTGCGGTAAATCTGGAGTCCAATAAAAGAACTCAGTGTGCAATGATTTTTCAAGCATGTCACGAAGGTTTAGTTCTACAGGAGGACAATGCAGTGCAATACCATCTATAAAATAACAATAGTAGTCGCCATTTGCATTCATAAGCATTGGCTTATCTGTTCCTACTACCTGTGCTATTCTTTTGCCCGTGTCGGTTAATCTTAGAATCTCAGGATCTTCAAAAGAAGCATATTGACGAGCTAGTTCGTTTACACCCATTGCTACTCCAAATGGGTTATACTCAAACCAGTTGTCATCTTTAAGAAGTTCTACAATACCTTTTGATGTATCTTGATAACGAACTTTAGTTGCAGGATTCATTAAATTTTTTAATTCGTTCAGTATAGGTATGGCACTAAAAGGAATTTCACTATAAACATTAGCCGAAGATTTGTCTACATTGTTGAATTTATTTTTAACTGGCTCAGGACTTTGCATAATAATTTCATCTATAAAGATATTATTATTAATAAATGCCCTAAGCATATTTGAACTGTCTGCACCGCCACTAAAGTATAAAAGTATATAATCATACTTTTCTCGTAACTGTTGTGCTCTTTGCCGATACAGTTCATCTAAACTTTCTACTATTGGTACAGTCCAGTCTATAGCACCATACACATCATCATTGAATATCCATTCCAAGTCGTAACGAGTCCGTCGACTTTCCATCAAGGCAAGCGTCTTATGGTAGAATTTTTTCCATCCTACTCGATAATATCCCATTCTATCTGGATTTATTGTATTCATGTTCTATAATTTCTTTTAACTCTAGATAGTTTGTTGGCGGAATTATTTTTAATATATTTGATAAATTTAAATCTATTGTTTTTAATAATTCTTCGTATGTTAATTCTTCATCGAATTTAACATTTAATGAATTTAAAATATTGTCGGTCTTTTTTATATATAATATGGAATCATTAATATGATTAATATCAATTGGAACTGTGTATTCTATTCCTCTTGCAAATTTATCTGTAGAGTTATAGATACCTGTCATCTTTCCTATATATTCACTGACAATTTGATCAACTTTATTTTCTCTAGTTAATTTAATTTTATAACAATCACTATCGAGCAGTTGTTGATAAAGAGGATTATTTTCAATTTGATAAGATATAATTTTTAAAACATAATCATTATTTCCTTGTACATATTTTTCAAATTCTAAAAATGCATTGGGAAAATTTTTTTGATGTGTAGGCTCAGCCCAGATTGAAAGTCCATATTTTTTACCTAGATAATAACAATATGGACTCGAACCCGATCTAGGTGAGGCAACTATAAGTATAGGCCTTTTTGAAATCATTCTTTAGAAGTTGCGAGTATAACCTGCCCACCAAGTGTTGGCTTGATTGTATCCGCTGACATCCATAAATCTACCTACACTAATTTTATCTTTAGGTGTTGCTTGATAATTTAGATAATAACGCATAGTACCTAATTGATCTTTATTGGCTTCATCAAATGAATTGCGATATATATAACCAACCGCAACACTAAAATCGTAAGGCAATTCAAGTTTTACACCTTCTTCGCTAGTGTAATAATAAAAGCTCTGAGAGCCTGATTTTTGTTTGTAGCCTACAGACGGTCTAATATAAACATCAATAATATCATTCAAAGGATAAGACACAGTGACTCCGCCTTCAAAACGATTTGTTACCACGTTTGTGCCAACAGCAGTTTTATCAATAATCAATAAATCTACTGATGTGTAATCATACACTTTATTTTTCAAATCAAAAATAAGAACATCTGTAAGTGCGCCTGTTGTTTTATCTTTTTGACTACCATAATCAAATGTTGCTTGTGGATCAGCATGTGCTGCCGATACCAATGCCAACGAGGCAACTAGTGCCAATACTAACTTTTTCATACTGTTTCCTTTTGAGTATTTTGTTTGTTTTCCCATGCAAGCCACGCTCGTTCATGTATCCAATATTGCAACATATGAATGCCCATCATTACCAATGTTGCACCACCGCTTCCTTTGGCATCACCGGTCCAAACATACACAATTATAAATGTAGTGGTACCACTTACAATTTTATACGTAACGGTTTTAACAGTTGCTAAAACATTAGGTTTTATTAGCCAATTTAAGAACTTTTCTATCATAATTTCAATTCCTTTCGAATTTTTGTAGCACTAATATTGTGAATAACATCATCAAATGTTTCTTGTTCAATTTTATATCCCACATCACGACCGTATGTGATATTCACAATATTAGGAACAACTTGTATAGTATACTGACCTTGATACAACATGTCAAGATCTCTTTGAATAAATTTTTTCACTTGTTCTATAGCAAATGGATTTGATCCTTGCCATCCTTGGCAATCTCGAATCATAATACATACTTGCCCTGTCTTAGCAATAGCACGATCAAACAACGCTCTATGCCCGTCGTGCCAAGGTTGCCAAGGTTGCCAACGTTCTAGCATTTGTACAGTTTCTTTTTGCCAATCGAATGTAGGTCTACGTCTATTTTCAATTATATGATCACCGATAAATTCTGCCCATTTCTCAGCCGCCTGTTCTGTAATACGAAAATCGTAGTGTTCAGGTTCTTGAAACATGGCATTGGTATCTGCATATCTACCTTCACGTATAGTGTCCACCCATATTGTCCAGTCTGCTTTAAAATTGTTGCGCATCTCAACCAATGGAGCGACAAAATCACAGATAACATAATCACCACCTGCTTCCATACTAAATTGAAACATGCGGATACTTTGACGAATACGGCCGTCATTGCTAAAATCCCAGTCATTATATTTGCGTCGAATATCATCTGCGTTAAACCATGTCACTTGTACTGATGAATCTAATGGCTCAATAGATGCTCGAGCATAGCTAATAGATCCGTTTATTTCGAGATATTTCTTTAATGCACTTGCTAGAGTAGTTTTGCCAGATCCTGGTAAACCCATAATCAAAATACGTTGTGTCATATTATCCTCATAAAAATAGGGAACATTTAGTTCCCTATATTTACTATTGTTTAGACGAGCTTAGATAATTTCGTATTCGTCTTTACCTACACCACATTCTGGGCAGACAAAATCTGCTGGAAGTTCATCCCATTTACCTTCTGTAGCTTCGTCGTGCTCGTGTCCGCAGACTACACAAATATGTACTTGTTCCATTATAGTGACTCCAACACATTCTTGTAAGCATCGGCATGACGTTGCTCAACTTTCTTTAAAGCATTGAAACGTTTCTCTGCTTTAGCAAGAATTGCGGCAAACTGTTCTGCATGCTCTTTGCTTTCTGTTGCTTGATTCTGTGCTTCGATTGCAGCATGATCATTGCCTTCAGCAATAGCTTCAGCTTGCATAGTTGGATACATGTGTGTGAACTCATATGTTTCACCTTCGATGGCTTTTTCCAAACATTCTGTAGTTGTTGGCTTGCCAATTAGCAACTCTAAGTGACCCCATGCATGTAGCAATTCTTGATCTGCTGTGTGTTCAAAATGTTTTGCAACATCTTCGAATCCTTCTGCTCTTGCCAGTCGGGCAAAGTAGCGATACTTGATGTGAGCTTGTGACTCACCGGCAAGCGCCGCCTCTAAATTTTTAATTGTGATAGACATACTTTCTCCTTGTGTGTGTTTTTGTCTTACTTCTATTGTAATAGTATTTACTAATTAGATCAATAGTTTTCATTGATTTTTTCAATAATTATTTTAATAACGATAATAGGAAAAATCAATAACAATTAGTGGTAAAAAAAGGCTCCGAAGAGCCTTTTTATTCTAATCCAAGATTAGAATGCGTACTTAACACCGATCAATGCTTGATTGCCAGATTGGCTGCTAATACGATCTTGTGCCTTAGCATAACGATAATCAGCTGTTGCTGAAATCTTTGCTGTAACTGGAATAGTTACACCAGCACCGATAAGGCCTTCGTATCCGTTTGGTTGACCGTTACGAGAATCAACATAACCGACACCAGCTTTTAGGCCAATGCTTGTAGAACCCAACTTAGCTACTTCGTATGAACCGATTAGGTTGAAGTTATTAGCTTCGATTGAGTTTTTCTTTTTGAAGTTGTGATCAATTTCAGCGGTAACACCAAATTTACCAAACGATTCACCAACAGTGATACCTGCTGGATTGCTTGTGTGGCTATTTGATTGGAAAGTTTCCCCGCCAATAATACCAACTTCTACTGCGCTTGCTGAAATAGCTGCTAGAGCTAAGATTGATGCAATTGCGATTTTTTTCATAATTTACTTCCTTTTAATATTAAAGCATGACATAGTGTCATGGACTAGTATATAGCTAAAATTTCAGCTAGTCAAGAAATATTTAAGCCATTTTAACGTGTGGTTAAACTAGCTGTTTTCTTAAAAATATAAATGCCTTCGCTTTTATAACCATTCTTTAATTTTCCATTACCTTGTCCTGGGCGTACATTTAATGTCATTTGAACAGTTTCTACATGTTTAAATCCTAATTGTTCGCTCATAGATATCCAACGATCTACAATTTGGAATTGTTCGCTACCTGATTTATAATCTGCAATATTTACAGCATAAATGGCATCGTCAGCTAGCGCAGTGTTTAACATTTTAACAGTAGGTTCTGCGTATAAATCAAACCAAGCATCTAAGTTAGTACAGCGATTCATACATTGTGTGGGTTCATCACTATATGTTTCTAAATTAAAATAAGGCGGACTACTAAATGCCGCATCATAGAAACCTGGTTGAGGCACAAAGTCTTCACTGGGAATATTATGCATTGCATATCCCGAGCCTTGTCTACAATGGTTAAGTAATTCTCCCATTGCCACTAGGCCTTTATGCGTTTTAGTATTAGGATCAATTCCTGTATAATGATAACGCATATTACTAGTCATGGCTCCCATCATTCTGCCGCCGTATCCGCTACTAAAGTCTAGCACATTGCCGCCCCAAGTAGGACAGATGTATTCCCAAACAGCACGGGCATTCATAGGTTTAAAGTTTTGTATACTACCACCGCTGACTAGTTCCAATGCTCTTCGAATATTATGCGGTAATACAGCATGCTCACTTTCATCTCTATGTTTATAACATAAATTGATAGCACGTTTTAATTTAGTGTCATTATTAAAACGACCACGCAGACTAACTTCTTTGTCTTTGCGTGTAAATGCATCTTGCATGTTCTCAAACCAAAACCGACCAATCTTAAGGCCTTCATTATTACCAACAGCAAGTGTGCGATTATTAATAGTTTTATTTTTGCCTGCTAGTTCGTAAATTTGTTCTTCACATCCATCTAAATCATAATACAATATTGGTAATACATTAATTCCTCTGTAGATGTTGAACACTTCGTCTTCGATTGCTTGGCGACCAGTAGTACTTGCGGCTGCCCACGCTTCTTTACTCAATTGTCTAAGACGTGGTTCTACAGCCTCATATCCTGTGTTCACTCGTCCGTTAGGAGTAAAGTTCCACTGAGTACATAGATAGTTATGATAATCAATTATTACTTGATTCGTAATGTTTGGCATATATTTGCTTTATTTGTTTAAGATTTTTAATGTTAGGAACACTACTCCAAAAGTCTAGACCATTTGCTGGGCTTGTTTCTTTTAGGATACGTATTAATTTATCGTATGCAGGTTCCTTCTCCCAAACTTTGTTAATCTTTTTAAAATCTTTAGGATCAGTTAATTCAATCCACAGAGTTGTATGACCCAAAGCAACATCTGGACTAGCATATTTAATAATACTCTTTTGTCCTCTGTTACCATTTTTACTGACTACTAACTTGTGTACACCTAGTCCGTCTTTATCGGATACAATCTCTTTACTAACTCTAAATTCCTGGCCATAGTCTGACTCTTTAGTGCCTACACCAAAAATAACCAATTGAGATCCGCTACTAGCACGACAAGTTTCACGACTTAGTGTTCCATAGTTTGCCTTATAACCTTCTAAGCCAAGTGCAAGTACTTCACTAGCATACAGATATCCATCCAAATCTTCACCAGGAAGGAATGTAGGATTTGTAATATTAACATATCTTGTGCTATCTGTAAACCTTACATCGTTCGTTTTCTTTGTACGACTAAAATGCATAATGCAAAGTGGAACACTGCTCTGTTGGCTAACACCTAAATACCTATAAGTGTAGATATCGTTAATTCGGTTAGATTCATAACTGTGTTTGTTAGCACGGGTTACAATAATAACTTCTTCACTGAGATTGCGATAAAACGGTACAAAGTTATTTGTAGTGCCGAAATCGATCGAACCCAAAGTATATGTTGTTTTACGTTGTAATTTAAAACAATCTGCTTGCTCTACATTAATTGAAAATGTTCTGTTTCCGATAGCTCGTAACAAATTAGCTCGTGCAATACGAGTCTGTGTGCTGTCAATATCACTTAGGAACAATTGATTTTGAAAGATATTTTTCAATCTATCTTGCTCATCGGGTATTGCCTTGGCAAGTGTAGACATAAGACGTTCTGCTAGCATAAGCATAATAAAGCCCGTACCACATTGTACATCTTGATACGTAGTTGCGGGATTTTCTAGATCCTTAATATCAATCATATCAATCAAACACTTGGCACGTTCGCCACTCAAAATGATTTGTGTTCCTTCTCTGCTAAAGAGAGGAATCATTTGAATGACCTTGTTGATATTATTGTAAAGCATTGTACTGTCCAATCGCTCGATTCATATTTGTTACATTAATTGCTGGCAAAATTTTACGCCATTCCTTAGGGGTGATTCCAGTAATTTCTTCTACCAGTTCAAAATCTGTGCTGTTGATAATATCTTCAACACGTTTGATTTCCCAACCTTCAGACCATGCAACATTAATCAATTCATAAATTTGTTTAAGTGCAAATCTAATACGTTGTACAGTGTCTTCAATTGGATCTGTTGCTTGATTCTTTTTAGAACCGGGTAACGGATTGATACGTTTCTTGTTAACACCAGTTAGCACATCATTTTGATTTAACTGACTAGTTGCATTAACTTGATTGCTGTCTTTCTTAAGAGCTTGTAACAGCGTAACAATTTCACCAGTAATACCTGCACGATTAACCGCATTGTTAACACGGTCCATGTAGTTGTTAATATCGCTTAAGAAGCGTTGACTAATATCTTCACCAGTTAGAATGTTCCAAGTATTGCCTGTGTAGTCATATACTTCACTAACATCTAACCACTGTGTGATTAACTGTTGTGTAGGCACGCCTGTAATTGTACTAACTTGTTCGCAATGCTGATATACTACACTAACAAAACGTTCTGGACTGTAGTCAAATACAACCACGCTTTGCTTGTCGCCTTCTCGCCAAGGTGTCTTACAACGGAAGCTGCCTTGGAAATAGTCTGCTGAACTTTTGTCATTGTTCATTTGATGTACACTCCACCATTCTGGAATACTAGTACCTTCAAGGAAACGTCCACAAGTCAATGTAATTGTACCGACACCGCCTTCGATAGTATCACGTTGTATTAAATCTTTAACTGTTTGAATGTCCTTAACACCTTTACCGCTAGCGTTGATAATACGACGCTTGCCAAAGAATGGATGTGACTTTAACATTTGTTCCATTGCGCCGATAGCACTAACATCGTCTGGCAATACCCATAAGGCATGTCGACTTAACTTGTCTGCAAACGTATTAAAACGTGCAGGCGGAGTTTTATATGCTGTAACTACATGAGTTAAGAACTCATTTACAGCCATTGTGTTTTTAAATTGACCTTGTTCAGTTGCAAACAATTTTGGAATTGTAAATCCATCTTCGCCTAGCATGCTCTTGACTTTGTCAGACACATGAATCATAGCATAATTAATATCTGCACGATATTTAAATGCTTTGGCCAACACAGTATCCGGAGTCAACAAGGCCTGCTTACGCAATACTTGTTCTTCGACATAGTCAAAGTTATAAATGCTGTCTTGTTCATAGCGACCACTCAATACTGTCTTGTATGGTGTACCGCTTAGTTCAACTTTCTTACCAAACTTTAGTTTATCCCACAGACGTTGTGTGTTGTCTGTTGTAGTGGCATAATGCTGTTCATCAAACGCTACCAAATCCCACTTGGTCTTAAAAATACTTTTAAGTAAGGCATTGGGATTATCAAAGTGTTTGTTGATAAATTGTAAACTGACAAACACTACATTCACTGGTTGTGTAAATGCTAGAGTCTTAACTCGTTTATAATCGTGATATTGCCAATCGGCATAGTTCACATGGCTTTCTTCACCGTTGGGTAATAGCGCACTCCAACTGTCGTTGACGCCTACTTTGGCTGTAACTACTAGTATTGTTTTGGCATTCATAGCCCGAGCAATTTCGTAAGTCATAAAACACTTACCAGCTCGCATAATAGCATTGACTAAAATATCATCTTTGGTCTTAAATTGATCTACCGCCCAATCCACAATAGTTTGTTGATATGGAAATGCAGGAAAGTCTTCAAGTGCCATTACACCATGTCTGACTTCGTTAATAAGTTGTTTACCAACATTAACTACATTGTCTACACTTTCTTGTTTTGGATCAAAGAACCATTCGCTGGCTGTATTATCACTTGGAACCCACATGCCCATACGTTTTTGTTTTGGGTGTAATACACTTTGTTCCAATTGGCGTAGCTTACTCAAACTTTCATGCTTTTCACCATTTTCACAAATATCACTAACGTCTTCTACCCACAGGATCTCATAAGGATCAGCACTATTGGCAGCTGTCAACTGTTCTTTAATCCGTACTTCGGCCGCTTCGTAAGCACTATTAGCCTTACGTCTAGCAGATCCATTTTTAACTTGGTGTACTTTACGATTAAGTTTGGTAGTATACCAATACATTACGCAATAATATTTCATTTCCACTCCGATTTACTTTTGATAAACTTATTATACACTCAAATTATTAATAAGTCAACCATAAAGAAACCCGCCGAAGCGGGTCCTGCTATTTTGGGTGACAAGGTATAACTACCTCGCGAGTGCGGGTTCTTAGGCCGCTAATGCAAATTCGTCATTAGCACTGATG
>Ga0214166_1001240_pt1 | contig 11399 bp, 15 predicted proteins | sample TroBogepilimnion_27_FD_153005 | JGI IMG/M metagenome (GOLD analysis project Ga0214166, IMG submission 153005) | Freshwater microbial communities from Trout Bog Lake, WI - Practice 18AUG2009 epilimnion v3 | ecosystem: Environmental > Aquatic > Freshwater > Lake > Epilimnion/Euphotic zone ...
TATATAACATTCCTGACATACGTTAACTATTGATTATTATATATGTACTACAAGCTTACTCTAAAAGTATAGTTTCCGTTATTCTCCACAATAATTAGTAAGTTCACGCTGGTATTGCTTTTCAGGATGCCTTTATAAAAAAGTCAATCAAAAAGTCAATCAATGGCAATTAAACAGGGCTACTCAAAGCCCAAACTCTACGACAGAAATGGTGACATATCAAAAGAATGGTATGTCGCCTTTAGATTTACAGACCCAGTACAGGACAAGCGCAAACTATTCCAGTATAGATTTGGCATAAACTATCTGCACACCAAGCAAGAAAGATATATTGAGGGCAATGCCATAACTAACATGCTCACCCGTGCTCTAGAACGAGGCTTTAACCCTTTCAATGATGAACTGGCTGACTACCTGCAAGATGCAGCCGCTTCAAATGAAGAAAATTTATCACAAATGAGCTTCAATAAGGCTTTAGACTTCGGCCTGCAGAAGAAAAAAGCCAATCTTGCGCCTAAGTCATACCTTGACTATGAAAAAGTAAAGAATTTTGCCCAGCGTTCAGCTGAAACTTTGAATATTGGCATCCTACCCGTGTCACTGCTCAAAAGAAAGCATATCAAGCAGCTACTTGACCAAATGCAAGCAGATAGACAAGCAGCTTATGATAAGGCTGAGAAAGGCAAGATATTCACTGGCAATAACTATAACAAGTATAAACGCTGCCTACAGGCTATTCTCACAGAGCTATTTGAGTATGATGCTATAGAGTTCAATCCCTGTGACCATATCGGAAAACGCAATGAAATAAGCACCAATGTACACCGTCACGCTACAGAGGCAGAAGAACAAATAATAAAAGAGCACCTTAAAGAAGCTCACCCCTACTTTCTCTGCTATGTGGCATTTGAAACACTGGCAGGCATAAGGCCAAAAGAACTCCTTGGGCTTCGTGTTGAAGATATAGACTGGCTTAACCAATGCTTTGACATACATGCCACTGAGGGCAGAAGTAAGACCCGTGAAAGTAGGAAAGTGCCCATACCAAATTCACTGGTACCCTATATCAACCAGTTGGAGCTTGAAAAGTATCAGCCTGATATGTATATATTCAGCGCTGGCTTCCGCTGTGGGTACAAACGCATGCACAGGAATAGGGCTACAGAGTTATGGAAAACGCTTGTTAAAGATGAATTAGGCATAAATGTCACGCTTTACAGTATGAAAGGTCTTGGTGGTGAAAAGAAGCGTATGGCAGGCATCTCAGTTGATGCCATACAAAGCCAGTACGGTCACCATAACAGAAGCACTACCAATATCTACCTGCACAGTGAAAAAGAAAGGATAAACAAGGAAATACGGGATAACACCCCTGACTTTTAAATAGGAAAGCCCTTTGTAAAAACAAAGAGCCGTTTTGTTGCAAAACAAACATTCCTAACTATTTGCAGGCAATAGCTCTGCTATAGCTGCCTGATAATATTTTGTCCTGACATCAATGCCATTCTCACCACCATTGATATGATAGGTTATTCTTTGCACCTTATTCCAAACCTTACCATGATCATCAGTGAAAGTCCAGTCTTCGGGTTGGTCAGCAATTTTATTTAAATTCTTTACTGTTGTCCATATCCAGCATGCACTTGCAATGCCCAGCTCAGGTGTAGCCACAACATCAGGTGTCACTACCAGCCTATTATCACTATATAGAAAGTGGCTTAGCTTAGTGTACATATCTCTACCAGTAGCTTGCAGGCCTCCGCGACCTTTAAACTTCTCACCGTCACCAGCATAAACATTTCCAAGGTCTTTGCGACCCTCATACTGCTTTCCACTGCTAAGCTCTTCCATCCATTTGAACAAGCCACACTCTTCAAGCACTTGGCTTAGGAAGCCAGCCACCCGTTGAGGTGTATCAATTTGGAATTTAGGCATGTACTTATTGAGGTAAGGCAAAAATGTTTCTACTGCCTTATCGCTAATTTGTGGAGCAATGGCTTTCAGCTGCTCCCCTGTTAGTGGGTTCATAATTTTAAAGCTGTTTTAATTTCTTGTTCTAAATCATCAAATGTCAATCCGCCTTTTTGCTTTGCGGCATTTATGCACTCCAGCACTTTTGCTTTAACCGTATGGTCAAGCATAGCAGCAAAGCTGTCAGCATCAAGCTGGATAGCTTTAGCCTCTACGCTTATATTGGTGAGTGTTGTATCTTTAGCATAATCTTTTATTGCCTTAATATTTTCAGCAAGCTTTTCTTCTAATTGCCTGCCAGCAGCGATAGCTTTTTCTTCCTCTTGAATAAAAAAGCTTTTAATCTTACTGCCATACTTTACATTAAAGAAAATACCAGCAATAAATGTCAATAGGCCTAAAAGGATATAGTTTGTCATAATTTAAAATTTGATTAGTGAATATTGAACTGCTAAACCTACACTAAGGCCAGTGAACCCATACCCTATATATGGTCCTACAGACCAGTGCTTTTTCTTTTCAGTTTGAATAAGTACTCCTTGCAGGCCTACTACCTTAGCATTAGGGTTAAGATTGTAAGCATCTATGTAAGTATCATGCTTAAACCAGCCTTTTCCTTTGGCGTAAGTGGTTACTATAATGCTGTCATAGGTCTTATAGTCAATTACAGCACTGTCACCAATGGTAGCATTTAATTGCAGCCATTTATCATTGTAAGCAATATGCTTTTTGACCTTATCGCCAATTCTTACGGTATCTGTCATGACAATAATATGGCTACTGTCAACAGTTTTAACTCCAGCTATAGACTTAATGCTTGACTGCTTAATTTTCAAAGCCTTTGCCACACTGTCAAGCATTTCAGCATATACTTCCTGAGCAGTCTTAAGGTCTGCTTCTGCTATTTGCCTCTGTGCGTGCTCACGGCCTTGCTGGTCTTGGTAGTAGCTTATAGTATCTACCATAGCAGCCAGCACGTTATCTTTCATTCTTAGCTGGCTGACAGCACTGTTACAGGTTTTTACTGTAACTATTAAGGCAAGAGCCAAAATAGTCGTTAGGATTGCCAAATATTTATTCATTTGTCTGTGCTGGGGCTGCTTGTTGGTTAGAGTTTAATTTTGCTTTCTCCCATGCAGTAGCACCTATACCAAAGGCCACTAATGAGCCAAGACTATAGTACATAGTATCTGATACCACAAACTTCAATATCACTACCATAAGCGTAATATCAATGATCAATAGCGTGTAAAGGAATACCACGAACCTCTTTTGGCTGGGGCTGGTGTCAATACTGCTGATTGTCTGCTTTATAAAGTCCCAGTTTTTGTATAGGAATGCAGCAATGCAAATGAAGTGTACAAAATAGATAAAATAGTTTCCCAGGGAGTGTCCATGGTTTTGAATGTAGTTAGGTATTTTCATTGTTTTGTTTTTGTTTGATGTAAATAAAATTGTCATGAATATGTTGCATTCTGCCGTCAAGGAGCTTAAGCTCTTTTGAATGGCTGTATGTTGTATTTTTAAGCTGCTCTATGTCCTTAGCATGGCTAAGGCTGGTAAGAGCTTGCTGGTTTTGTGCCTCACCCAGCTTGACTATAGACTGTATAATTTCATTGGACTTCTTTATCCAAATGCCACCTAAATAAATTGCCACCCTCCAGCCACCAGTTACAATAGCTATCAAGACTGCTAATAAACCACTACCTACATACTTAACCAGTTGCCAAATATTTTGGTCAATCATTTGCTGTACCTGTGTATCTGTTAACTGGCTGCCCATTGTTACCTCAATAGTTTATTATAATTAACATTAAATGTCAAATTCCATGCTGTGCCTGCAATGGCTTCCCATAGTATCATATCCCAAACTGGGTGTTTCTTGATTATAGGAAAGTTCTCATGGCATACTACTGAAACAGGTACACATATAAGCACTACCATTGTTGATTTGCAGAAATGCCACCCATCTATGGGATAACCTGCAATGTGTGGTGAATGGTCGCTGCTGTACCCGTTTTCATGGTTAAAGAATTGTGGGTTGTTAAACTTAGCAAATAACGATGTATGATAATGGTCGCTCATTTCATCCATAGCACTATTGCATAGGCTTGCACCCATAACGCTGCCACTTATTACAAACGCCTTAATGTCCTTTTTCTCGCCTAATGTCAATCGGGCATTAGCGTTAAAGCATAAGCAACAAAGCAATATGGTTATTGCGTATTTAATTCCTCTTTCCATGCTATTGATATTTCGGGTGGTAAATTGGCTTTAACCCATTGATAAATGTATTTAGGGTCATCGCCATGCCAATCTGCATATTGAAACGGTACGCATATGCTATCATTATTAATTACCAAATCATTTCGGTACAATGAAATGCCATTTAAGGTTTCTATGCGTACATGAATTATGGCTTCCGTAACCTCGTTATCATCTGCCTTAACTATCATTATGGCATTGATATTGGTTACTGGAAAAAAGGCATTCGTACTTGTAAAAGTACATGGTGCATAGGGCGCATGAATTAAACTATCAGGCTCATGTACGTTTTGTGCCTTAACGGTGAAAATGCTTGCAACAAGGGCAAGCAAAACAATTAGTTTTTTCATTTCTTTTTGTGTGGTTTTTGTTGAGGAATTATTTTTTTCAAACTGTCAAATTCTCTATTCAAGGTTTCAATGATGTATGTTTGGTACTTTATCACGCTATCTGTTGGTTGTTGGTAAAGTCCTTGCGTTAATTGAATTATCGGTGCTGCGGTTTTAAATGGCAATTCAGCTACATATTTTTCCAATGCATCTAATTGCTTTGCGTACACTACAAAACTTTCAGTTTTTGGATGCTGTTGCGCTGCTAATTTTGCTTTGGCATCTTGCACACTATCCATATAATGTTGCAGCACTTCGGGCGAACTGAATGTTATCTTACTTGTGTAATGCACCGTATCAGGTTTAATCTCATAAGATTGAGCATTACAAAATGTTGCTGTTACTGTCAGCATCAGTGTCATTAGGAAAAGTTTAATTTTCATTTGAAATTTATATTTGGTTATTAATTGCCTACCATTAATTTGTATGTTGTACCACCTATTGATACTGTTACATATCCGACCTGCGTCAAAGAACCTGCGGTATATCCAGTTGTTGCCAATACGCTATTCCATGCACCGTTCAACCTTAACATGCGCTGCTTATTGGTATTATCATGCACTTCCAATCCCTCAATTGGAGATGCTATTGCATTTAATTGTGTATTAGTCATTGCAGGCACTAAGAAACCTTTTGTGGTACTAAATATTTGAACCAATGCAGATGCATCATTTGTTCCTACATCATTACCGATTGAAAAACCCGATGTCCTATTGAACGATTGGTAGGTTGAAAATGTCCTAAACCACGAATAGCCTAATTGTGTTGAGAATGCACCGCCATCATAAAAACGCCAACCATCACCAACACATGCAGCATAAGTATTATTACTAACCCCACCATCTATCATTATAGCAGAACCCGATTTTACAACCACATTTCCGCTTGAATCAACTGTAAATTTAGCTGCTGTTGCCGCACCATAAATGCCGAATGTGTTTGCTGTATTTGTGGCAACTATTCCAAATCTATATGATTTATCTGTTGTACTGCCTATAGTCCAATCTCCTGTACTCGCATTTATAGAACCTCTTGAACCACCTATATTAAATGTTAAGCCTGCCATTATGTTACCAAAGTCCAAATAAGACGATGAAGATGCGCCTACAACTCCACCACTTGAATAAATGCCACCATATTGGTCAATATATGCTTTTTGTAAACCGTTGGTTTTAAATGATGCTAAATTGTTTGTCCAGCCACTTGGTGCATTCAATAACATTGCACCATTAATTCCTAATATGCTTGCCGCATTTCTTGTCAATGTCAAATCAGGTGTATTTATTTGCCCAGTAAGTGAACCCCAACCGATTTGATAATCTGCTGCTAAATCAATACCCGTTGCATAAGCATTACCATTGTCTAATGCAATGGCTGTTTGTGTACCTGCACCATTGTATAATCTAACAGTTTTATATACTGAAACATTACCGTTAAATTTACCGTTGCCCCATGTTCTATCATTAAGGGTATCAGGCAATCCTGCATATGTGCTGCTTATTGCTTTCCATTTAATACTATCCGTTGAATAATCATAATACCCTACATATCCATTCATTGCGCTTGTTGGTGTCATTACTCCTTTGCCCTCAATTCCTTTTATCGTAAATGCACCCGTATTGCTCATGTTAGCATCACCACTTATTGAAAACCAATTTGTGCCTACCATTCCCCTTATTGGTATATTGCCATTGCTACCCCTATCACGAACATAACCGCCTAACATTGTGGATGTGTCGCTGTAGTTCACCTTATACCCAAACCTTGTGCCTAATGTTGCTGTATCGGTATTTAATGCCGCTAAATTGTTTTTATAATTTAATAGCATGTTTGATGTGTCGCCCTGTCCTATATAAGTAGGTGTCCAGTTATGCCATTTGCTGTCACTGCTTTGGTATTGTAATATTTGCCCATTAGTAGGACTACTTATGTTAGCATCTGTAAGGGCACTCAAACTGGTGACTGTAGGTATAGTCCAGCTTCTATCTGCACTGAGGTCTAACTGGGTGCCGTTAATAGTCAATTTTCTTGTTAGAGGTACAAAGGTGCTCTGTCCCCAGTAGTGTGTCGCTATGCGCGAAGTATCAGGCACACCATTGTTAGCATTGAAAAAGGTCTTTGTTACATAAATACCGCTATCATCTAATGTCAATACATAACGCTTCTTAGTGCTATCAAAGTAAGTCAAACGCTTAGTTCTAATATCTACACCTAAATCACCATACTTCGCATTGGTCATGCTGTCAAAATAGATAGGCTGGAGCAATAAGCCTTTCTTGCCACCATAGACACCTAAGTCAAGTAAAGCACTGCTGTCAGGGTTTGTGTCTGCATTCTTACCTATAGCCATTCTACCCCATATCCTTATAGGGTCATACCTTAAAGACTGCTGGGCAAACGTATTGCTAAAAGCAAATAGAAGCATGAATGCTAAACTTAAGCCTGCAAGTCTATTTTTTAATTGCTCAATTATGATCTGTAGCTTTTTCATATTACCAGCGATTGTCTTTACATTTTTCTTCTTTAACTAATGTCTTTTCATTTATCGGGCACCCACATAGACCACATTTTACAGCAGCTATATTGTGCCCATTGCCTCGTAAGAACTTTAAGAAACTGCTACTCTTAGCATGAGGACAAGCAGTGCATATCATAATTCTTTCTTGGCTTCTTATTTTATCTTCTTTGCTTGCTTCTATAAGGTTTAAGGTCTTAGCCCACCCTATAGCTATATGCTTTAAGTTCATTATAATTTCTTCTTTAGTGTTAGTATGCATCTTAAAGGAGTGCTCGGTGCTGGAGTTATCCATGTCACTTTGTTGTCCTGTAAGGGTTTTGCATTCATGTCCCCGTCGTCAGTACCGATAAATAATTCAGTACCCTCCATTGACATGTTTATAAGCTCAGCGCCTACGAAATAGTTATTTAGTTCTTGGTAGTTGCTTTCACTGCCAGTAGGATATTGCTGCTGGCCTGCCACAGTTGTAAACTGGAAACGTTTTATATCATAGCCCATTTGTGTCGGGGATGTTGTAGTGGCGTTAAAATCAAAAAACGGTCTTTTTACTAAAGGCCAGTCCTCATTTATTTCTTTAGACCTATGCCTATGTGGGTATATATCCATAAGCATGTCAGTCTTACCCTGTGTGGCTACACCCCTCTCACGTTCACTGTGTGGCCTATCACCTAAGCAGCTTTCGCATATCTTAAAGTAATTTGGATATAGTGTAGGGTCAACGTATTTCTTTTCACATAACCAAGCGTGCATTGAAGCTTGAAGTGGTGCAATACGTTCTTTCATAATGCTTGAAAGTTTATACTGCACATCCTTTGCGCTTCCTGTGCCGCTTCCTTTACCGTCACTGCCTATAGTAATAGGGTTATTACTCTGCTGGCCTTGTGCCGTATGCTGGAGCCATGAGGGCACAGTAGTCATGGCATCTACAGCCTCAGCGCATAGCCTCCATAAGAAACGCTGCCATAGATTTACATAATCAACATTAGTGACATACTCTATAGCGTTGACCCATGTGCCAATAGGCAACTGGGTACTGGTTATGGTTTGCTTACTAGCAGCAGCCAGTGAAGCATTAATTAAAGCTAATTGGTCTGCTTGATTATCAGAGGTTATCTGCACGTTTTTCATGCCTATAAGCTCCTCATAGAATGTATTACCTATAGCCTGCACAATAAACCGTTCTTCAGCCACCTCAATATTTTGCAAGACAAGCCTAATATTGACATCTTGGTCTGTAGGTGCTTTAGCTACAAACTCGTCAACTGTCAATAAGACTGGCCTACCAGTATAATTAATTCTGTACATTATTCGGCTTGTTTGGGTTATTGTTTGGCTGGTTATTGTCTTGCTTAGGTGCAGCAGCTTTTATAAACTGCTCACCACGTTCACCCTCTATAGGTGTTAAGCCTGCAATAGCTCTACCCTCATTGACTGTGGTAATGCTATTGATGTCTATATCACCTAAGAAAGTAACAGGTAACACACTCTGTAGTGAAATATCATACTGGCTCCATTTGGTGCCCATCCACTGGTCACATATTTGCATCAATGGCTTTATGAATTTCTTAATGACATATTCTTGCTGTGGTTTGATAGTAGTATTATTGGCAATGTCAAATATGCTCCTTATGTAAGAGCTACCAGCACTGCCAAGACCACTTTTTTTATCAATGCCACATAAATAGCCTGACCAGTTATTCGCAGCAACAATCTTGTCCTGTATATGCTGGTCCAGCTCAATGAAGCTGCCCTGCTGGTCACGGTTGAAAGGCACTATATCGCTTTTCTCAATTCCACCCTGTGAGCTAAGTATAACCCACTTGCCTCTTTGCCCATCACCTGAGTGCTGGAAGACAATATCCTTACCTATTTTCCTTGCTTCTTCATCTGTGAGATTGCCTTTAATAAGCATCATACCGCCTATTTCAAGGTTATTCTCAAAGTTGTCTATATTGAACCTTGCGGCTTGATATTCCAAAATTTGCTCAGGTAAGCTGCTGACATTGCTTGGCATACCGTAATAGTCATAACCACTTATTTTATTTTTCAAGTGGAATATGGTATGCTCGAAGCCGTCATCGGACTTTACCCAAGGATTGTCAAAGGTGTTGAAGCTATGTAAAGGCACAGTCATGTAACTGCCCTTATTCATGTTCCATACGCCCTCACGCCTAAATTCTTTGCTTATGATCACAAAGGAAGGCTCGTCAAAATCTTCATCGGGTCTATTAAGCCTACAGTCTAAAACTGAACGCATAAAGACCTTAACAAACTTTTTGCCACCCACTGCACCACGAACTACCTCTACATAGGCATTCCCCAGTGTAAATAAGTTCTCAAATATGTCACATAGTACATTATTCAAATCGTCATTGTGGTTGACAGCAGCAGCCCATTCTGTAAGCAGCTTATCTTCTTTCTTGTCTTTAATGAACCAGCCTTTACCGATACAATACTGCACCTTTGAAGTAATGCAGGCCACTGTAGTTGGTGAAAGGGTTTTAGCTTCCAGCAATATTCTTGGGAAGTTGTCGCGTGGGTTTAAGAAAGGTATGTATTTATGACCCGTATGGGAAACAAATATCCTACTCCTATATTCAATAGGAATAGGATTAGTAGGGTCTAATCTAACGGCATTGGAAATTGTGCGGCCTTTGGCACTCTTAGAGGTTGCAGGCTTAGCTTTAGGTACTTCCTTTCCAAGTTTGTTAGACATTCTAATATTTGTTTTTAATTAAATGTTTTCAATCAATCCTTTGCCATTCAGCAGCTTATTGAGCTGGTGTATTGTCGGGTGCTGGCGTGTTGCCCTGTGCAGTGCTATCACTGGCAGTAGCTGGGCTTGGAGTGCCATTGCCTGCATCCTGTGGCTGGCCTGCTGCTGGGGTTGTAGGGGCTGGATTGGCTTGCAAGAATAATTGTGCTTTATAGGCTTGAATATCATCAAGCGTCGGCACTTGGTCAAAAAAGTTAAGAAGAGAGGGGTTGCAAGTCAAACCATACTCTGCCAGCATGTATAAGTCATCACGCTGTCCAAGTGGAGCAGGTGAGCCGTTAAAGCCCACCACTTCTCCATTGAATTCTTTTTTAACCTTTATTGTAAGTTTACTAACAGCCATTTTTATTGTGCTTGGGAAGCGTTAATGAAATTATACAGTCAAAGCAATGATGTCAGCGATACCACCACCAGCATATTGTTGTAATGGCCTGAAATAAGTTGCTTTAATGGTGCATGTAACACCGTTGAAGTCACCGAATTTCTTACCGCTTGTACCTTGATGTCCGTCAAACATGGCTTTGAACCATGGAATAGGTGCACCGTTTACGCTGTACTCACCCATGATAGAGATAGTACCGTCATTGCTGACAATAACTACACCTACACCGAAGCAGGCACTACCAGCATCCATTTTGGTTAAAAAGGTGCCTAAGGAATTGCCCAGCTGTGGTACTTGGAATACCAACTCATGAGCATACTCAACTGATATACCAGTAACCTTTTGAGTGTACTTATATTCAGCTTCGGTATTGATAAATGTCACTGGGAAGAATTTGGCACCACCACCACTCGTTGCGCCTGTTCTACGGGCTACTACTGAGTAAGCTGCATTGGCTGAACTTTGTGTCCAGTCAAAGTCCTGTGGGTCAAACACATAGATATTAGATATACCGCCTGTAGTGACAGTGCAGGTGCGTGTATATCCTTGTAATACGATTGATAGCATTTTGCTGTGTTTTTGTTTCTGTTTAAGAAAATTATTTTAAAGAAAGCTTGCCAGTAGATTACTACTGGCAAACCGTCAAATTACCATGATGTTGTACCGATAACGGTAAGGTCAGGGCGCATGATTTCTGTACCTGCTTTCATGTGCATTACATACTTCCACACTTCCTCGTCTTCACTGAACCATACTCTTAAGGCTTGGTCATTATTTGCACCACCACCATAAGTTTTGTCGGTAGCAAATAAGAAGTTTCCGCGAAGCGTTAAGATGCAGGCATTACCCTGTGAACCTGTAAGACTGTAGATAACTGGTGACCATGTAGGCTCCAATAACACACGGATGCCTTTAAAGCGGAGGTCAGGGATGCCATCAGTATAGTAACGGATATTGTAAGCACCACCTGTACTCACTAAGTAATCATGATAGCCCCAAAATATGTCGTTAGACACATAGTAAGCTTTCATGTCAGGAGTAAGCTGCTTCAATAATACTGGCTGGGCATTAAAAGCTGATACCAAATAGTTGTAAGCT
>Ga0214166_1001241_pt1 | contig 11394 bp, 13 predicted proteins | sample TroBogepilimnion_27_FD_153005 | JGI IMG/M metagenome (GOLD analysis project Ga0214166, IMG submission 153005) | Freshwater microbial communities from Trout Bog Lake, WI - Practice 18AUG2009 epilimnion v3 | ecosystem: Environmental > Aquatic > Freshwater > Lake > Epilimnion/Euphotic zone ...
GTAAGCTCACCGCCCTCCCAATCATGCTCATCAAACCCACCACCATCTTTCGGATAGCCCTCAGTAATCTCGTTACCACCACCACCACCACCATCGCCCTCGCCCTCGCCCTCTTTATCATCATTACCCTTATCCTCCAAGTCTTTAAAGATTTGAATGACTGTCATGCCGTAGTACTTAGGATTGTATAGCCCACCCTTAACCATCTTGATGAACCCTGTACCATCATCTTGCTTAATCAACTCGCCATTAATCCAATAGTCACACGCTGCATTTGCTCGCTGTGCATCTAACTTATATATTGTTTTGTACGTACTCATGTGCCTAGCCATTTTGTGCATAGCTTCATGTAAGATTAAAAAGCGCATCTCAGGCTCAGTCTTGTCTGCGCAAAACTCACGACCATACCATACGTTCTTACCATCAGTACACGCTGTCGGCATAGTGTCTGACACTTCCCACTTACCGAAACAAAGAATACCGCCTACTGCCATCCATGTTTTGTTACCCATGATTGCTATGTTTTGTTTCTTAATAAACTTAACGACATCTTTTTCCATGACTATCTCCTATTATTAAGGGTGTTAAATAACACCCGAAGTTTTACTACCAACCTAACTTCTCTGACAACTCATCAACACGCGCCTTAACTTCTTTGCGCAAGCCTTTACTATCACGTACGTCTTTCATATCCACACCATGCAAGGCTTCCTCTAACTTTTGTCTAGCCCAATCAAGGTCGCTGTCATGTGTTACGTTCATAACAGATAGCATCTCGCATAACTCAAGCGCATTGTCTAGCACACTATCAAACAATCTTTTGCTATCGCCTTTCTCATTGTCTGCAAAGCGTTCGCTTAGATGTTTAGTTACCTTGTATAACCTAGCCCACAAGTCCTCCATAGCTTGCTTAGTTCTATCGCCATACACTTTCTCGTACTCGGCTTCCAACTCTACCGCTATGTCATGCCCTACATCTACACGAAAATCACCACGTTCGGGTAATGGTGTGAAGTAGAAGTTAAAACCAAAACGCCTAGCGATATCATTGGCATCGGGGTACTCACTGCGGTCAAACATAGTCCCCATCTTAAATGCTTGGGCTGATACTAAGTTTGGATAGATAGTTACAAAGTCTGATGCTAACTTGTCATACTCTGCTGACTTATCATTGAGCCAATCTTTAACTGTTAAGAACGAACGGATATCTGCTAGACGCTGACCACTATCTGACCACGGCAATGTCTTTGCGTAAAACTCCACACGTGTTGATGCCACAAACTTTTGTATCTTATCCAACTGGTCTGCACCTGCAAGCAAAGACTTATTAAACCTACCTGCTTGGTCATCTGCGCCCTTACTTACTGTAACCTCACGTGTTACTTTCTTATCCAGTTTACGAAAGCTAGGCACACGAATGTTTAGCTCTACTAGGATTGCTTGATTGCTTAAGTTAATTTTGTCCATGTTATATCTCCTCTAGTTTGTAATACACACCGCCTATTTCTACCACGTCGGTAGCTTCTAGGTTTTTCAGTAGGCGCAAGTCGCGCGCCTCGTCTAATGATATTTGTTTAGGGTTATCCTTTTTCATTAGGCGTTTGGCATGAACTTTGTAGTCATTGTCATGCACGTCTAGCTTCTCGTTTGAAAGAAACACTGGTTCTTCTTTGTGAGCCTTGAATTCCTCAAAGGTTATTAAGCTACTCATCATTGTCCTCCTCTACTACTTCGGTTTTGTAGCTAACAGCTACCTTGTACTTCTCCACAATTAAGGTAGCCATAGCATCTGCTTGCTCCTCTGTATCTGCATACCATACCGCCGTTACCTTTATCATTATATGAACTCCTTAGTGAACGCTTGCACCCAATCACGCATGGCTTGACTGCGCATCGCTACCTGTGGTTTAGCCTTAAAGATTAGTCGCCCTGTTACAGCCTGTATCTCCGCAGATAGTCGGGTCATATAAACTGTTGTTGCGTCTGCATTGTCATTGTCTAGTCCCGATGCAAGCCGTGTTGATAATAACAATTGACTAGCTAGGCTGTCGGGAACACGCGCCTTAAGTGGCTCGGTATAGATTGACTTACGTGTCGGTAATGTATCGGCTAGCTCTACTGTTGCCCATAACTCCGCTGTTGCAGGCGCACCGATTAAACCGCAGACATGAGTCATGGCTTGGGTCTTATTTAACACCCCACTCTCCATTTTATCTAGTGTGTAACTCGCCATCCAAAAGCTACGATTAGAACAAAACGCTGTGGTATTGGTACGTGGATTAAAGATGTACTTGTTAGCTTTTAACTGCTCCTCGTCAAGGTCTACATACGATTGGCACAGTTCGGGGTTCTCACCAATGAAATACAGTAACGTACCATTCATGCCGTACTTAGTACCGAAGTTCAATACGCTAGTATGGTCGGGCTTTCTAACTTGAATACGTGATACTCGGTTATTCATATGGGCTGGAAAACTATCGCCCACACCATCGGTTACTAGGTTACTTGTTGCAAAGATGATACTGCCTTTGGGGATTGGCTTGTCTGATACTGTACGTTCGCAGATAAATCTAGTAATCATTGGCTTAGTAACCCCTGCCATTTTGCCAATCTCATCAATCATGTATAACTGTGGCTTCTCACTATCCAAATGCCACATATCTGCATATGCTTTGTGTGTCATACCATCTATCACACTCGGCATATAAAAGTCGGGGAAGTCTAACAATGGCGCATCTAAGTACACCAACTGGTCTTGACCCCACCCTAACATCTCAAGGATTTGATTACGCAATGCAGACTTACCAATTCCTGGCTCTCCAAGCAAAACTGTTGTTATCTTATCGCCTGTTGCGACAATCATTGCAGATGCATCATCTAATGACGATACGTTACTAATACCATTAAGTTCTATGCTCATGTCTATCTCCTAAAGTAAAACTAATAAAATTAAACCAACTAAACAAACAACAAAGATAAGCCTGTCCATCATAGATTATCCCTGTCCTCTACTACCTTAACACTATTAATATCAAAGCCCATGTTCTCAAGCTTTGCTATCAACTCCCACCGCAAGGCATCTGCATCTACCATATAGGCTTCGCGCTTTGCTTCGGGGTTATACTCATACTCTACCTCTGCCACTATTAAAAAGCGTTTCGTTTTCATATCTATCTCCTAATACCACGCTAAAAACACTGTTAGGGCAAGTATGCCCACATAAATACTAACCATTAAATAGAACGCCTCTGCTTCTCATAACCACACCACCTTGTAGTTCTTGTCCTCGTAGTTCCGCATAGCTACTACTGACTTCAACCATACTGTGCCACCTCCGCGCGAGATGGGAAACTCAACAACACCGACATAAGGTTTAAGCGCATGCCTCCCTGTGTGTCTTTGTTGGGTGTTATTTAACACCTTTAAACTTTCTGCCTTTGGTACTGGCTTGCCGTAAGCAAGTGATAACGCTGTTCTTAAGTCCATGACTATCTCCTTATTTAACTAACACAAAGTATGATGCTATGTAGTCTGACGAATTAACATCAAACCACATAGTAAAACACTCTGTCCTCACGCTTAGGCTTAGGTATTTGTGCTTGGGTCTGTTACTACACTTATGCCAAGCTCTACCCGTATGAATGCCATACGTGAGGGTGTTTTAGCGGTTTTTGGTTTTAACTGTTGAATAGTCTATGTCGTGATACTGGTCTGTCGTGTAGGACTTGATGCTGTCCTACACTTGCTGTTGTTTTACTCTAGCCTACACAGTAGCTAGGTACATTTATTATGAGATGTTGAACTACATTTAGGGGTGAAGTTACCCTTGTCGTCGTAGCCTTTACGTGTGGCTCTTTTACCTGCCACTTACTGTATCTCATATGCGCTTTCCAGTATGCGTTTCATACGCACCTATCCAACCAATGTTTGGGTGTTAAATAACACCCGACCAAAAACCTTCCGAACTGATAAAGAACGCGGTATATCGGAACTGCCCATAGCAGTGCCACCGAACTACTTACTACTTATTTACTTATGAAACGCCATTGTAGCATACTTTTGGGCAAATGTCAAGGGGCTGTGAGCGAATTCCCTTTGTAATCATGGGTTTAGCAAATCTTTAGGTATCTCAAACTCGTGGTTTATTTGCGCGTTTTGTAGTGATTGTATTAGTGCTTCGGTCAATGCTATCTGTTGATGCGGTGTAAGTATTAGTGATTGTAGTTCTTTTTTCTTTTGTTCTTTATGCTCAATTCTATGTTGTTTAATCTTGGCGCGGTCATTGACTGTTTGGTTTTTGTTCAATGCGTCATACTGCGCTTGTCGTTCTGCTCTAGTCATTTGAAGTTACTCCATAGGTTATTAGTATATGTAAGTGTTGGGCGCGGTTTGCCTTTCTGTTTTATGTTGTCTATTCTCTGCACATAGTGGTCGGGATTGCCTCCCATGTATAACCAAATGATGGTCGCAGTCGTTACGTTATGTATTTTTCCGTCAATAGTTACGTGAACATATCGGGCAGTTATTGGCTTCTTTCGCTTGCTCGCAGTTTTGTATAAAACACCTGCATATGGTAAGTAGGTAAAAAGCTCGTGTACTTGGGCTTGACTTATGCGCATTTGGGTATTCCTGTTATTATGAAGTTATGGAGAAGGTGTTATTTAACACCCGAAGTAGAAAAGTATATATGTTAGGCTAAAAAGTATATGAGTGCAAGAGTAATGTGAAAGTGAAAAGCCCGTGGGGTATAGCTTTGCTGTAATGTGAACAATGTGAACGGAAAATAAGTAAGCTTTCTTGGCGACTTACACCAAACCAACAATTCACGGCAACAAAAAAAGTAGAAGCTCTTATTATTACTTCTTAATATAAATAAATAGTCACATTACACAAAGCACCTTGATTTTGAGGATATGACTGGGTTTCAAGAATGTGAAATCTGACAAAACAAATGCTCACGCATACAAATCTGCTCACATTAGACACAGTAATCTTAGTATGTCTTATTGGTGTCGGGATAGTCCGTGTATGTCGTTATCACATTAGTTCGGGTGTTATTTAACACCCTTTGTTTGTACTGTCAGCGTGGCTTTAACTTCGCGCGCATCACGCGCATGGAGGAACCAGTGTCCCACCTACTACAATTCAATCAGGCAGTCCCACTAGCTTCAGTAAAAGTATTTACTTCGCGTCGCAGTCCCGCCTGCTGAATTGACACTGGTTCCTAACCCCAAAAAACGAGGACAAAAAATACCCCGCTTTCGCGGGGTTATAACGTAAACCCTAAGAAGTTATCTTAGGGGTGTTATTTAACACCTTACTCGGCTTCAACTTCATCAGCTATTTCAGGCAATGCAATTCCTAAACCATTCATCATAACGGTCAATTGTTTTTCTGCTAGTACCCAAGCCTTGCCCTTGCAATCTTGCATTGTTTTAAATAGTGATAACACTTGTTTTGTTGCTTTTTCTTCTGCAGATACTTCGTCTTTTGTGCCATTGATGAAAGCGCGTGCGCCTTGCAGTATATAACTAAGGTTCGGCATTGTTTCACGTTTACCAGTAATTGCCTTCGCATTCCAGTATGCCAATGCTTCGAAACCAAGTTCTTGAGCTTCCACTATCTTAGCAATGTTATTAAAGCGTTGGAATAAAGCATTGTGGCTTTTACTCGTTGGAACTTTCACACGTTGTGCAACGGGCGCAATCTTGTTATGGGCTTTTACTTGGTCAACGTAACCAATCCATGTGGGCGGTTGAGTCTTAGCAAACACTGAATTCAATGCGCTACTATCAAAGACGTTGCCCGCATTGCCAAGCGTATTAGCAACGTTATAATCAAATGCCTCTAATGATACTGCAACCTTACTTGTTTCGCTTAGTACAATAAACAACTGCGCTATTGATGCTACTGGCTTGCGAGCTGTTGCGATTGCTTTTACTTGTGATGCTGTTTTAACTGTTGCCATGATATCTATACTCCTTGATTTAGGTAGACGCGTTGCGCCTTTCAACCTGTGAACCATTATACAGGATTTACGGGCATTGTCAACCCCTTTCTAGCCCTATCCTACCCTTGTACCCCCACCCCCACATTTTTGAACGGGTCCCATCTGGGCGCTAGTGCGCCCTATTCCACACAAAATATTCTGTAAAATTTTAAAAATGGGTCCCCTAAGTATGTATATGCGCCGAAATATTCTGTAAAATTTTAAAAATCGCCCTATCCCCCCTGCATTTTTCCCAGCCTATATAAAAAAAACGTTACATGTAACACCCCCCATACCAAAAATAATTGGCATACTCAAAAAAAATATAGTAATATGTGGGAACAATTTGCTTACAACCCTATGGTAACGATGCAAAACATGAATGAAATGCTGGATTATAGTCCAGAAGAGCCTGATGTAATTCTTCCACCTATTGAACGGGTCGACGAAGATGAAGTGCTGTTCGCAAAGAACATAACATACCGTGAAGAGGTAAGGGCGCGAGCAAGGTCCGTACTGGAATTGATGGACCACGGCATGCAAGTTGATGAGAATGAGCAAACCCAACGCAACGCCACTGAGATATTTACCGAAAAAGCAGACTTAGCAACCCATGCTGAGAAACCAGATGTGATATTACGCCTTGAAGCCATGCTAACTGAGTACGACCACGAGGTTGTGCAAGAAGCAGTGCAGGTTCGGAGGTATATAATGAACCGTCTGATGGATGAGTCCATGACCGCAACCAAACCAAGCGAGAGATTGAAGGCTTTAGAGCTGCTGGGTAAGGTTACTGAAGTAGGGATGTTCACGGAACGTCAAGAAATTACCATAACACACCGCACCACATCAGAAATTGAGGAGGAGTTAGAGAAAACTCTGACCCTTTTACTAAACCCAACGTCAAAAATGTACGAAGTCCCACCTGCTAATGCTCCATCAATCAAAGATATCGAGATAAATATCTAAATGAATCTAACGCATGAGCAATTACTTGACATAAAGGCGAATCTGCACAAGATTCCAGAAGCTAAACGCCCCAAAGTCTTGGAATTGCTAACGGAGTTACTGGCAAGGCAGCAAAATGACACAGCTCACATGAATTTTCTTGACTTTGTTAAGAAGGTGTGGCCCGGATGCATACTGGGTAGACATCACATTATCATGGCAGAGAAATTTGAGGCGGTTGCACGGGGAGATATTAAAAGATTAGCTATTTCGCTACCACCACGCCACACAAAATCAGAATTTGCATCATATTTACTACCAGCATGGTTCTTAGGTAACTATCCAGAGAAGAAAATCATGCAGGCATCACACACGGCAGAGCTTGCAGTGAACTTCGGGCGTAAAGTTCGTAACTTAATTGACTCAGATGTATATAAAGGGATTTTCAGGGATGTTACCCTACAGACAGATAGTAAAGCGGCAGGTCGTTGGGGAACTAACAAGGGAGGAGTTTATAATGCTCTGGGTGTCGGTGCGGGTGCCGCTGGTATGGGTGCCGATATTTTTATTATTGATGACCCTCATAATGAGCAGGATATTATTAATGGTAACTTAGATGTTTTTGACAAGGCTTGGGAATGGTATCAGTCAGGTCCACGTCAACGACTACAACCGGGTGGTGGAATCATCGTGGTTCATACGCGCTGGTCTAAAAAAGACTTAATTGGTAAACTTCTTGACTATGCGGAGAAGAATCCAGACGCAGACCAGTGGGAGTACATAGAGTTTCCTGCTATTATTAATGAGGGTAGTGACCACGAGGAGTCAATGTGGCCTGAGTTCTGGACATTACCTGAGCTTAAGAAGATACAGAATACGATTAGTCCGCACTTGTGGAACGCTCAGTACATGCAAGCACCAACATCAGAAGGTGGTGCACTGATTAAAAAGGCATGGTGGCAGATGTGGGATAAGGATAATCCACCGCATTGTGAGTTTACAATCATGTCATTAGATGCTGCGCAAGAGGCAACGAACCGTTCTGACTTTAATGCCTTGACAACTTGGGGTGTTTTCTTTAACGAAGAAACGAATAACTATAATATAATATTGCTAAACGCAATTAAAAAGCGTATGGAATTCCCAGAACTCAAGGCAATGGTATTAGAGGAGTACAAGGAATGGCAACCAGACGCATTCATGGTAGAAAAGAAATCTAATGGGGCTGCATTATATCAAGAGCTTCGAAGGATGGGTATTCCCGCGGGAGAGTTTACTCCGGGCAAAGGGCAAGATAAGATTAGTCGCGTCAATGCAGTAACAGATTTGTTTTCATCTGGGATTGTGTGGGCACCAGACCGTCGTTGGGCTAGGGAAGTAGTTGATGAATGTAATGACTTTCCAAATGGCGAACACGATGACTTGGTCGACTCGACGACTCTCGCGCTAATAAGATTCAGGCAGGGTGGGTTTATTCGTTTACCAAACGATGAAGCAGAAGACAGCGTACTATATCGATATAAGAAAAAAGCAGCTTACTATTAAAGGACATAACAATGGCAATTGATAAAAGTTTATCCCAAGCTCCGCAAGGACTTGACCAGTTAGACCAGATGGAAGAAGGACCCGCACTAGAGATTAGTATTGAGGACCCAGAGAGTGTTGAGATTGGTATCGATGGTAAACCTATTCTTAGTATAGAGAATACCGAAGATACGCCAGAGTTCGAAGCTAACTTAGCTGAGGAGATAGATGACCGTGTCCTAGTTACATTAGCATATGAGTTAATGGCTGACTTCGAAGACGACGTTGCTTCTCGTAAGGATTGGATACAAACATATGTAGATGGTCTTGAGCTATTAGGTTTAAAGATTGAGGAACGTTCTGAACCTTGGGAAGGCGCATGTGGTGTGTATCACCCACTATTAAGCGAGGCTGTTGTTAAGTTCCAAGCTGAGACGATGATGGAAACATTCCCAGCCGCAGGTCCAGTTCGTACGCAAATCATCGGTAAAGCCACCCCAGAGAAGAAAGAAGCGGCAGCTCGTGTTGAAGAAGATATGAATTATCAATTGACAGACGTTATGAAAGAGTTTCGTCCTGAGCATGAGCGTATGTTATGGGGTCTAGGTCTAGCAGGTAACGCGTTCAAGAAAGTGTACTTTGACCCAGCACTAAACCGCCAAACGTCAATGTATGTTACAGCTGAAGATGTGGTAGTGCCATATGGTACATCAAGTCTTGAGTCAGCCGAACGTATTACACATGTAATGAGAAAGACAGAAAACGATATCCGCAAGCTACAAAGCGCAGGATTCTATCGTGATGTTGAGCTAGGTGAGCCGACATATAACTTAGATGAGGTAGAGAAAAAGATAGCTGAGAAGTTAGGCTTCCGTGCTTCTACTGATAACCGCTTTAAACTCCTAGAGATGCAAGTTGAATTAGACTTAGAAGGCTACGAGCATGAAGATGATGATGGAGAACTTACAGGGATTGCACTTCCATACATTGTAACTATTGAAGTAGGCACAGCTACAATCCTAGCTATTCGCCGCAACTGGAAACCTGACGATGAGTTTTATCAAAAACGTAACCACTTTGTCCATTACGGATATATTCCCGGCTTTGGTTTTTATTGCTTTGGGCTTATCCATCTTATCGGTGCTTTCGCTAAGTCTGGCACTTCTCTCATTCGTCAGCTTGTTGATGCTGGCACCTTGGCTAATCTACCGGGGGGTTTTAAAACTCGTGGGTTACGTGTTAAAGGTGACGATACACCGATAGCTCCGGGTGAATTTAGAGATGTAGACGTACCATCAGGCACAATGCGCGACAACATCATGCCGTTGCCTTATAAAGAACCTTCACAAGTGCTTATGGGATTATTAAGCATGATTGTAGACGAGGGTCGTAAGTTCGCTGGTGCTGCTGATATGCAAATATCAGATATGTCTGCCAACTCACCAGTAGGTACAACGCTGGCTGTATTAGAGCGCACATTGAAAATGATGAGTGCAATTCAAGCTCGTATCCATTACTCAATGAAACAAGAGTTCAAGTTACTTAAAGATATCATTCGTGACTTTACTCCTGACGAATATGAATATGACCCAGACCAAGGTGACCGCAAGGCTAAGAAAGAGGACTACGACCAAGTGTACGTATTGCCTGTATCAGACCCGAACGCAGCTACGATGGCACAGAAGGTCGTCCAATATCAAGCAGCCCTACAGCTGGCTCAGACAGCGCCACAGCTATATGATTTACCGCTACTTCACCGTCAAATGTTGGAAGTTTTAGGGATTACGAATTTCCAAAAACTTGTGCCTATGGCTAGTGACTTATTACCAACTGACCCAATCAGTGAGAATCAAAATATTCTTAAGGGTAAGCCAGTTAAAGCGTTCCTATATCAAGACCATGTATCACATATATCAGTGCATCAATCAATGATGCAAGACCCACATGTGCAACAATTGGTAGGCATGAACCCACAACTCGCGCAACAGTTACAGGCTGCAATGTCAGCGCATATTATGGAGCACTTAGGATTTGAGTATCGCAAGCAAATGGAAACCGCTATGGGTGGTACATTGCCTCCATATGTTGACCCATCTGATGATAGTCAAGAGCAAGAAGTTATGCCTCCACAAATTGAGTCACAAGTTGCACAAATGGCAGCTAAGGCATCACAACAATTGTTAGGTCAACACCAGCAAGCAGCGCAGCAAGCGCAGAACGCACAAACTGCTCAAGACCCTATTATTCAAATGCAACAACAAGAGTTACAACTTAAGCAGCAAGATATCCAACGTAAAGTGGCTAAAGACCAATCTGATGCGCAGTTCAAAGCACAACAGCTTGCAATTGACCAACAACGTGTAGCAGGGCAACAACGTATATCTGCAGCACAAATGGCTATAAACCATGCAAATACTACGGACAAACTACAGGCAGACCAACGCATGAAGGGGTTCCAAACAGCAGTAGATGTACATAAACATCAAACTAATATTGAGCATCAACAAGGAACGGCATTCAGTAACCAGAACCATCAACAGGGTATGGCTATGGATGACCAAGAGCACCAACGTAAACTCCAAGAGATGCAACATAACTTGCAAGGAAAATTAGCAGAGAAGTCTGCACAACTAAAACCAAAATCACAGAAAGGTGAATAATGGACAGAAATCTTGAATTTCTTTTATCCGAGTACAAGGACCGAATGGAAATGCTTTCCGAAGCGCTAATACGCGGTAATTGCCCAACGATAGAAGAGTACAGATACATATGTGGTCAGCTACGTGGTCTCGAAGCTGCATGTGGAATTATCGTAGACCTCAAACAACGAATGGAGAACTCGGATGAGTAACCTAAACTTAGCTCAAGCTATCGACCTCACAGGGTTGGCAGTAAAGGCTAGACAAGATGCATCAATAGAAGCAGAGGTAGGC
>Ga0214166_1001244_pt1 | contig 11360 bp, 18 predicted proteins | sample TroBogepilimnion_27_FD_153005 | JGI IMG/M metagenome (GOLD analysis project Ga0214166, IMG submission 153005) | Freshwater microbial communities from Trout Bog Lake, WI - Practice 18AUG2009 epilimnion v3 | ecosystem: Environmental > Aquatic > Freshwater > Lake > Epilimnion/Euphotic zone ...
GCTGAGAGGGGGCAGCCGTGTAACCCCATATTTATTGTAGCCTGAGTAGGCTACAGATTTACGACTGCGCCCAAGGCAGGGGGTTGGTCACGGGCGACACAGGGGGGTTCGCTAATGAGTTCAATTGGCCCTGAACATTCGCCTCATAGTTGGCGATGCCTTGTTCGCCCAAAGATGTTTGCACCCAGCCAATAACGGTTGCTTCAGTCAGGCTTGCATAGGGTTCAAAGCCAGCTTGTGCGTCAGTAACGGGGTATTGGGTGTTGCCGCCGATAGATGCGGTGTGAGTGCCATCATTGCCGGTAAGCAACCAGTTGACGTTCACAACGTAGCCAGCGTTTGTGCCGCTGGGCCATTGTTGCATGGAGGTGATTGACCAAGTGTAGACTGTTGCCATGTTAATTTCCTTTCAGTTGAGATTGAAGTTGCGCTACTTGCGCCGAGAGTTCTTGCACAGCTTTAACCAAGTAAGGCACAAGATTTTGTTGAAGTTGCTTCAAGGGTTCACCGTTAGTCAATGCTTTGATTTCGTCAGTGATGTCTGTTGTTTCTGACACTTGTCTTGGCAGGACTTTTTCATATTCCTGAGCCAAGAAAGCAACATCATGTTTGCCGCCAATAATGTAATCAAATTCGACAGGATTCAAGGCATTGATAACATCCAGCCCTTTAGCTAAGGGAACAACATTCTTCTTAACACGGGCGTCAGAGGTGGTGTTCCAAGTAGTGGTGTTGTTAGCGTTATAAATGCCGCCGCCCACATACCAAACTAATGGCGTACCTGCCCCAGAAGAAAGCACCAAGTTTCCATTTGATGTGCGTATGTCTATACCGCCTTGGTTGCCGTTGTAAGCACCGAGTAGTGTGTTGTTTGCACCAAGAGTAATAGCAGAGCCAGCCCCAGCGCCAATTAACGTATTTGCTCCGCCAGTAGTATTTAAACCTGCTTGGCTACCAACAAAAGTGCTGTAAGTTGATGTGGAAGAATATCCAGCTTTATATCCAACAAACACACATTCATTGGAAGTGCTGGAGTAACCCGCCTGATACCCAACGGCCGTGCTGTATGAGGCTGTGGTGTTGGCTTGGAGTGCGCCTACGCCAGACGCTGTGTTGTAAGAACCAGTCGTATTTGAATACAACGAGTACCCGCCAAACCCAGCATTAGCCGTTCCAGAAGTGTTTGCTGTAAGCGCAAGATAACCTACAGCAGTCGTGTAAGTGCCAGTGTTTGCACCATAAGCCGCTTGATAACCAACAGCCACCAAACCTGCGCCAGAAGTATTGCCATACCCAGCCTGATAACCTACTGCTGTGTTGCTAGAGGCTGTGGTGTTGGCTTGAAGGGCTTGGTAGCCAATTGCAATATTGTTAGAGCCAGTAGTATTTGCCGCCAAAGCAAGTGTACCAATAGCGGTGCTTAATTGACCAGTTGTGTTGGCATATAACGCTTGATAGCCGTAAGCAACTTGAGAGCCAGCCGTTGTATTTGAGTACAAGGCTTGGTATCCCATTGCAGTGTTTGTACCACCAGCAGTATTACTATACCCCGCCTGATAACCTACAGCAGTGTTGTATGAGGCTGCAAGCTGTGAATACAAAGAACCAGAGCCAACTGCCACGTTGTAACTGCCACTCATGTAGCCAGCGCCAGTTACACCAAGGGTGTTTGCGCCTAATGCAGTGTTATCTGTTCCGTTGCGGGTATAAAGACCCGCTTGAGAACCCAATGCAGTGTTGTTGGTTCCAGATGTTGCATTTATTGCCGCACTGTAGCCAACATAGGTATTGCTTGCCCCAGTATTGCTATACCCCGCCTGATACCCCACAGCAGTGTTGTTAGAGGCTGTGGTGTTGGAGTAGAGGGCGGCATTTCCAATAGCCGTGTTATAGCTTCCCGACTGATTGTTGAACAATGAAGTCGTGCCAAGAGTGGTGTTATATCCACCCGTGGTATTAAATACCATTGTGTTGCTACCAACAGCCGCGTTTTGGACGCCGGACGTATTTGCGGTCAGCGCAGAGTAACCAAGAGCAACGCTGTAATTGCCACTCGTATTAGCCGCCAAAGCACTAGCACCCACAGCAGTATTTGTAGAAACACTACCAGCCCCTTGACCCACAGTCAGTCCGTGGATAGAGGCGTCATTGGCAAGTGTCAACGATGTACCGTTGAAGGTCATGTTGGCTGAATCTGTTTCCAAACCGCCAGTGGTGCTGTACACCACACGACCCGATGTCAGGCTGGTATTTGTGATCGAGCTGAACGTACCAGCACCGCTGAACGTAGAAGTCTTTACCCAAGACGAGCTAGAAGTGTTGTATGCGATCTGGCAATACTCACCGACTGCAATAGTCAAGCCACCAACCGTTTGGGCGTAGCCGCCAGTGGTGCTGTTCATGACCGTGTAGGTCTTGCTTGATGCGGGCAGTGTAATCGTGCGTGTTGCAGTACGTGAGCCAGACAGCAGAAGAATGGCGTATTGGGCCGAAGTGCCGGAGAGGTTAGTGCCCGAGCTGGTCGCCTGTGTGATGGTCAGCGTGACGTTGGCATCGGTCGTAATGTTCTGTGTACCGGCAACAGCAACATCCAGAATAGACGAAACGCCGTTGTTTACATCATCGCCCCAAACCGAAACTTCTGTTCCATCTACCGGCTGAATTAAGGCCAGTAAAGAAGTGTAGTTAATTGCCATGACTAATTTCCTTTGCTAATCTTTGTCGCTTTGCAGCATTTTCTCTGAGCTTTGCGTTTGCCATTGGGCGGTATTTGTGCAAAGCTGTAATTGACCTTTGAATTGCTTCTTCCGTAGGTTTCTTGTTTCCGCCCTGACCTACACGAATTGGCGGGTACTTTTCATTTAAATGTGCCCAAGCATCACCACGACGCGCATCCCGTAGTGTATCCCGTGCGCACAAAATTCCAAACTTTTCTTTGACCAACTCAAGCAATTCTTGATTGTTCAATGTACGGTTTTCGTCCAGCCGGATAAAAGCCACAACCTCTTCGGTCAATTTGGCGTTATAGACTTTTTCGCCCGTCTTCAGGCTAAACCTCAGAGGGCCGTCGCCACCGTCTGTTAAGTTGTAACCGTTGCCGTTACCAGCATAGGTATTTAGCTCAGCAATGTATTTGCGTTCTAGCGCTTTGAGTTCTTGTTCATCAGCAGCTTGGCATAAGGCTTCAATGGTGAAATTCTCTACACCGTATTTGCGCATAGCCCTGTATAGACGTTGCATCTTATTAGTTCGGGCAGCGCACTGATGTTCCCGCCACCGTTTGTGCAGGTCGCACTGGGTAATGCCTACGTAAGCATGCCCATTAACAGTGTTGGTAATCTTGTACACCTGCATTTCAATTCTTCGTCTGAGTCCAAGTGGTAGTCTGAGCATCATTAACCTGTGACCAAGTCACCGACTGCGCATCGTTGATATTTTGCCAGTTCGGAGTCTGGTTGTCATCAATTGGGTTCCACAAAAATGCGCCTAAGAACGAATCTGCAAGCGTTGCTGTCTCAATGACGTTCGCCATCATAACAATATAATTTGTCCAAGCGTCCGTTACCGTCGCAGTTTCAGTCACCGAAACCTGCATCACATTCGAGGGTGTAACGCTATCCGTTACAGTCGCCGTCTCAGTCACCGAGGCAGGTAGGTTATTTACCCCCACTACAGTCTCAGTCACCGTAGCAGTTTCAGTCAACGTGTTGTTGTAAATATTACCACCGAAGGACGACTCTGTAACCGTAGCCGTTTCAGTCAAAGACACGTTGAAGTTGACCTGCACCGCAGGGGAGTCGGTAATCGTTGTGTCCTCAGTAACAGAAACACCCATGACGTTAGAAGGCGTAACCGTATCTGTGACTACAGAGGTCTCATTGACCGTCATGTTCATCGTCAGGGTGTCCGTCACGCTGCTAGTCGCAGTGGCCGTCTCAGTCACGCTGCTGGAATAAACAACCGAACCCGTTTCAGACTCAGTCACCGTAGCGGTTTCTGACACTGACATACTCATTGTCAGCGTATTAGTCGGGGTATCTGTAACAGTCGCCACCTCAGTGACGGCCATGTTCATGGTCAGGGTATCAGTAACGGTATCCGTAATAACTGCAGTCTCACTGACTGCCACGCTCATCACATTGGACGGCGTTTCTGTATCAGTTATCGTTGCTGTTTCGCTGACCGAGCTTGCGTAGACGACTTGGCTGGATTCGGATTCAGTTACCGTCGCCGTTTCAGTCAGGCTATTTGTAAAAGTCTGTTTGGCAGACTCAGAGTCAGTAACGGTGGCTGTTTCAGTGGTCGAGTTATCGTAGACCGATCCATTCCAAGCGGCCTGACCCCACCATCCTGATCCCCAGCCGCCTGTTGCTGACATGGGTTAAGCAGATACTAAGTCTGCCTCTGGAAACCAAGTTTGTTGCTGATGGCCTTGAGCATCCGTCCATTGAACAAGATACAAAATGTTGCCCGACGAATCAATCGTCAAGGCTTCCACCGGCCCTTGAGGGATAGTGGCAACCAGCTTAACGGTCTCACCAACTTTGAAGTTTGCAGCCATGTTAGCTCCTTAGCAGTTGGCAGTCCAAGTGACGTTCAACACGTCGCCGCTCAAAACCGAGCGAGAAGAAGCAAAGCTACCAGCGCTGAACAGCGTACCAGTCGTGCCACCAATGGTGTTGCTAGTAGTCAAGAACGCGCCCGCCACCGTGTTAGTAGCATTGATGTTAAACGCTGTAGCAGAAGTGGAAATAGTGCCAGTACCAGCAGAACCAGCACCGCCACCGGAAGCAGTGGCAGACCCAAAAGAAGCCGCAGGGCGTGTAGAGTTTGAATAGCCAGTGATTTCAGTCCAGCCGCTGTGCGAAGACATAGTGTCCGCAGCGTTGTAAGTAGGAGAAGTTCCGCCATTAACGAGCCCCAAGTACCAAGCAGCAGTGTAGGATGTACCAGCAAAATACTTGTTCAACAAGTCAATCTTACCGACGTTCACCACCAAGTTGGGGAAGTGTTCTTCCCATTTCAGGTTACCTTCAGAGTCGTAGCAGGTAGCGGTAAACCGACCAACGATACGCATATCTTCATCCAGACCTGAGCCCACAGTAACCGAAGCGCTGGGAGCGTCTTGGACATTCAGTTTTTCAATGTTGTTCATAAGATTCCTTATGCGCTCCGAATCAGCGCGGTTGAGTAAGTATTAGCTGGCATGGTTACCGTAAACGTGTTGGTGCAGGTCTTGTCTGAGCCAAAATCAATCACAGCAATCGAAGCGTTAGAAGCCGTAGCATCATAAATCAAAGCACACCGTGCAGTAAAGGCTGCAGGGTTCCAAACCACATTGGCAAAGTTAACGTACGCCACGCTGTTTGTTGCGTCATAGCTGATCGTCACGCCCGTCATGATCTTGCCGCCAGCGGTGTAGCCTGTGCCTGATACTTCGTTGACCGAGGTATACGCAGTGGTGGTTTGGTTTAGATTGGCATTGCCGTTGTACAGCGCCATTTTGATGGTGTCGGACGCAAGATTGAACTGACCGTTGTACAGCCCAACCTTGAAACTCGTCGTCTGGCCTTGAAGGATTGACATAAATTACTTGACCGCCTGACGATATTGACCGCTGCGGAAAGCATCCTGACGTTCCAGACCATCGCCCAGACGTTTGGCTTGTGCAAGCGCTTCTGTGTATTTGCCGTTGTACAGACCCACCAAATCCTGCTCACCCTTCATGAAGGTGATGGCTTCAACCAAAGCGCCGTACAGCAGGGCTGCATCGTAGTTGTCCCCCAGCCAAGTCTGGCCGGTGGTCTGATTCAAGCTGGATGCGTTGGGAACAGTAATGGTAAACCCACTGCCACTGCCAAGGCTAATAGATAAAGAATCTCCCACGGCATAACCTGTACCCCCAGTTTCCAAAGTCACAGAAGTTACTACACCGCCGGACACCACAATATTTGCAGTAGCGCCAGAACCTGTACCACCAGTCAAAGCTTGGTTGTAATACGTTCCATTGGTATACCCTGAACCAGCAGTGAACGAACTGTTCAAACTGATGATAATGCCCGGAATGATCGATGGTGGGTAGAAGAAATAGTGCAGCTCAACACCGTAGTTTTGGTCAGGCGTTGGGCCCATCATGAACGAGAGTTCATTAGGTGATGCAGATTGGGGGCCGAAAATAGCGTAGTGCGTGGGGAACCCAGACACAGCTGGGTAAGGGAACGCTTCACGAATGAAGTTAACGTCTTTGTTCAGCAGGTACTGATACGGACCTTGGAAGCTAACTGTACCAGATACTGTACCAGTGTTGACTACGCTCAGCGTGATGCTTGTGCCGTTGATGCCGTAGACGATTGCACCTGAACCAATACCTGTACCCGTGACGTTTTGCCCGATGGCGATTCCGCTGGCGCTTGAGACACTAATCACATTCGTGCCCGATGTACCCGTAGCTGTTGTACTGAACGTGGAATACGCAGCCAGCGAATAGGTAGACAAATAGTCCGCCGGGGCGGACAGATAGGGGTTGGACGAACTTACTGTACCGGTGACATTTTTACGCAGCGAAGGAAACTGAATTTCATTGTAAATCCGCTGCTCAGCTTGCTCAATGAACGTGTTGATGTCTACCGTAGAAAATGTGTTCTCGGTATAGTCTTGAACAGCAGTGACCAATTGATAGTAGTTAATTTACGCCACCTTGGATTGGTTATGCCATCGGTCCCCGAGCCATCACGCCTTTAGTAGCTGCGCCAGTGCCACGGATTTTGATGCCGGTGGTTTCGGTAGGCTCATAGTCACGGTTAGTGATGTTACCCACGCTCATGTGCAAATCTTGCACTTTTTGACGGTCGCTAGCGCCATAGCCAGTAGAGTCTAAGCTGGGTTTACCACCCTGCATTGTGTGGGGTTCAGCGTAAGTGGACGCAGGACCCACTTCTTTGCCGCCCTTTTTCATAGAGTATTTAGCCATTATTTGCTCCCGCCTTTTTGGTTGTGAGCACGCGCTAAATTACGACCGACAGCACGCATAGATTTGCCAGTAGGACCACCTTTAGCAAGCTTGAGTTTAGTACCCTTGCCGCCTTTGTGCTCTTGCTTGTCGTGTTCTTTGAACGCTTTTTTAATCAAAGCAACGTCTTGTTTTTTGTCTTCAGCCATCTCTTTACGTGATTCAGCCTTGGACTCACCCATTTCTTTTTTAGCCATTTTCTACTCCTAAGTAGTCGTAATCGTAACTGTACCAACACTTGTCACTGTTGCCAAGTAATTTGGCGTCAGTTTCGCATCAAATAACTGAGAACCCCCAATTGGATTCCAGCCCCACTGAATATCCCGCGAGCCCCCCGAAAGGAACCCATCAGCATTTATACCCGAGGTTACGTACGTCGTATCACGCCGTGGCTGGCGTACAGCCTGCGGATCATCAACGGGGAACATACCCAATAGCAACTGTGGGTGGTCCGGGTCCCAGCACTCTGGGCAAACTTTTAACTGATACAGCTTGGTCTTAATGACCTCCATCTTTAGCTGTTTCAGCTTGTACTGCTGCCCGCACCGATCACACTCGGCAATCGAGTTCTTACCGGAGGCAAATCTATTACCCATTAGTAGCTATTCCCAATAAACATTTCACGGGGAACAAACCGAATTGCAGCTTTTTCGCGGTCTTCTTCTGCAGCCATTTGCCATGCTTCGTCGTACTGCTGTTTAAGCAATATCAGTCTGTTTTGCATATCGGGCGTTGGGGGCAGTTTCATAGCCAAATAGTAGGCCAGACCCGCAATCATGCAGGGTAAAAACCGGAATGGGATATCCATAACATTCACACCACCGCCAGCATCTTGGGTACGGCGTAGGCGCACGTACGCGAGCGTATAGGTTTGCGAGCCATCTGGAACCGGCCACACAGTGACCGACGGCAGGTATTGAATTAGGACCGGAGCTGCTACAGCATGCGATGCTGCAGTTGTATTGTTTTGCCCACGAGCGCAGGTGTTGATCGTATTGCCAGAGATGTACTGGTAGAAAATAATTTCTTGGTCGATCGAAATAAAGCCGTAGGCAGGCAGGCCAACCGTGGAAGTCAGGGTAATTGTCGTATCCGTCGCCGCGACTGCGCTTGCGACCGTGATAGTTGTTGGGCTTTGCTGGGCGTCTTGACGGTTAACCAAAATTTGAATTGGCCGTGCTTGCTGCAGCTTGTTAGGAATTGTCTGGTACGTTGAAACGCTGATGCGCGTAATGTTCAAATCAGACTGGTTGCTTGTGCTATTAGCCTGCGTACGAATGACTTGTTCCAGCAAATCCACTGTATCTGAGGGGATAGCATAAGTAGACTGCCCTTGAACCAGCGTAATGGTCTGCTGATCCATTGTCCACATATTGATACCACGGTTTGCCCATTCAGCAAACATGATATTGAGCGAACGGCGTGCCGTACGCAGGTCATAACCACTACGCAATTCAGTACCCGCGCGTTCAAACGCTTCCTCAACGATTTCAGTCAGTTGAGGGTTATAAAGTCCAGCGCCTGAGGTGGTTATGTTTGCCATATTTAATTAACGAATCCATCAGGGGTATAGCCACTTATGCCCGTGCCAAGAGAATTGGAGTACTGCTGTTGTAACTGTTGCAGTCGTTGTTGTTGCATTGAAGCTATTCGATCTACAACTCCAGAGTGAGCTACCGTGTTGTCGGGTTGTTGCGGTGTGTCACGATATAAAGTCGACTGCGCTACTGGTTGGTCTTGCTGAACTCCGGGCTGTTGTGGGTATAAGCCCGGTGAATTGGGGCTACCGCCGGGGTACATTGGCTGGTCCGGCACGGGAGGCGCGCCGATATTTCCGCCTTGATTACCACCATAGCCGCCTTGATTACCGCCATAGCCGCCTTGATTACCGCCATAGCCGCCTTGATTACCGTAGTCTTGGTGTTGATGCATCCAAGGAGGGGGTCCACCCCAGCCGCCGCCCATACCATAAGCGTTACCGTAACCACCTTGGTTACCGCCATAACCACCACCGTAGCCACCTTGTTGCATCCAAGGAGGAGGGCCACCATAACCACCGCCAAAGCCGCCGCCCATACCATATGGGCCTTGCATGCCGCCATAGCCACCTTGCATACCGCCGTAGCCACCTTGCATACCGCCGTAACCACCTTGGTTACCGCCGTAGCCACCGCCATAGCCACCTTGCATACCACCAAAGCCGCCGCCCATACCATATGGACCCTGCATGCCACCGCCGTAGCCACCAAAACCTTGTTGGGGGCCACTAAAACCGCCTTGACCGCCCCAACCACCGCCCATTCCATAGGCTCCTTGGTAGTTATTTTGGGGTTGGTTCCATGGGGTAGCCATGTTGGTAGAGCCTTGATTTCCCCCAAAAGAGGAGTTATTGCTACCACCAAAACCGCCGTTCATACCCCCGCCATAGCCACTACCGTAGCCACCGCCACCATTGAAGTTACCCATCATCATTTTCGCAGCCCCTTAAGTGTTTCCGCCAGACGAGCACGTTGGCCGATCTTGCCGGGTTTTTTAGCTGCAGCAGCCAGTTTTTTAGCCGGGATAGGCTTACCTTCTTTAGCGCCAAGTTCTTTACGCAAAGAACCGGGTTTTTTGATGGCTCCAGCAATCCAGTTTTTCTTTTCGGCCATTATTTGCCCCTTGCAGCGCGCATATTATCGACCAAATTAGGGTATGGGCGTCCGCCAGCCTTGGCCATAGCTTTTGCTTTGGCTTTTTTACCGGCAGAAAGCGCTTTTGGCTTGCCAAGACCCTTAGGTCTGGCTTTATCCCACACTTCGCCGCCTTTAGCGTATTGCGTAAAATCCGTATCATCACGGCGAGCCTTGGTTTTACCCTTCGGCATTTTTGAGGGGGCGATATCCCCCATACCACGGCTTGCCATCATGATAAAACTCCTTATTTGCGGGTCATGCCACCACCGCACATTGCCTTAACATGCTCGTGATGGAGCTTGTGGCCAGCAGCGTGTGCTTTAAAGTGCTCGTGGTGTTGCTTATGGCCGTCGCCGCCATAGTGCTTTTCCATGTGGTCAACATGGTGCATGTGCGAAGGGGTTTCTTCCTTCATCAGAGGGGGGTGATCGTGTTTCATATCGACTCCTTATTTGCGGACTTTGCCGCCTTTTTTCATACCAGTTGTGCTACCAGCCATTTTAGGCATCAAAGCGCGGGTTTTACCGCGTTCTGCAATACCGTCAATGCTGGGAGCGCCAGTCTTGACCTTAGCCATTTTTTCGGTTGTCAAGCCTTTCTTTTCAGAAACGCTGGTCTTACCAGTTGTACTTCCTTTTGCCATATCGCCACCTCTTGAGAATTTACGGCCTTTGTCGGCCTCGTTAAAGTCTTTTCCCACAGACTGTGGGATACCCACCTTTTTGGCGAAGGCTGCTGAATGAGCAACCGCCGCCATCAGATTACGTTGTGCCTTGCTCTTGCTTGGCATCACTTTGCCCCTTGCTGAAGTAGCTGGTCAATTTTGTTTTCCAACTTGTTAAAGCGAGAGTCAATGTGTTCAGTAATTTTGTTAAGCTCGTCATTGGTCACGTATCCTTTTGCGATTTCCTCGCGTGTACGGTTGAGCAGAATCTCAATCCGTTTCAGATCATTAGACTTCTCTTTCAAGAAAAAGGCAACCATCCCTAGAATCAGGGATAGTCCACCCGACCAGATCATGTTCCCGTCCATCTCAGCACTTCCAAGCCCGCAGGCTCTTGTTAATCCGGGAATTTGGGTCTTTCGCCGTCTTCTCGGAAGTCATTTTCTTCTTCATCCCGGTCATCCTCGCGCAAAATGAGTCTTTGCGCGCTCCGCCCTCGGGTTGCGGGGGCTTCAGATTCATCCCTTGCTTTTTGGCGCTGGCTCGCCCCTTGGCGTTCAAGCCGCCATTCTTGTTTTTGCCTTCCGCTCGTTGCCATGCTGGAGTAGACATGATTAACTGCCGTTTGAAATTAAATAACCTTCTTGCGATACCGTTAAGGCCGCAGTGCCGGTGCTAACTTTTGCTTGCAGTTGAATGTCCGTTTTCTCTGCCACAACACGGGGCATAACCCGTTGCGTATGGTAGTTGTTTGTAAACGGCGCAACAATAGTAACAGTGGATACACCAGTATTGCTTGTCTGGTAGTTTTGATACGTAGCAAAACCAGCAGGGTTGGCGTTCAAGCTGGTATTGATATCAATACGGCTTAAGTAGAAAGTAAAGCCTGCAGGGACGGTATAGATGCCCATCAAAGTGCGACCATTACCAGCTGCAATTTCTGCGTACAGAGTTGTGTCCGATGTATCTTTCAACGTGATATTTCCAGTAGGTGCACCACTGGTTACTGCCA
>Ga0214166_1001247_pt1 | contig 11346 bp, 7 predicted proteins | sample TroBogepilimnion_27_FD_153005 | JGI IMG/M metagenome (GOLD analysis project Ga0214166, IMG submission 153005) | Freshwater microbial communities from Trout Bog Lake, WI - Practice 18AUG2009 epilimnion v3 | ecosystem: Environmental > Aquatic > Freshwater > Lake > Epilimnion/Euphotic zone ...
CTAGTTATCTAACTCAAGGATCAGCGTCAAACACATATTTAACACAGGCTTCAGCATCAAACACTTATTTAAGTATATCAAGTGCTTCGGCTAGTTATTTAACTCAAGCATCGGCATCTAATATTTACTTAACTCAGACATCAGCATCAAATACATATTTAACCATAAGTGGTGCTTCGGCTAGTTATTTAACACAAGCATCAGCATCAAATACTTACTTAACAATAACATCATCATCTTGGATAAAATCATCTGGAACCGGATCTGTTATATTAAATAACAATACTGGAAATACAGCTAGTGGTCCTTACACAATTGCGTCTGGATATGGATCAACCGCTTCTCTAACAGCATCATTCGCAACGGGATGGGAGACTTTATCAAGTGGTCCTTATTCATTTACAGAAGGTTATCAAACCACTGCAGGTGGTTATTCACATACCGAAGGAGATCAAACATCAGCATCGGGACACTCACATGCTGAAGGTTATCAATCATCAGCTTTAGCATATTCACATGCTGAAGGATATCAAACATCATCATCTTATTATTCACATTCAGAGGGTGTTTTAACAGAATCTTCCAATTATTCACACGCTGAAGGTAATTCTACATCTGCTAATTATTATTCACATTCTGAGGGCAACAGTACTAGCGCTGACACTTACTCACACGCTGAAGGACATTATTCAAAAGCAACAAATTATTCACATGCTGAAGGTTATAATACCAGCGCCGATGATGCTAATGGTTGGGGGTCACATGCTGAAGGTTTTCAAACATCAGCACTAACAACATCACATGCTGAAGGGTATAATACAACAGCGACTAACAAATCACACACCGAAGGGTCCGGAACAATAGCTGGTAATATTTCAGAAGCAAATCCAGCTTCACATGCTGAAGGTATAAGTACAATTGCGGTAAATAACTCACATGCTGAAGGTTATCAAACCACAGCGGGGGATTTAACATTCGCCGAAACATTCTCAACATCACACGCTGAAGGATCATTAACAACCGCTGTAAATGGCGGACATGCTGAAGGAGGATCAACAACGGCTGGTAATGTAACAGATACTTATGGATTTTCACATGCTGAAGGGGTATCAACAATAGCAACTAATAGATCACATGCCGAGGGAACTAATACATATGCAGACGACGCAACCAATGGTTATGGATCACATGCTGAAGGATATTACACAATATCTTTTGCAACATCACATGCTGAAGGCAGTCATACAACTGCGAATACGTATTCACATTCAGAGGGTGATACAACAACTGCATTCAATACATCACATGCGGAAGGATACCATACTTATGCAAATAGTCGTTCTCATGCTGAAGGATCGAATACATATGCTAATGATGCTAATGGATTTGGATCACACGCTGAAGGATATTTTACAACAGCAACTGGAACATCACACACAGAAGGCAGTCGAACATCAGCTAATAGTTTTTCACACGCTGAAGGTATTAATTCAACCGCTACAGGATATGGAAGTCATGTTGAAGGTTATTTCTCAACAGCATATGGGACATTTTCACATGCTGAGGGAAATAATACATTCGCTATTGGCAATTATTCACACTCTGAGGGGTTTCAAACATATGCTGGTGTAACAGCTGCACATGCTGAGGGATATTCTACAACCGTAAATGGAATAGCTGCACACTCTGAAGGATATTATACAACCGCAAATGGAATAGCGGCTCATGCTGGTGGATCATCATCAGTAGCATCCGGAACATCATCATTTGTACATGGTATATCATCTACAGCATCTGGATCATCCACTATTGTTTTGGGAAATAATATAAATGGAACATCCTCAAATACTGTTTATGTTCCACATTTAAATATATCAAATGATATAACACTATCAAATGGTGTTGGTATATCAGGTCAAGTCTTATCATCTCAAGGTGCTGGTATATCACCACAATGGGTTAATTTATCAGGATCGGTAGGAGCAACCGGATCAACTGGTTCTATTGGAGCTACTGGAGCAACAGGTCCATCTGGTATAACTGGACCAACAGGTCCAGCAGGAGCAACTGGTGCAACGGGTCCAGCAGGAGCATTCTTAACAGCATCATTTTATGGTGAAATGTATATGAATGGTAATTCATCAACTTCTGTATTCACATCAAGTTCTTTATATTATAGACCAGCGGGAACTTTATTAGCTGGATCATTAAATGGATTTACATTTTCATCTGGAAAATTAACATTTATTGGATCACAATCCACAACTTTTGACGCTATTTGTAGTTTTAGTATTCAAACAAGTCAAGGTTCTCAACAATATTTATATGGAGCATTAGTTAAGAACGCAAATGGATCAACTAGTTCGACTAATGTTTTACAAAATACAATCACTCAAGCTCAAGCAATTGGAACAACTACTCCACAATCTATGGTAGCAAGTGGAACTGTGACAATGAATTATAATGATTATATTGAGTGTTATATGAGAGATGCTCAAAGTAGTGATACTATTTTGGTACCATCAATGAATTTAACCTTAGCTAGTATAACAGGTGCTCAGGGGGTAGCAGGACCAACTGGATCAATAGGTGTTATGGGTCCAACTGGAGCAACAGGTCCAACTGGATCAGGAGCAACAGGTCCAGGTTCTTATTTATCAACACCATTCTCAGCAACAACTTCAGTAAGTGTTACACATAATTTTGGAACATATCCAGTTATACAAGTTTATGATATATCAGGATATCAATTAATTCCACAAATTATACAAAATACAAGTGTGAATGCATTTAGTGTTACCTTCCCAATTTCAACTTCTGGTAGTGTTGTTGCATCGGTTGGTGCTCCAACACTTTATACAAATACGGTAAATATTCAATCTGTTACATATAGTGCAACTATTAATGATAGATTTATATGTATGACACAATCATTCCCAGTTTATTTACCAAATGGTGTAACTGGTACAACACTAACAATTGATAATGCTTCAAATGGGATTGTTCAAGTTTCATCAACATTCTCACAATTGATACAAGGATCTTCTTATCAAAATATACCAGTTAATAATGCGTTGAGTATATATTTTAATGGAAGTAGTTGGAGAATTTACTAAAGGAAGTAATTAAAAAATAATAAATAGAATATGAGTTATTTTACAAGTATAAGTTATAGTGACGGACCTGGTTTGGACGCATTCGGAAGATTGAGGACATCTGATCCAGCTACATTATTTGAAGTTTCCACCCAATACGATTTGGATCCCATCCAAATGCAAGCAGGAGCTAGTGGATCAGCAGGTATAACACCATCATATATAACTAATCAAAGGTTGGTTCAATTGCAAACAACAGCTGGAACTGGATCATCATTTTATCAATCATATCAATATTTACCATATTATTCTGGTAAATCACAATTGATATATTTCACCGGATCATTTAATGATACAGGTGTTACTGGTTCAGTTGTTGATATTGGATATCAAGATTTATATAATGGGATAATTTATAGACAAAATGGAACTGGTGGTGTTCAATGGGTTAAAAGATCTAGCACAAGCGGTTCTGTTGTAGAAACGGTTGCATCTCAATCCAATTGGAATATTGATAATCTAAGTGGCGCAGGTGGAACTTTAAATCCATCAGGATTAACATTAAATGCAAATCAATCGTTCATAGGTTTTATAGATTTACAATTCTTAGGAATGGGTAGAGTTAGAGTTGGATTTGATATAAATGGATTAGTAGTGCCAGTTCATCAATTTACATGGGCTAACCAAAGTGGTCCTTATCCATACATGCAAAGTGGAACTCTGCCTATATCAATGGTTATAAACTCAAACGCATCCACCAACACTAAAACCGCATATTTTAAATGCGCAACTGTTTTAAGTGAATGTGGTGCTGATGATGCATTATCATATTCTTTTCAAACTCCGAATATATCTGTTATCGCTGCAAGTGGATCTAGAACACAATTGGTTTCTATACAACCACAATCAACATTTAATGGATCATTAAATAGATCATTATTTGAGTTACAAGGTATTTCTTTAGTAAATGTTGGAAGTAATCCAGTTTATTGGGAATTGGCAATTGGGGCAAGTTTCAGTGGAGGAACCACTTATACTCCAATTTCTGGTTCATATTCAGCTTTCCAATATGCATCAGGATTGACATATAGTAATTTAACAAATGGTTATGTTATTGAAAGTGGTTATTTATCAGGATCCGGTCAAGCATCTACAAGTGTTTTACTATCTGATAGAATTCCTATATCATTAGATAGATATGGTAACCAACAACCATTTGGAACTTTAACACTATTATTAACTGGATTAGGTGGATCATCAACTGTTTATGGTACAATTTCATACAATGAGATTAGATAAAATTTAGGTAAAAATAAGATATAAATATGAGAATAGATTTATCAGTAACAACAGCAGTGGGAACAAATACTTATACTGCAACATATTCACCACCATTGTTGTCATATCCAACCAATCAGGAATTTTTTATACAATTCCAAAATGCTAATACTGGAGCATCAACTCTAAATATTAATGGATTGGGAGCTAAAAATATAGTTAAAGGTCAAAATCCATTAATAACCGGTGATATAATGCCTAACCAAATATTGAATTTGGTATATGATGGAACAAACTTTCAATTAATTGGATCAGCTGGTATAGCATCAGTAGCTATAACAACAACCCCATCATTTCTATCGGTTTCACCATCATCACTAACACACAGTGGGACATTTGCATTTACAGTTGGTACTGTGCCAATAACATCAGGTGGAACTGGTTTAACAACATCAAGCTGGTTAGCACCATCTTATATATATGGAATTAATAACTTTAGATAAAAAAATAATAAATTAAAAAATGGCAGCAAATACAACACCAATTTTCGTAGGTACTCCAAATGTAGGTTTCGCTCGTTTGAACTACACAAATCAAAATAGTGACGGATCGGGAACACAGTCATTAATATTCACATCTGGTGTCAATGGATCCAGAATAGATGAGATTAGAGTGCATAACTCAGCGGCAACTCCATCAAATACAACGGACGCATGTGTTGTTAGGATTTTTGTGGCAACTTCATCAACCACTGGTTTAATTAATGGATACACATCATCTATAACACCAGCTTTCTTAGTTGATGAAATTGCAATCTCATCAACTGCAAGATCAACATCAGCTGTTGGTGCATCTGGATTCTTATCTTACCCAGGTGGATTAATAATGGCATCAGGGTCAAATCTTTGGGCATGTATGAGTATTTATAACTCAGCAAACTTTGACGCATTAGATGTTATTGTAAGAGGTGGAAACTTCTAAAAAAATATTAATTATATGTATCAACCATCAACATTTGGAATTGGAAGTGGAACGGAATATGGATTTACAGATGCAATGGGACTATTTGGATATGGTATCCCAAATAGAAACGTGAATGTAATTCAAGAGTTGATGACAAACAATGATATGGCTTATGGTGTTCCATATGGATTACAAAAGCCAAATGGATTTGGATCTCAAAGTCAGTCATTATATTCATATCCCCCACTTCAACCAGGTGTTTCACCAACAACACCATCAATTAGTCCAAGTAATTCATCAAATAGTGGTTGGTTAAATATTATAGTTGGTCCAGATAATATGTTATATATGTTCCCATATACTGGGGGTATTCAATATATTGGGAAATGGAACCCATTTAATAATCAATATTCAGAGTTAAAAACAAATATAAACTCATATGCTACAAATGGAAGCGTTTTATATCAAGATGGGTTTATTTATAGTATGCCATATAATAACGCCACATCTGTTTTAAAAACAGATGTTAGAACAGGTGTATCAGTTGTTATTGCAACATATCCAAACTCAAATGGTTGTAATGGCGCAGTAATTGATCCATATGGTTATATATGGTCAGGGATGCAAAATGTCAATTCATCTACAGTTGGTCCAACTTGGTTTGATCCAAGAACCGGAAAATTTGGAACATTGTCAGCTATAGGAAGTAATAAATATGGAAATCCAATTCTAGCTCCAAATGGTAAAATATATTTTGTTACATTATCTGGAAGCGCTAATACAGGTGATATAGTAGTAGTTGATACTAGAAATAAAACACAATATGTAATATCAAATACATCACTTACCAACTTAATAACAATATTGGGCGGATCATTTACTTTTTCAAATGGTGTTGTTGCACCAAATGGTAAAATATATCTAATACCTTATGGAAACGCTGGATATGTCGTAGAATTAGATCCATCAAATGATAAATTATCGGCAGTTGGATCATACTTCAACTCAGGAGTTAATGGTAGATGGGGTAATGGTTGTTTAGGCCCAGATGGTATGATATACGCACCACCAACAACAACAACTTCTGCCAATGGAAATGGTGCGATATTGAGAATTGATTGGACAAAAGTGACTAAAGTTTCATCAAATGGTGCTAATGGAAATGGAACATCTCTTATAGGAACTGGTATAGGTGGGGGTAAATTTGGATCTTTTGCTAATAACTGGTGGTTTGATTCTATATTACATCAAACTGGAATGTATTTTGCGCCAAATACAACTTATAGTGGTGGTCAGGTTATGCTAAAAATGAACTTCGCTGGATTATCACCAAATATTCAAGCCACTTTAAGTAGGGAAGTTAATCATTAACTTGATAAATAATCAACAGTGATTATATCAGTAGTATCTAAACCAAAACCTAATTGGTATGGATTTAAATACAATTTAGATCCAACCTCAATATTGGAAGATGCTGTTAATCCACCATTTATTGAAAAAAATGCCAATGAAAAAGTTGAAGAACTTGGTAAAACATAAGCACCATTTATATAAATTGATGGAACTCCTAAAGAAATTGATGAAAATGTATATCCATTAAAAATATCTTGTGGTTGATTTATACTATCATCAAAAATAGAACTACAAGTAGAACTATAACTATAAACCACACAACCACCATGAACATTACTTATAGCATTATCAACATAATTTTGAATTTGTTGATCAATTGCATACGGAACATTCTTTCTTAAAACATCTAATTGTTGTTGAAATTTAAGTATAGCAGCTTTAGCCTCATATGTACTTCTAAAATCTAAACTAACAACTTTATTGAATTTTAAATTAACACTTATTAGATTATTGGATATATTTACACTAGTAACAGAAAAAGGATTAATGGTATAAACCAACGTATTGGTAGTATCATACACATGTATATTTTTATCTGTTACTAGTAAAGGTCTTAAAAAACTATCTATTGCAAACATTTTATAAATTTATTTTAATTTACATTAAGATCAACAATAATATTACCTGGTGAGTTACCAGCAATATCAGTGAAATTAAATGTCACTATATAAGATCCAGTAGCACTTATAGTATTGTAATTATTTCCAATTGAATCACTAACTAAAATATTAGAAGATGTCAATGAAATTATACCATCTCTGTTATCAGTTACCATATTAACCAAACCAGTTAATACATTCAATTTAGTTATTGTGTTAGAAGCTGTATAACTTGATAATGTAACATTTGTGCTATAAGTTAATCCTTCAGCCGAGTTATAAGGAACACTAGCAGTTGATCCATTCAATGCTATATAATCACCATATGGTAAAAATTTTGAATTAAAAAATACAACTGGTGGAATTAAATCAACAACTGGATTAAGTTCATCTATATCTTGTGTTGGATTATTCATAATATAGTTAATTAACGAATTAGCTTGCATTGCATCAAAATCAGTCAAAAACTGTAAGAAAACTGGACCCAAACTAGAATCATCAATTGTTAAGATATCACCAATTCTATCGACATTTTCAATATTAACCAATGTTATGAAAATTAAAGGTCTTGGAGGATCACTTTTATCATTTATAACAATTGATTGTCCAATAATATAAGTGTGAATATCGGTATATTGTAATCCAACAAATGATCTACCAGTTTGATTAACAACATCATTAAAAAATGAATATTGATCATCAATAACAGCTGTCATAACATCTAAAGTAACTGGATAATTTGCATTAGGGTTGGTTAAGTAAATTTGTTGAATTCTATTTGTTGAATTACCAGTTAATATCATTAATTGTGAAAAATTATAAGTCCTGTAAAAATCATTATAATAACTCCACATAACATAATTATCTGGTTCTATTGTCGATTTTGGAGCATAAGTTGATTTGATACATAAAAATGTAACATTGTCGCCTAAACCTAAGAAATTTAAAAGATAATTAACTTGACCTGGTTTTAATATGATTCTACTTCTAAGAACTTGTTTATATGGTATTCTAAGATCGGAAAGCATTTGTTTTTCAACAACATTAACACCTTCAACTGCTATCAGATTACCACCATCCGCTTTTATAAATTGACTTCTTGGTCCAAATAAAGAAGAATTACCACTATTACATGACGACATATTTATTACTTTTATTTTAAGTATATATTAAAAATAGAATATCAAATTTAATCAAGATATTCTTTTTCTATCAAATATCTATCAGTTATAACAGAACTATCAGAATCATTTATTCTAGTAATTATAAATTTATATCCTTTATTTAAAGAAAAATATGGAATATTTGATAGTTGAGTAGATGCTGTGCCATTATGAATAGTTAAAGGAACATTTGTTCCACCATAAGATACTAATTCTTGATTTGATGTAACATCCAGGTATAACCAAGGATTAACAGAGTCAATACTCTTAACAGGATATTGTCCGGAAAAATCAAATACTGAAACTGTTCCAACTTGAAAATCATTTAAAACTAAGACATCACCACTGTTAATTGAATTTGTTACTAAATTAAAATTGGAAGTTAATGGAACTTGTAAAATTCCACCACTTTTCAAAATTATTTGACTATTTAAATCTATTTCAAATTTAAAATCTTTACTTTTATAAGAAATATTTGGTTGTTGAGTGCTTATGTTATAATAAACCGGTAGATCAATATCAGTTATTAAAGGAGTAGCTGTTGGTAAATTATTACTAAATTGAACAGGAACCTGTGATTGAATACTTGATGTTCCGGTATTAGTTATTGAATAATTTATATAAATATCCAACATTTTATTTTGAGTTGCAACAGTGTTACCATCCACAATAATATGACAACTTTGTAAATAATCCAAATCCCTATTTATCAAAACTGTTAAATTATTTGAAGCAGATGAAGTATTCAAATTTAATAAAACATTATCATTATTTGTAACATGAATTAAAAAATCCTTATTGGTTGGAACATTTACATCAATTGGTATAATACCATTTGCAGAATACATATCAGTTGTACGGATATTATCAATTTGATTATAACTTGAATCTATACTATTTAATGTAATACTTGAAAAATTATTAGTTTGAGATGTAACTACTTCAATAGTTGGTGAGCTAACCAATTGATTTGTAGAATATAATGTTAATAATTTTTGTAAATTTGATATTTGAGAATTAATTACATTAATATCAGTTTGAGTATATAACAATTGTTGAATACTATTCAGTTGATTTTGTAAATTTGTCTGATTAGCTAAAATATTTAAAAAACTATCATTTGTAGCGGCTAATCTAGTCATAGCAGTATTGAAATTACTCATGCTATATAATGAATTTATACTACTTGGATTATAAACATCAACTGGGTTAGAATTATCAACATTAAAACTTAAGCTTAAACTAAATGAATAAGCAGTACCATCATTAACACCATTAGTTACCAATTTTTGAAAAGGTGGTAATTGAAGCCCAACATCATTAGGATTTGGGTTATTATTTGGATTATCTAAGAAAGATATACCATATAAATTAGTTGTTACATTTCCATTAGAATCCTCAACACTATAATACCATAAAACAGCATTAAACTCAAATGGAGTAGGTGGGTTATTATTAACAGGCATTGCATCAAATTGATCAAATGTTGTAATTACATTTCCAGTGATGTTCATTTTAACATAGTGATTATGGTTCCAATCCAATGTTATACCATCAATATTTGAATTATTAGTAACTGGATTATTTAAATCGCCACTTATACCATAGTAGTCACCACTTCTTCTTAATGAATCACCATTTGATGTTTCATAAGTAAAGTCAATATTATCAAATTGTCCATAATAACTACCTGGGTAATTTTGAGGACTACTAACAATTGGAGAGTTATATAACTGAGCTCCTACAATCTCAGGTTGATATTGACTAGGTAATATTGGAAATGTTAAATTTGGCTTATAATTTGTATCATCCATTAATCTAAATAATATGTCAGGAGTTTGACCATTTTGATCAGGAATCATAGCATGAACTTCAGTGTAATTCATATTAGCTTGTTGAACATTATTAACACCGGTTATCTCACTCATATATTGAACTAATCTATTATAAACTAAAGTGGATGTTCCATTTGGTTCATATATGGGTAAAGTTGGGTAACTTAAATCATTTACTAAACTTAAATTAACAATTATACTTTGACCATAAGTAGCACCAGCTGGTATAACTTGTAAAACAGTCGTACTCATACCATTGATAATTGGTAAATTCGAACTAGCTGTAAAAGAAACTATATCACCTACTACAAAATTTGTAGTTCCAGCGAATTGTACTTGCAACATACCATTTTGGTAAGCACTACCATCCATAAAAACATCAATATCCCATGCAATAACTTGTCTTTCCTGCCAAAGATATTCAGGGAAATATGTTGGATCATTAACACTATTACTTTGAAAATCAGATAAATTTGAAAAATATTGATCACCTGGAACCGCTGGTTCAAACCCAATAACATTTAATTTCTTACACCATTTCCAAAATATTTTTTCAGTTGTTGTATATGGTTGTGTATTATCATAATAATAATCAGTATTGTTTAACAATGAGTTCATTATAGTTACTTCCTCATTTGCAACATAATTTCTTAAAGATTCTATTAATTGGTCACCATATGATTGTGGTTCAATAGCATTTGACGCTTTTTGAAAATCATTTCCAAAATCAAAATAAACTGGTTTTGATTGAGTTGATGTACCAGCTAATAAATTTTGCTTAGGAAAATTTAACAATGTGAAATTTGAAAAATACATTTTAAAATTATCATTCTGATATGCTGATGAGATGTCATTTGCCGCACTAGGGAAGCAATAAAATGAGGTTCCATTATTTTTAAGAGCTTGATATAAAGGTGTGACCATAATTAAGTGTTATATATTTTAATTGTATATATTAAAAATAAATAGCACCATATAAACAATTTATATACTATGTCAT
>Ga0214166_1001252_pt1 | contig 11317 bp, 25 predicted proteins | sample TroBogepilimnion_27_FD_153005 | JGI IMG/M metagenome (GOLD analysis project Ga0214166, IMG submission 153005) | Freshwater microbial communities from Trout Bog Lake, WI - Practice 18AUG2009 epilimnion v3 | ecosystem: Environmental > Aquatic > Freshwater > Lake > Epilimnion/Euphotic zone ...
TGCTGTGGATCATCGTGAACCAGCAAGTACCTATGCGGATAAGATTCGACAACATTTCGGAGTTGAAGAATGAACGAACAACTGATCCAACTGTTCAAAACCGAATGCTCTGATAAAGCATCAGAAATTGATACAGATAGTTCACAAGATTGGTTTAGTTTGACTCTTGGGTGGGCTGTAGCCAAAGGCTTGACTCCTGAAGCAGCTTATAATTTTGCTGTACACATTCGCTATAAAACGGATTTGGGCTGAAGAATGACTACGAGTAGAACTGATTTCAACCAGTCATGGTTGACAGAGATGCCCAAAAGAAATAATATAGGCGATATGTACCCTATAATTTCTCAAAACGTGAAAGAACTATTATCTTCTGGAATACACCCAAAAAAGTTATCTAAAGACTTGTTCAAAATTGAATTAGAAAGTACAATTTACTACTGGTATGGTACAGAAACACATATAGTTCTAGCTATAGAATTTTCCAAAAAACCACAAAACCTTTTGGTAAACGTAGTAGGCAAAGATCCTAATTACAGCGGGCATCCTCCTTACGCTAGTAACTTGTATAATGCTGTACTCAAAGATACTCACTATCCAGTATGCATTATCAGCGACGACCAGTTAAGTGATGAAGGGTTTGCTATTTGGAAAAGATTATTCAATCAAGGACATTATGTTTCTGTCTATGATATACACAGTCCTGGACAGAGTCGCGTTACATTTAAAAATGCAGACGAAATGAATCAATATTTTGGAAACGAAGTATCTTTCAAAAACTATAGATTTGTCTTGTCCGAATCTTTGCCTGCTAAATTAGGTGAAATGATTGCATTTTTTAATACAAGACGAATGAGAGAATTATCCGGACTTGATACAGAGGATTAATAAATGACCCTACCCGATGAACGATATCGCGCTCTACTAGCAGCAGAACGCTTCTTAGTAGAACTCTTAAACCCAAAAGCCACACCCAGAGTTCCTCGACACTTGCGCGAACGTGCTATGCACATTCTACGCCACTACCCGGGAGCAGGTACACTAGATTGCATGGCACACGATACGGAGTTTTGGTTAAAGAAGCCTAGTTGACTACCAGCTCGAACAGTTGTATAATATACACTTAACAAAAGGAGCACGGACAATGACTACTTTGACCCTACACCAACAGGCTGTGCAGCGTATCCGTGATCTGCTGGCTACTAACGATGGCGCTACTTGGACTCGCCCTGCAGATCTTTTGGCCGATATCATGCACTACTGCGACGACGACTTCGACGACGAGCTTGATTCTGCTAGAGAATTCTACGAAGAAGAGATTGATGTTGACAACGAAACTGATACAGAGGAGACTGATATGCCCTATGATCCAGAAGACCAGTATGCTAACGAAGATGAATTTGATGAAGAACCGCCACGTTTGAACTAAAAATGGTTGACACCTCTGTCTGTGTTTAGTATAATACACGCACACAGACAGAGGAGTTGACAAAATGACTGATAAACTTTTTACTTACGCAGGAGTTAGTCGGCTAAATGGCCAATATAAGGCACGTTTCGCTACTGACTCTATGCGTATTAAAATCTTAGCTAAGGCAGGACATGACTGCATAGACATCGTGCAGTTGCCAGAACCTATGAACAAGATCCAGGCCCTTGAATATCTAATTGGTATTGACTTTGATGACGGTCGTGCAGAGATTCGAGGCGCTCTCGAAGAAGGCTTGTCTAAGCGTCAAAGTAAGACTAAGAGTGTAGAACCCGCAGCAGCCTAACTATTAGGCAGGAGATCGTTACTATGAGTCGATTGAATCTGCATATGCGTCCTTTTGAGCTGTTTGATCCGACAAATTGTAAACATCGCAAATTGTTTGCTGAATTTCAACGTACGATGAGTTGGAGCCACTCTCCTATTCGTTTTGTTATCGAAGAGGAAGGTGAACAGATTCCGGTCATGAAGCGCCAACTTTTGGAATACTATCAAAGCAAAGAATTCGATTTGGCCTAAATTATCGGGCTAGTGTATCTAGCCCGATAACTAATGACATGAAAAAGTTTTCTGTAATCATTCCGACAATGTGGCGCTATAAACCATTTGTGCCATTTTTGTACCAATTGGCAGATCATTGGTCAGTTGGAGAAGTTATTATTTTTAATAATGCTATCAGAGATACTCCGCCCTTAAATCCACACCCTAAGATTAAATTAATAAACTTTCCAGAAAACATCAAAGTCAATCCTGCTTGGAATTACTCTGTATCTCAATCTCAATATGAAAATTTATTCATCCTCAATGATGACGTAATATTCGATCTAGGAGTTTTGGGTATGATATTAGAATTTCTACAGCAAGGACGAGTGATTATGGCTAACCTTGCTAAATCGGATGATCAGTCTACACTCGGTCATGCTAGACTAGTCAAGTATCAACCGGGGCATAGAGTGCATCATATGGGATGTATGATGTTTATACATAGAGATGATTGGTATCCTATACCTGCGGGACTTGAAATCAATTATGGTGATTCTTGGATATGGGACTATATGTTGGCCAAATACAACGAAAACTATCTATTGGAAAACGCCTTTATTGATACTCCAGAGAGCGTGACAACCTTGCTAGACAGGGAACATATCTATCTAAGAGAAACTGAATTGGTTAGAGGAATGTGGGACTACTATATTAAACTGTTATCCAAAAAGTAAAAATTGGTTGACAACTTGCGATAATTATACTATACTACCAAACATAAGAGGTTATATATTATGAAAATCGCTCCTGAATCACTTAACATCGCAACTGCTAGCGCAACTGGACATACTACTATGCAAGATAGTCATCTAATGGAATTAGCCAGCCTAGCAATTAAAGCTCGCGATGCATACAAGAATGACGCCCAACAAGCGAAAGCCCAACAGCAGCAGTTACAGCACGATCTAGAACGCCTTAAGATCGAGATCGATCGGCTAAACGCGCAGGTCACACGCTTAACTGCTGAACTAGAAGATTCCGAATCTAATAACCAAATGCTTCAGAAGATGATGAAGCGTCTAATTAAAGATACTAAAGGCAGTTGACCCTACCCTGTCCTTGTAGTATAATAAACCTGTTGATACACACTAATGAGGACTTACACATGGCTGAGAGCAAGATTGAAATTGATCTGGATCGTGTTGCCGATGTCGCTAAGGCAGTAGCAAAAGAAACGGATCAACAGATCCTCACACGTTTGCAGAATCGTTTCGAAGTATTCCATAATGTCACTCGCGCAGTTAAGAAAGGCGCAGTCCGTGCGTTGATTGTAGCAGGCCCTGCAGGTATTGGCAAGAGTCACGGCGTTGGTACTATCCTTGCTAAAGATGACTTGTTCAATACCCTAGCAGGACGCCCGCCACGTTATGAAATTGTTAAAGGTACTGCATCCAGTATCGGGCTTTACAGCAAGCTTTGGGAGTTCCGAGAACACAAGAACGTGATCGCGTTTGATGACTGCGATACTGTACTCGAAGAAGAAGAGAGCTTGAATACGCTTAAAGGCGCACTTGATTCTACTGATCGTCGTTACATTTCTTGGAATAAGGACAGTCGTTTGCTTCGTCGAGAAGGCATTCCGGATCGTTTTGAGTTTGAAGGTAGTGCGATCTTTATTACTAACATCAAATTTGATCATGTGCGCTCTAAGAAACTTCGCAATCACTTGAAGGCTATTGAGTCACGTTGTCACTATATTGATCTGCAGATGGATACTGATCGAGAAAAACTTATCTGGTTGCGTCATGTGACTGAAGCTGGTATGTTGCAGAAGTATAGTTTTGAAGAAGCTGAGAAGAAAGAAATTCTTGACTTTGTGGAAGAACATCAGACTCGTATGCAAGAACTCAGTTGCCGAATGGTTTTGAAAGTGGCTGATCTGAAAGTATCCTTTCCTGATGATTGGAAGAACTATGCTGAAATTACTTGTATGAAACGAGTTTAATAGTGAGTGACTTTCAAGTAAAATCTACTATTAACCGAGGCGAGCTGCTACAGCGGCTCGCCGTCGGAATTACTGCTTGGGCTACACTCTGTGCCCTACTATGGCATGAACCACCTAAAGTATTCTATGGCGTATTGATTATCAACTGGGTTATAACACACAATTTGACATTGTACTACCGCTCAATACTATCAGCAGTAGTTAAAGAAATTGAAGCTATGGTGGTTAAAACAGTTAAACCTATTGAAAAGTAGACTTGAACTCCTAATAAAGGAAAACGAATATGCCCTGTTTTGATTCATACTCGCATGATCCTAATGATCGAATTTTAGAAGAACTTCGCGATTTACGCACTAGTGTTCAACGTGTTGAAAACGTAGTAGCTAATCTTTCCGAAAAGGTCAATGGAAAGAAACGATCCCAAGGAGTTCACGCTATTTGCACTCAAACATAGCAGTCTAGAATGGAGTATGCAACCGGTGAACGGCCGAAAGTTAATAGGATTTCACAATGAATGAAACTTGGCCTAGATACTTTAAAATCAATCGAATTTTATGTTACATAGCGGAAGTGGGCGGCTATCGTCATTCGACAACCTCTTACCACTACTGTGTTAAAGAACTGCCTCCTGGACGACGCGAATATAAAGTAGCGGTTCCTCTAATAGAAAGAGGCGATATTGAACTGCTAACTATACACACTCCACAAGAGTTTACTCTATTTGCACTCAAATACAGCGACTTGCGTTGGGGGAAACCTCACTTTCTGACCTAAAGGTCAACTCTAGATACGAATAAATATTCGTATGAAAATTCATCAACTGCTTAACGAAAACACAGTTCCAGATTTCGAATATCGCCCGAACGATTACGTTCTAGATCAAATCACGGTTGATGATTACAAAGAAGCCGACAAGATCGGAGATCAATATATCAATAATTATCTGAATATGTCTACCATCGATGTCGATAATGAAAGAGACATACTTTTTTATCTCTACATGGTTAAAAAGTTCAATATCAGTGGCACTCCGGATTGGGAACGTAGCATATATCAGAAAAATCCCAATAATGGAACTGATTTTCTTCTGCTAGTCTATCCCGGCGATCATAACGTAGACCTAATAGTATTGACTAATCGAATGCGCACTATTGATCAGTGGGTCTTTTTCCATCACTCTAATAGCCGAATTTGGCGTAACGCCGCTGATCTATACAATCTGTCTCAGGTATTCGATGACGAGAAATTTTTAAAAGAAGAACATTCACCTACATTAATTGATATTAATTGGACTCCGACGAACGATTACATATTAAGTCAAATACAGACCACACCTGAAGAATTTCATGAAATTAGAAATTATTATGATCAATATGATGATCTGGATGATGCAAGTGAGATAGATTATCGTAACTATGTGATTAAACGAGCAAATATCAGCAGCGACCCAGATTGGGATCGTAGCATATATACTGTTAGACGCGACCATGTAGGTAGGTTAATATTAGTATACCCGGGCGATGGTGCAGATCTGATAGTAAATCAAACAATATCAAAGTATAACGACGATCACCGTCCCGAAGCATTTTTCTATTTCACGAACAGCCAGCTATCAGCTGATGTTTGGAGAGAATGGAGCGGCGAAGTTTCCAGATGAAAATAAATCAATTATTAGAATCAAAAATTGATCTCGATTATTGGCCTAATCAATATATATTAGATCAAATAAGCGTCGATAGCGATCAAGCTGTCAGCATCTGGAATCAGCACAGTTCTAACGAATGGTACAATTATACGTTAAGTACTGATACAGTAAATGACCAAAAGTTTACAGATTATATTCTGAAAAAATTTAATATCAGCAGTAGCCCAGATTGGGATCGTAGCTGTTACTGTGAAGATATCGAAGATATCCACGGGGAAGATGGTGAATTCTTATTATTGGTCTATCCTGGAGATCAAGGCGCCGATCTCATTATCTCGTATAATACTTTTAACGACGACCATCGTGAGATATGGTTAGATGGGCCGGTACCACTGCTACAAAAAGCTTGGGAAGAAGCTAGTGAACACCTCTGAGGCACAATAATGAAAATAACTCAATTATTAGAAGAAACTGATAGACAACCCCCGATTATAACCATACTAGGGCACGAAATTAATCGCTGGCCTAACGATTATATACTTGGTCAAATAGAGGTAGAACTTAAAGATTACTCTCGTACATTCCATGATATGTCTAAAAAAATTCATATAGATCTTGATCACAAATACGACCATAAATGGGCAGAAATAATATTTGAAAAATATAACATAAATCCAAATCCTGATTGGAACGAGAGCATCTACGCTACATCACCTACGGTTAACTTACTAGAATTAGCCTATACAGGAAATAATGTCTATTTTATTGTGCAGATCATGCAAGCACAGGACATGATCCGAGAAAACTCTTACTTTGTGTTTGATAATAAAGAAATTCGAGATCAAGCACTAACATACTATGAAACAGATTCGAGAGACGACGACTAATGAAAATTAACCAAATCATACAAGAAGAAAACGACGAATCAACTGCACTGATCAGTTTTCATAAATGGCCCAATGAATATACATTGAGCCAAATAGAAGTATCTCCTAAAGAATGGGATGATATATCAGACAAATATTGGAAGAGGGCTAAAATTAGAAGGGATCTCCAGGCTAGATCTTTTGACCCTTTTAACGACATTTTACTGAATCCCTACATCGAGAAATTTTCTTTGAGCACCACTCCGGATTGGGATAAAAGCGCATACTCTAAAGTCTACGACGGAGATAAATTGGTTTGGGAACCCCTACTGCTGGTCTATCCCTCAACTGAGAACATAGATGTAGAACTGGCTATAATACACCGCGATCGACGTAGGCTTAACCTATCAAGAGTAGAACTGCTTTACCCTAAAAACTTTCCGAGACTAATATAAAATGAAAATTAACCAAATTATAAGAGAAAATTTCAAAAATATAGATGTTGAATACCAGCCTAACGACTACGTATTAGATCAGATTGAAATACCACTCGAAGAATACTTGAAAATTCGGAAGAGATTTCAAGCCGACGTAAATCATGATTACGTTTTAATGAAATTAGATGCAGACAATAGAAAAACTTCACAGGCAGAGTTGGGGTCATTTGTTAATGTCTTAGAACTACATACTACACCCGATTGGGATAAAAGTGTATCAGCAAAATTCCAAGATGGGCACTATGAATCGATCTTAATATACCCTAGCAAAGACAAGCAGGCAGAATTAGCTGTGATACACACTAATAATAGCATACAGTTACGTTTGGTTTTCCCTACTTATGAATGGTACTCAAACAAAATAGCAATATTTAAAAAAGATAAAAACATCTCATGAAAATTAAACAAATCATAAAAGAAAATTCCAACACAATAGATCTAATGTATTGGCCTAGTGATTATATACTCAGTCAGATTGAAGTACCAGAATCACAATTTCACGATACAGAATCTAAATTTCAACATGAAAATTCAGAATTTATAATACTTAGATTAGATAAAAGCAACGTTTACAACAAATCAGTAACCGCTCCTAATCCTGAAATAGTTAACAATCTAGCGAAGCAATTTGAAATTAATACCCAACCCGATTGGGATCTTAGCGTATACCAACCAGATGGCCTGTTTACTCAAGAAAATCTAATTCTGGTATACCCGAGTAAAGATCACGGTGCAGAAATGGCAGTGATTCATTATGAAACTGTTAGAAATTATACAAATGAAAAGTATAAGCGTATTTCAGTGAATATACGCTTTAATCGAAAATGGCTTTCGGCAAAAATAGGATCATAAAAAGAATAACTATGAAAATCTCCCAAATACTTAAAGAAAATACTATAGACCCTGATTATACTCCTAATCAATATACACTCGAGCAGATCGAAGTTATAGAATTTGAAGATTTCGAAAATAAATCGAAAAACTACCATGCCCTTAAATCCGATCAAGAAGTTATAGATCTAGGGGCGTGGCAATTGGAAAAATACACTAAGATTTTCAAATTTAACCCAACTCCAGATTGGGATAGATCCGCTTACTATAAAAATGAAGATAGTCTTGGCATCGTCAAACGTCTCCTATTGGTATATCCGGGCATAGACGATTCAAGTCTGGCTATAATCACTAGATGGAACGATGATCGTTCCTCTACTTATAGGCATATACAGAGTATCTATATGGCGTTCTCTAGTTATGATTGGTACAACCGACAAATAGACAAAGCAAAAGAAGATAAAATCATATGAAAATTAATCAAATCCTTAAAGAAAATACTATAGACCCCGATTATACTCCTAATCAATATGCACTCGAGCAGATCAAAGTTATAGAATTTGAAGATTTCTCCGATATGTCGGAAAACTATGATACCAATAGCTCCGATCAAGAAGTTAGAATCGTGTCAGTATACCTACTGGAAAAATACACTAAGATTTTCCAATTTGAACCAAATCCGGATTGGGATAGGTCCGCTTACTATAAAAATGAAGGAAACAACGGAAGCCTCGAAATACTCCTATTGGTATATCCGGGCATAGATGATTCAAGTCTGGCTATAATCAATAGATGGACCTATGGTGATGACTATTCCTCTAATGATAGGCACGCACGAGATATCTATATGGCTTTCTCTAACTACGATTGGTACAACAAACAAATAGAAAAAGCAAAAGAAGATAAAATCATATGAAAATTAATCAAATCCTTAAAGAAAATACTTTAAATCCCGACTATATACCTAACGATTATATACTCAGTCAGCTACGCGTCTCTACTATAAGAGAGTTTAATAATATTCGGGATCAATACCAATTCCCACATTTGCAAGATCTCGACAAATACGAAATAGGCCCATATCAACAGGTCTTCAAATTTAACACTACACCTGATTGGGATAGATCCGCTTACTATGATCATGGAAACGACAAAGATCGACTACTCCTACTGGTCTACCCGACAGCTGACGACCATGCACAATTTTTAGTGTCGTCGACTTTCTGGAAAGACCCATATACAGAAGAAGAATCTGTATCCAAAACATATCATATACATTGCTCCGACAACGTATTATGGCACAAATTACGGTATGCAGTAATGCAACAATACAACATATGAAAATTAACCAAATTATACAAGAAAATCACGACCCGATCGATCCCAATTATATGCCTAGCGAATACATATTGAATCAAATCCGAGTCCCCGCAGACGAATACACAATCATGAGAAAACCCTACTTTTTCGATAACTACGGCCGAGATGCAAAACAAATAGAAAAACAAGATCTAAAAATATACTTTAAAATCTTCAAATTTAACACTACACCTGATTGGGATCTTAGCGCATACTGTTATGATACGGTCTACGATAAACTATTACTGATTTACCCGGGCATGGAAGACTCATATCTGGCCGTAGAAACCATTTCATCTACACATAATAACAAAACTAGAATGTGTATGTCCTTCCCTAACCGGGAATGGTACGACCGACAAATAGAAAAAGCAAAAGAAGATAAAATCATATGAAAATTAATCAAATACTAAAAGAAAATACTATAAACCCTAAATACTGGCCTAACGACTATATACTAGAACAAATCGAAGGCACTTTAGACGAATACTCCGATGTCTATACTAGATACGTGAACACACCCGAAATAACTCCCGCTGATCTATTAAAAATAAATCCCAAACTGTTCCCCACAACTCCAGATTGGGAAAAAAGCATATACTATAAAAACTTTAAATTCCCCGATACAGAAGAAGATCTGATACTGGTCTACACAGCATACAATGACTCCGCAGAAATAGCCGTGATACAACAACAATATAACGGCGAAACCTTCTTGAGAATACATCTACGCAAAATACCCTAATACCCCGCTATATAATAGATCTTATACACACTTGACAACTACACAATAACCCTTGTATAATACTCCATACACAGTTAGACCGACAAGGACTCAAACACTATGTTAAACACAGATAAATTACCCTCCTGGAACGAACTAGTCTTCCGCACAGCTCTAACACTTATAGCTATAATGTTCTCTGCACTACTGGTTAGCCAACTATGGAACTGGTCTGTGGTCGACTACTATCATTGGACTAGTCAACAACTCGATACCTTGCATACTGCTGCAATCATACTCTTGGCTCGCGTACTCCGTTCAAGTGTGACTCGTTCTGTTGGCGATTTTGAGTAACTGTAGACTCAACATCGACTAACAGCGATAAAACTCTGAATCTATACACACTCCCCGTGTGTAGAAATTCTGACAAGAACAATGACCTAATGATGGAGAGAATGGTGGAGAACGGTGGATGGAGCATTTGAGTAGAAATTCTGATAGAAACAATGACCTAATGATGGAGAGAATGGTGGAGAACGGTGGATGGAGCATTTGAGCATAACCTCTCATCCGTCACTAGGTCAATCTCAATCTTGCCAAAAAATTGAGGCCAAAATGCAGTCAAAGTCCCACCGATCTGAGAAAAATCCACCAGTTTTTTCTCAGTTTTTGACCTGTTTTTGACAGAAAATAGCCGATCAGTATAGCACTATTCTTTGACCATGTCAACCTCAATAGAACAGAGTCCCACAAGAACTCTAATACCCACTGCAGTTCTATTAGGGCAGATCAGTGTACAGCGTTAAGAGTGGGGCCGCCTAGTGATTTATTTCAGTCCAGTCCCGGTTCAAAGCACTTGACCTTGATTCTGCTGCACGCTACAATATACGCACACAGTTAGACAACAGGAGCAAATACTGTGACCGACGACGAATTGTTTGATATTGCACAAGACTCCGCGTTCTTTGTGCAAACAGACGCTGTCTATCGTATTGATCACACCGGTGACGATGGCTTCAGTTGCCACGATGAGATCACGCATGAAGAATGCTTTGTTGAGTTTGCTGAGATCAATCCTGAGAAGGACTACTTTTTCCGTTTGCAAAAGGTAGCGTTAAATGCACCTAATCAAGCAGTAATTGATCGTGTATTGGATCAAATACGTCGTGATGTAGAAGACCAAGATTATACAGCCATTGAAGAATTGATCAAAGATCTACCTATTGAGAGACTTACGGGCTATCTTCCTGAGGGATTGACCAATGACTAATTGGGTGTTAGAGCGACTGATCGAGTTCAAGACTGCGGGCAGTCGTTGGGATCCTGTAGTAGTTTATGCAACGCAACCTGTAGTAGTTTATGCAACGCAACCTGTAGTAGTTTATGCAACGCAACCTGTAGTAGTTTATGCAACGCAACCT
>Ga0214166_1001253_pt1 | contig 11314 bp, 23 predicted proteins | sample TroBogepilimnion_27_FD_153005 | JGI IMG/M metagenome (GOLD analysis project Ga0214166, IMG submission 153005) | Freshwater microbial communities from Trout Bog Lake, WI - Practice 18AUG2009 epilimnion v3 | ecosystem: Environmental > Aquatic > Freshwater > Lake > Epilimnion/Euphotic zone ...
AATTGGGCATCTCATACTAATTTATACAATATATTATCGCAAAATCAATTAAACAATTTAATAAGTGAAGATATTTTCAGTAAATATTAAAAAATGTCAAAAAAACCCCTAATACTTGAATTTCCAAGTAAATCTCTGACTCAAAGACCTATATCAAATGGTTATATGATTGATCCTGGTGATTGGTCATATGGCGGTGCGTTAAATGCAAACTATCGTGATGTTGAAGCCGCTTGTATTATCTGCAATGCTATGGGCGAAGCAGGTTACAAATACGGCGAAGATTTTACATTTTTAACTTGCGGTTTAGATAAAGTTCATATACAATTCAATAGTAATGAGGCTGCAGCGTTTGCTGCTATGAAGCTTCCTATGCAAAAAGAGAAATATGATGATTAGTGAAGAAAGAATTTGGGGACATTTTACAGTCCTATATGATGCTGTTAATGTTAAAGTAAAAAAATTGGTTGTAAAACCAAGCCATTGCTTGAGTTATCAAAAGCATAGCAAGCGTAGTGAATTTTGGGTAATTCAAAGTGGTGTTGCCAGAGTTGTAAAAAACTATACTGATGTCGTAGAAAATGATCACACTAAAATTTTACAGGCAGGCGAAACTGTTTCAATTCCAGTTGGTAATTGGCATCAAGTTGTAAACATTGGTAAGGAACCACTCGTTATTATTGAAACACAATATGGTGAAGCATGTGAAGAAGATGACATTGAAAGACTCTATCAATAGTGACTTACACCTTTTTAGTTTTGGTGGCACAGGTGGTTTTCATTTATTATATCAATTATTATTGACTGAAAAATTTTATTGTTATTTTAATGGAATGACTATACAAGAAGCATTTGAGTTTCAATATAACGATAAACCAATTCTTGGCAATTGGAGAGATAATGAAATATGGCCAGATAATAATATCACTCGATCATATGAAACTTCTCTTCGAAAAATATATTATAATGCAAACCATATCACTCCATGGATAAAATCTGATGCTTTTAAAATTTGTTTATGGACAGATTATAAATCACATTTAAGATTAGCATCAAATAAAAAATCTTTCTTTTATAATAGTGAAAATCCACAATATGATGGCAATTATTTTACTTACACAAAAAATGTTTTAAAAGATTATAATAGCAGAGAAGTGTATAGTGGATATAAAGTAGCAATGAAAAAAGCTGATCTAAATGTAAAAACACAAGAAGTTTGGACAAAGATAGGTTTAGAAAAGTTTTTAAATGCAGTAGGTTGTGAAATTCAACAAAAAAATATTGATTTTCTTCAAAAATTTTTAAATTTCCATCCGAAAAAATTATTACAAAAAATAGGAGTTAGTAGTGAAGTGGTTTGATAAATGGTTCCAAAAACAAGCAAAGCGGGCTTGGGAAGCAGCACATGAAGAAAATAATTTGATACATTTGAAACCAGTAGGAATGAGTAGTTCAGATAGAATTAGTGCCGATGGTATCAATATGAAACTTCATGTTGCTAATGGTGGTTACATTGTAGAGTTTCATCGGTATGATGATCGCAAAGATCGTAACCTTACTGAACTTCATGTTATCAATGATGGTGAAGACTTGGGACAGCGTTTAAGTGAAGTCATCGTTCAGTACATACTAAGTAGTAGATAATGGACGAAGATTTTGAATACGACACAGGTCGTGTAATCCCTCGTGAAAGTGCTGGTTGGCGAGAATTTGAATTTAACCGCATGAAAAAATTAAAAGATTTTTTTGCGATGGGCAATATTAATTTAGATGACGATGCATTTTTCAGAGTTCCTTGGCGAGATCAAGTAAAACTTCAAAATGAACATCCTGCTCTTAAAGAAGCATGGGACCATTATGTGGTACTGCTATCAATGATTTACGAGGAACAAAATGGAACAAGACCTTGAACTTGATTTAACCGAAGAAGAAATTGAATATCTTATCCTAAAATATATTAGGGATCAAACAATGTTAGGCAGAGACCAGATTCCTGTTGCTGAAATATATGAATATTTAAATGCAGAAATTATTGCAGATGAAGATTTTGCTGATGGTTTTGCTGTTTTAACTACTGATGCCTTAAAAACCATCGCAGAATATGAAGAAAAGCACAAAAAAAGATTAAATTAACCCTTGACAAGACCTATAAATATGTTATATTGGATTATATTAATTGGAGAACTATCATGCGTAAGACCTTAGCCATCCTTCTTGCAGCTACCACTTTAATTTCCGCAACGGCAGCCCATGCTGAATGGCGTGATCGTCGTGATTATGGACATGGTGGTGGTAATTGGGTAGCGCCTCTTGTAGGCGGATTAATTATCGGTGGCATAGTTGGTGGCGCAATGGCACAACCACGTTATGATAATGAATATTATTTTCATACAGAGTGCCGCCGTGAGCGTATTTTTGACCAATGGGGTAACTTCATCGGTTTTGAACGCCGTTGCTATCGAGTACCAAACCAATAAGGTGATATATGGGATTTTTTGAGAAACTATTTGGCAAATCACAAATTAAAGAAGTTGATAAGCCTATTACAGATACAGAAATTGAACAACCAATTTCTGAGAAAACCACAGCAAAGCCCAAAAAGCAACGCAAACCAAAAGTTAAAAAAGTTGAAAATGAATCAGTAAGCGAGCCACAACCAGAAGTTCGCGTACTTAAATTTGATTTTGATCCAGCTAATCCACAGATTGGTTCTATGGAACTCGATTGGAATGCAGAGTTTATTGAGATGTTACGAGTTGCTGGTTATCGTGGTGTTAATCCCGAAGCACTTGTAGATGCTTGGCTTAATGATGTAGCACGTAACATTCTTAATAGTTCGCCACAAAACATTCAAAATATAGATGGCACTCGTTATGTAAGTCGCCGTGATATTGGCGACGGTCGTAGCGAAATAAGTTAATACTTGACAAACCTCTAACTAGGTATTATATTAGTATCATGAAATATCTTCTTGTAGATACAGCAAACCTGTTTGCGCGTGCTCGTCATAGTACTGCACGTGGTGCAGATACTTGGCAAAAGATTGGGTTGGCGTTGCATATTATGTTCAACGTCATACAGAAAATGCATCGTCTGCATAAACCAGATCATGTTGTTTTTGCGCTTGAGGCTCGCTCTTGGCGCAAGGACCATAATACAACCTATAAGGCAAACCGTGCTGTTGTCAAATCCAAGATGACAGTGCGTGAAGCAGAAGAAGATAAAGAATTTTGGGAAGTTTATAGTGAATTTACCAAATGGATTGATGAACGCACTAACTGCAGCGTAATCCGTGTAGAACGTGCAGAAGCAGATGATATCATTGCTCGTTGGACTGCGCTACATCCACACGATGAACATATCATTCTTTCTAATGATAGCGACTTTTACCAATTGCTTAGCGATAAAGTTACCATCTATAATGGCATGACTAATCAGCATATTACGCTTCAAGGTTTCTTTGAAGATAGCGGCAAGCCTGTTATTGATAAACTTACTAAGGCACAAAAGACTGTTGGTGATCCCAAGTTTATTTTGTTTGAAAAGTGTATGCGTGGTGATCCAACAGATAATATTATGACTGCTAATCCTGGCGTTCGCACTAAAGGTAGTGCCAAGAAGGTAGGTTTAGTTGAGGCTTATGGCGACCGTGACCGCAAGGGTTATGCATGGAACAACATGATGCTACAACGTTGGGTAGATCATAATGGCACCGAACATCGTGTGCTTGATCGTTATGAAGAAAACCGTGTGCTTGTTGATCTTACTGCACAGCCACAGGAAATACGTGATACGATTGACGTTGCGCTACTTGCAATTAATCCTAAAGAAAATCGTCAGATTGGCACACAATTAATCAAGTTTTGTTCCAAATATGAACTTATTAAACTTAGTGAAAATGTTCAACCCATTGCTGAAATTCTCAGCAAACCACTTGTAAAGGAAACTGAATATGCGTGATTTTTTTGTAAAATATTTTCCATGGGCAGTTCTTGCTGTATTCTTAATTGAGATTTATGAATATTGGAATATTGATCAAGATCGTGTTTTAATGAATATTGTTGGTGCTATTGGATGGGCATCATTTATCGAAGTTCGAGGTGAATATAATTCACTTATGAATATGATTGAAGGAAAAGTCAAAGATGACACTCAAGGCTAAAAACATTGTAGAAAACCGTTTTTGGATTATTGAAAACGAAAAAGGCGAACGCATTGGAAATATTGCGCAAACGACCAGTGGCGTTCGTTGCACCGTTGATGATGCAGTAGAGGTATTTCCTAATATGTCAGAAATGGCAGAAAAGAAAAATATCTCTATTATCCGTAAAACAACTGAACTTAAAAATAAAACGAAAGAAACAGAGGTTTATGGATATCCTACAAATCATTCAACATTTAATCAAATTTGGAATGTAAAATTAAAATTACCACTATATACAAAAAATTCAAAAAGTAGCAGTTTTTTTGCAGCAGGTTATTATATTGTAAAATTTGATAAAAATTGGATGGCAGTAGATTGTCCAAAGTTGATTACTCTTCAACGTTATGCTTACTATGGACCATTCAAAACAAAAATTGAACAATCAGAAAAATTGAGGACTATTACTAATGAGACCGCCCAATACACATTGGATTCGTAAATTTAATGAACGTGCAAAGTCCGCAATTGGTAGCGGCAAGCAGCATATTGACAATGAAGAAATTCGTGGAGTAACTCATGAACTTCTTGATGTACTTGCTTACGTAATTGATCTTGAAAATAAAATTAATGAAATGCAAAATAAAATTGACGAATCACAAATTATTACAGTAGAATTAAGTGGGGAAAATTTTTAACTGCATATATTATCTTAATAAATATATATGTAGTAATCAATATGTCTAGACCAAAACCGAATATTCTATTAGAAATTACGAATAAGAATACATATAAGTCAGAACAAGTTTTGGCTAGTGAAGGAATATGGGCTATCTTCTTAGATAATAAACCTGTTAATTTAAAAACTACAAGTATGTTGGCGCAATATGGCGGACCAAAATATAAAAAAAGTTCATTTTCAAATCCAGGCCATGCTATCAATCTTTGCAAAAAACTTAATACACAATTCAAGACAAATCGTTTTAGTGTGGTGCTATTGAACAGTGGCTCAGCAATCTATCCAACACAAACAAATATTGCCAAAGTCTAAAACTGAATGGACACATGAATTATACCATTTTGCGCATGGTGAAGATGCATTTATTCCACATGTAAATTACAAAAATATCTATATTCTTTATTGGTACAATAATAACAAAAATTTTGGATACAGACTTAATAATACCGCATTTGATTTAATGCGTAACAGTGGTTATAAGTTTTTTGAACATAAAATAGATAGACGCAAATATCAAATTAATGGAAAAGAACTTGTGTTGATGGATCGTTACCATGCCCACCCTTGGTTTTATCAAATGAGCAAGGGGGAATTATTCCTAATGGATACCGAACTTAGTATGATGTTAGAATTATGTGACGGAAATTTAAGCCAAGCTATCCAAAATATGTCTTGACAACCATTAAATCTGTGTTATATTAGTAATATAAGCAATGGAGAACTAGCAATGTCCAATACCATTTCCCTCAAAGATGCCATGACCGCCGCCGTTGCCGCACAACGAGTTAATGGCAAGTATATCAAGCGTTATGATGCCAAAGAAGGCGAGTTGAGCAATGGCGCACTTATGCGTGAATTTCTAAACCCCGAAATGGTAAATTTTAACCATTTGCCACAAGACATTGAAATCGCTGAACAAATTCTTGAATATCTTGACAGCAAAATGATTGAACTTATTGCTGGCACTCTCCACGATTATTGGAAGAATTTGGTCCTATTGACAGAACAAAAAGTAATTAACTCTAATGATTTCAAGACTTTAGCACTGGTCGCAAGCGTCCCTAACTCTTATTTTAATGCTATTGGACGTGAAAAAGCCAAAGAAGAATTAAGTATTATTGCTGAAAATAGCCGACATATTGGACAGATTGGTGACGGCATTGAGGCAGATTTGACAATAAAATCAGCGGTTTATAGTGCAAATTACAATAAATGGTACCATACCGCCCTTACAAATGATGGGAATTTAATCTGTTTTCCGCTGTCAGAACAGCTAAATCGTGGCCAAAATATCACTATTTCGGCTCGAATTCACAAGCACGATGACCAAAATCAGACCCGTTTGCACTATGTTAGGGTCAAAAAAAGTGCTTGACAACCCTTAAATCTGTGTTATATTAAGTTATAATCAATTGATGGAGAGCACGGATGCGCAATTCTTGGTCATTTTCTCAGTATCTTGAAGAAATCATCACCCTTAGCGAAATTGCCGAAATTCCTGGTATTGAGGATTCCCGTGCTGCTCTTATCAAGGAAATGTGGGCTAAATTCCCCAACGAATGTGCGGCAATTGGTCTCACGGACGGGGTAAAAAATAACCCTTGACAACCCTATAATCTGTGGTATTATCTTAATATAAGCAATGGAGAGCGATATGACTGAGGCCGATTTTGCAATGTTTGGTATGACCAAAGCCGATATTCGTGACCAATATATTAACAGCATTTCTGCCAAACTGGTTGGCGTGGAAATGGCCGTCATGGGTATCCTTTCCGATTGTCAGGAAATGATGGCTAGGAAAAATCCTTCAATTCCCTCTCCAAATGTAGATGAATTTATCCGTCAGCAGTTAAATGTCGCCAAGTTTATTCTTGGTGAAATGATGCAAAAAAATGCTTGACAGAACAAAATAATATGCTATATTAAATTATAGTCAAATGATGGAGAAACATAATGGCTAAGAACACTGACACTGCACTTTCCGAAGTGCGCACGGTTACCCTCGCTGCTGCAAAGCGTGAGGTCATGGTTTGCGCTCGTCGCAAGCGTCCTGTATTCCTTTGGGGTGCGCCTGGTATCGGTAAGTCCGAACTCGTTGCAGACCTTTGCGAAAGCATGGGTGGTAAGTTGTATGACTTGCGTCTTGCACTCATGGACCCTTCTGACTTGAAGGGCGTTCTATACTACAATCCTACTGTCGGCAATGCTATGTGGAATGCTCCGCCTGATCTGCCATCTGCAGAAGAAGCTGCCAAGTATCCTGTGGTATTCCTATTCCTTGACGAAATGAACAGTGCTGCACCTGCAACACAGGCTGCTGCTTACCAGTTGGTTCTTAATCGTCGTGTTGGTACTTATGAACTTCCTGACAATGTTGTTATCGTTGCTGCTGGCAACCGCGATACTGATCGTGGTGTAGTCTATCGTATGCCATCGCCACTTGCTAACCGTTTTGTTCACTTGAACTTGCGTGTTGACTTTGAGTCGTGGAATGATTGGGCTATCAACCATGCCATCAACCCTGATGTGGTTGCATATGTCACCTGTAATAAGAATGACTTGTTCAACTTCGATCCTCGCTCGTCAGGTGCATCGTTTGCTACGCCTCGCTCGTGGTCGTTTGTCAGCGAACTTCTGCAAGAAGACCTTAACGATACCGAACTCAATGACCTTGTGAGCGGTACGGTTGGTGAAGGTGTTGCACTCAAGTTTGCTGCCCACCGTAAGGTTGCAAGCCAGATGCCTAATCCTAGTGACATTCTGAACGGTAAAGTCAAGGAACTTCGTACTAAGGAAATCGGTGCCAAGTACTCGTTGACTGTTTCTATCTGCTACGAACTCAAAGACTCGTTTGTCAATCGCGGTGGAGACAAGATGAAGGAAAGCGATTACACTGCATGGCACGGTGAACTGGATAATGTGTTCCGTTTCTTCCTCGATCATATGGACACAGAACTGCAGGTAATGATGCTTGCTACCATCTTGCGCAATTACAAGTTGCCAATCAAGACTAGCAAGATGAACAACTACAAGGAATACCATGCAAAGAACGGTGATTATATTCTCGCCGCCGTGCGTGACTAATTCTCGCCCCATCGTTCTCCATCAGTGAGGGCGAGTTATAGGGGAGCAGTCCGTGAAACTGCTCCCCTATTTTTTTCTCTTGACAAACATCTATATTGTGCTATTATAAGTTATAAACATTGGAGAACATGATTATGGCTAAAAAGAACCAACCAGGCGCGGGCAAACTCAGTGATACCATCGACCAAAATAAAGACCATGACGCTCGTCAGGCAATCCTTAAAGCTCGTATTGCTCTTGTGCTCAAGCAACCCTTCTTTGGCAATCTTGCCATGCGGCTCAAACTGGTCAATGCTGATAGTTGGCTGACCACTGCTGCTACTGATGGTCGTCACTTCTACTATAACAGTGACTTTATCCTCAAGTTGCCTACCAACCAAATGATGTTCTTGTTCTGTCATGAGTTGCTTCATTGCGCTTATGACCATATGAACCGTGGTATTGGCAAACAGAAAGACATTGCTAACATTGCAATGGACTATGTAGTCAATGCTGATTGCATCAAGTATAACCTTGGTCAAAAAATTACGGTCGTGCCTGTCCTGTATGATCGCAAGTATGATGACTGGAATTTTGAACAAGTTTATGATGACTTGATTAAGAACGCACAGAAAATCAATATCGAAGATTTGCTTGACCAATTGCTCGATGACCACCTAGAAGGTAACAGCGGCAAGGGCGAAGGCGATAACGAAGATGACAAAGATGGTAAGGGCAACGGTCGTCCTAATCCAATGACACCAGAAGAGCGTCAGGCTATCAAGGACGAGTTCAAAGAAGCTATGCTTGCCGCTGCACAATCCGCAGGTGCTGGCAACACGCCTGGCAATATCAAGCGTATGATCAATGAACTCACGCAACCTAAGATCAACTGGCGTGAACTTATCACACAACAAATCCAGTCTACTATCAAGAACGATTACACTTGGACTATTCCTAACAAGAAAATGTTCTCACAGGGTTTTGTTCTGCCTAACATGCGCAAGGATCAAGCTATTGATGTTTGCATCGCAATTGATACCAGTGGTTCTATTGGCAATGACCAGTTGAATGATTTCTTTAGCGAAATCAATGGCATCATGCAGTCATATGATGACTACAAGGTTAAGATTTGGTGTTTTGATACGCAAATTCATAACCCGGTAGATTATACCACTGCTGATGGCGATGACCTCATCAACTATGAAGCTGCAGGTTTTGGTGGTACTGACTTTGATGTAAACTGGAAGTGGATGAAGAACGAAGATGTAAATCCAAAACTCTTTATTGTGTTTACCGATGGCGAACCATACGGTTCATGGGGTGACGAGAACTATTGCGATACAGTATGGATCATCCATAACAAGTATAACAAGACCATTGAACCACCATTTGGTATCCACGCTTACTACGAAGATTGATATAAAATGGTGCCGAAAAAAAATCGGCACCATTTTTTTATAGGTAAATAATAGATATCACGGAGAATAAAAATGAGTTATGAAATTACTAATGAACTTGCACCAACACAAGATACAAACTTGAGTATTGCAGATATTGGTTTTCTAGTACAGATTATTGAAGTTTGTTCTCAGCGCGGAGCATTTCGTGCCGAAGAACTAGCCACAGTAGGCGCAGTTTATACTAAGGTAAAGGCATTTGTCGTTGCCAATACACCAGCAACACCTGTTGCTGATCAACCAACAGAGGAAGTAAATCAATGAGTTTTTTTAAGCATGTTGGCAAAGTCAACAGCAAGAAGGTAATTATCGTACAGCGCCAATTGCCAATGCCAGAAGATCACATGGCAGTTGTTATCTATAGTGACATTATGCCAAGCAAGTATCATGATGATGTTATGCAAATTCTTGAAAGTGAAGCTGGGCAATCTGCATTTGAGTTTAGAGATGTTCTACAACGCCGCATGATGGCCGATGGTCAAAATATGCTTGAAGCATTAAGCAGCGAAGGTTATCTAAAGCGTGTTACAGCTAACAGCGTTATGGTCACTCCAAATGCCAAGAGCAGCATGCGCCTTGATGAGCTTAGCAAGTTGTTAAACCAAGTTGGGCGCGGCGACAGTGCAGTAAAGCAACTAGAACGCATGGAAAATCAACAAGGCATGGCTGATCCCATGAAGACAGAGGCAACCGATGCGTTTGTTTCAGAAGGCGTAAATCTTACTGATATGGGCATTGAAAAGGCGGTTGCCCCAGTTTCTGCTCCTGCTGCAGCACCAGATATGACTGCGGTAATGATGCAGATGATGCAAACCATGCAAGCTATGCAGCAACAGTTAAACGAAATTAAGAACCCTAGTCCAGTTAAAACAACAGCAAAGGCACCTGCTGTAAAGAAAACCACGAAGACCAAGGCCAGTGCCTGAGTCATATTTTAGTGAAGACTTTTATGATCGCTGGGAACATCTGATATCTACTGTCGAAATTTCAGAAGTTCCCATGCGATTTATACGAGAAGTATCAATCGAATTTGATAATAATGAAACAACCGTGTTTGATATTCAACATATGATTAATCATGGATATGATGTAAAATTAATTGAAGAAACGGTTGAAGATTTTCTTTCAGAACATGACGATATAATAAGTCAAGTAGATTTTCATATAAACATACCAGCATTGGCAGAAGAAGTTGATGCAAAAACTAATAGATTGTTAGGTGATGATTAAGGCAATCTTTGCAGTAGATAAAAACGGCGGTATAGGACAAGGCGGAAGCCTTCCTTGGCCCTATGACAAGCAAGATATGCAATGGTTTTCTACCAATACCCGCAATCATATTGTAGTAATGGGTAGCAACACATGGCTAGACCCAAAGATGCCAAAACCTCTACCAGATCGTTATTGCTGTGTTGTGACTAATCAACCAGTTGATAGTTTTCGTGATGCGCATACTATCATTCATGGCAATTATATTGAGCAAAGTTTAGCCGTATTAAAAGCAAATTATCCTGATAAAGATATATGGATTATAGGTGGTGCAAAACTTATTGATAGCACCAAACATTTATTTCGACAAATATATATGACTAAATTTGATGATAATTATAATTGTGATGTAAGCGTAGATGTGGTAGACTTATTACAGAATTTCCAAATGGATTGGGAAACCTACGGCAAAGATAAAGTATTTCAGGTGTGGAAGCATGTCAAAGTATAATAGATTCTTTGCATTTGGTTGCAGCTTTACAAAATATAAATGGCCGACATGGGCGGATATTTTAGGAAAATCATTTCAAGAACATTACAACTTTGGTGAAGACGGCGCTGGTAATTTTTATATTTTTTTGCATATAATGAAAGCTATCAATGATTATCAAATTAATAATGATGATTTAGTAATAGTTGAAT
>Ga0214166_1001257_pt1 | contig 11298 bp, 10 predicted proteins | sample TroBogepilimnion_27_FD_153005 | JGI IMG/M metagenome (GOLD analysis project Ga0214166, IMG submission 153005) | Freshwater microbial communities from Trout Bog Lake, WI - Practice 18AUG2009 epilimnion v3 | ecosystem: Environmental > Aquatic > Freshwater > Lake > Epilimnion/Euphotic zone ...
CCCTCGGTGGTCTGCCCCTCTGGTTGCAAGCCATCGTGGCTTCGACCGTGGTGATTTCGGCAGTGTATTCCTTGCGTGCCGTGGCGGCGACTTTCTTTGGCCCCGCGACGGAAGCGTTAGAAGAGCGTTACCGGGTCGCACCGTTTGGTGATTTGGGTTTAGCCGAAATCGGCGCCGCGAGTTTACTGCTCGGGGCTTCGCTGGTCATCGGTTTCTGTCCTTCGATCATCACGCGCTCCACGAATCCAGTGATGACGGATATCGCGGCGTACTCGCAACGTGCTGAAATCAAACTTTCCAAACCTGCACCGCAACGTGCACCTCAATCTCCTGCAACTCCTGCCCGATGACCCCCTTGCTCGCTAGCCTTGATGTCACCTTTAAAGCCCTCGCCCCACGCTCGGGCGATTGGCAAGCCATCCTGCCCGAAATCTGCGTCGCCGGATTGGGGCTGCTCTGCCTGCTCCAGGCGTTGATCCTGCCCGTCACCCAACGTTGGTTGATTCCAGCCACCACGCGCGTGGGCTTGGCCTTGATCATGGTCATGAGCTTGGTGCCGGTGTCGCATTGGAACAGCTCCGAACCAACCTTTGCCGGCTTACTCATGCCGCACTTGCCCCTCATCGGCGTGCGTCTGGTCTTCTTATTCTCAGCCTTGCTGACGAGTTTATTGGCCGAGAGTTTCTTGCGGGAACACCAAGCGTCGGTGCCCGACTACCACCACGTGCTGCTCATCATCACGTCGGCTTTGATGTTGCTGGGCCAAGCGAATCACTTCGTGACGTTCTTCGTGTGCCTCGAAACGGCCGCCGTGGGTCTGTATATCTTAGTCGGCTACTTACGTCGCAGTGCGGCGTCGCTCGAAGCGGGTGTGAAATACTTGGTCATGGGCGGTTTGAGTTCAGCCCTTTTACTGATGGGTATCGTGCTCGTCTACGGTTCGCTCGGCTCCTTGGGCGTGAAAGACCCGCTCAACTTCGTCGAAATCCAAGTCGCCATCGAAGCGGGCAAATTCACCGCCCTCACGCTCGTCGGCACGGCCCTCATCCTCGGTGGCGCCGCTTTCAAACTGGGTGCCTTCCCCTTCCACACCTGGATTCCTGATGTGTATCAAGGTGCGCCCACGCCCACGACGGCACTCTTGGCGACGGCTTCCAAGGCGGCGGGTGCTTTTAGCTTATTCCTCTTGGTCAACGTACCCTTCCACGGTCTCGCCGTGCGCACGGCCCCGCTCTTAGCTGTCCTGACCGTGATCACCATCTTGGTCGGCAACCTCGGAGCCTTAGCCACCACGAACATCAAACGCGTCTTGGCCTTGTCGGGGGTTTCCCACGCAGGCTTCTTGCTCGCCATCATCACGGTGTCCTTGGTGCAACCTGAAGCCAGCGCCATCAAGTGGTCGGCTGCCGACACGCTCTGGGTTTACTTGCTCGCCTACATCGTGGGCACGTTCCTCACGACTCAAGCGCTCCTGGCCATGCCCACAGCGGAAGACCACCACCGCCCCATCTTGGCCCTGCGCAAACTGTTCCGTCGCTCGCCCATCCTCGCCGGCGCTCTCGGCTTTGGCTTAAGCTCGCTCGCGGGTGTGCCTCCCACGGTAGGGTTTGCCGCCAAGTTGCTGGTGCTCATCTTACTCGTGCAAGCGAAACTCTGGTGGGTACTCGGCGCTGCCCTCATCGGCGTGACGATTAGCATCCATTACTACTTCTCAATCTTACGCGAAGCGGTGATTCGTCCGAGCGACGATAATGAAGAAGTAGCGGTCTTGCCCACGAGCGGCCTCGTCCGCTTCATCATCGGGTTCTTGGCCGCGGTGACGGTACTCGGGAGTTTGTTGATTTTTATCTAAGCTTTGGGCGGGCGACTCCGCGGGTGGTGCTTTTGGTGATTAGCACTTAAAGCGGACCGCTCGACGGAGGCGTAAATCTGGGTCGTCGCAATGTCGGCGTGGCCCAGCATTTCTTGAATGGAACGCAGATCTGCCCCGCCGGCTAAAAGGTGGGTGGCAAAGGCGTGCCGCAATAAGTGCGGCTTCACCGCCAAGCCGATGCCCGCCCGCTCCGCGGCTTGCTTAACGCTCAGCCAAAAAGTTTTGCGCGAAATCGCCACCCCGCGCGCACTCAAAAACAATGCACTACCGGTCTTCGGACGCACCAACTTCGGACGTCCCTGACTCAAATAAGCCCGCAAGGCGACCAAGGAGGTTTCGCTGACGGGGACGATGCGGTCCTTCGAGCTCTTACCGCGGACGCGTAACATCTCGGACTCGGCATCAAGGGCTTGGAGTTCCAAGCCGCACAACTCCGAAATCCGCAGGCCCGAACCGTACATCAACTCCAACATTGCCCGATCCCGCAGCCCTTGAGGCGTCGAGGTGTCGGGGGCCGTCACGACTTTGGCCATTTGCTCCGGTGTGATGGTCCCGGGCAACTTCCGCTTAAGCTTCGGACCGTGGGCCAACTCGCTAAAATCATCCCGCCGCATTCCAGAACGCACGAGGTGCGCGGCAAAAGAACGCACCGCGGCCAGACGGCGGGCTAAGGAAGCGGCGGCATGACCTCGGCTATCTTGTACCATGACCCAGGATTCCACGTCGGCCAACCCCACCTCGGCCCAACTCCCACGACCGGCACGCTGGCAGTGAGCTGTAAAACGGGTCAGGTCGGCCTCGTAAGCCTCAATCGTGAGCTTAGCCAAACCGCGCTCCAAAGACAAATGAGCCAGAAAGGCCTCCACGGGCTCCATCAAGGCGGGAGAGAGTTGAGCTCGAGGCACTCGAGGCGGACGAGGCATGCCTCATCAGTATTGCCCAAGACGGCAAGGAGTCCATAAGGATTAACTATGAGTAGTCAGCGCGAACGCACTATCAAGCCTACCGACCTGCGGGGCATCCTGCGTTATGTTCCGATGTTTCGCGACCATGTGTTCGTGATCGCCGTCGATGGCTCCATCGTGAGCCATGAAAATTTTCCGAATATTGTCACCGACATCGCGGTCTTGCGCAGCCTCTCTATCAAGGTCGTGCTCGTGCACGGCATTGGTCACCAATTAGTCGAACTCGCCGGCGAAGATAACATCGCGCTCTCCGACATCCAAGGCGAAGGTCCCACGGATGTGACGACTATGTCGCTCGCACGCGAAGCGTCGGCGTTGGTTTCACAATCCGTCCTCGAACACCTCTCGCAAGCGGGCTTGCGTTGCGCGATTACGAATGCCGTGCGGGCCACTAAAGTGGGCGTGATTAAAGGCAAAAATCACCTCTTCACGGGCAAAGTTGAAAAGGTCGATGCCCCGTTGCTCAAGACGATGTTGGCGCAAGATATCTTGCCGCTGGTGACGCCGATTGTGTGCGACCGCGAAGGTCAATCGCTGCGCGTGAATAGCGACCACTTGGCGATGGAACTCGCCGTGGCCCTCGGGGCTTCGAAATTAATTTACCTCACGCCCTTCCCTGGTCTGCAAGTGGATGGCGTGGTGAAAGTGAATTTACCAGAAGACGAATTAAACGCGCTCTTAGCGAACAAACAAGTGAAGCTCGACCCACGCATCCGCAGTAAAGCGATGCAAGCGGCGAAAGCCCTCGATGAAGACGTCCCCCGAGCTCACATCTTGGACGGACGCGTGTTTGGCGGCCTGTTGACCGAGATCTTCGATAAAGTCGGCCTCGGCACGATGGTGCACGCCAATGATTACGACCGCATTCGCCAAGCGAAGAAGAAAGACGCTCAAGCCTTGTATAACCTCGCGAAGAACGGGGCCAAAACCGATGCCTTGGTCAGTCGGACGCGGCAACAAATCGAGACTTCGATCAACGACTTTTACGTCTACGAAATCGACGACAGCATCATCGGCTGCGCCGCCTTGCGTCCCTACGCAGGCACCAAGGCCATGGAAGTTTGCGCCGTCTACGTGCAACCTTTTTACCATGGTCGCGGGGTCGGACGGAAACTAGTCGAATTCACGAAGCGTCGCGCCAAAGAACTCGGGGCCAAAAAATTAATTGCGCTCACGACGCAAACCCAAGGGTTCTTCCAATCGGCGTGCGGCTTCCAGCCGGGCACGCAAGCCGACCTCCCCGCCGAGCGGCGCCAAGAGTTAAAGTCCAGCGGACGAAACTCCGTGGTGCTGACTTTTTCTTTAAGCCGCTTACAAGAATCGGTGCGCTGATTACTTCGTCGTGAAGAAGGCGCGTTGCTTCTCCGAAATCGGCCGGCCTAATTTTTCGAGGATTAACAAGAAGTCTTCCCACACGGTGCGCTTCGCCGTGGCACTGGGATTGTGCAATAAATAGTTGGGGTGGAAGGTGGGCATCACGTCGAACCCTTCGAGTTTCGTCCACTTGCCGCGCGCTTGCGTGATGGTCACGCCTTTACCCAAGAGCGACTCGTAAGCGTGCGCTCCGAGGGCGACGACGACTTTGGGTTTCACAATGGCTAACTGAGCTTTCAGGTAGGGCAAATTAAAGGCCAACTCGCGGGCCGTGGGTGGACGTTTGCCTTGCGGCGTAGGCGGCTCGGGACGCCAACCCATAACGGGCGCAAAGTAAACGTGGGCGTGATCAATCGCGGCCGCTTTAAGGATTTTTTCTAACAGTTCACCCGAAGCTCCGACGAAGGGGCGACCGGCTTCGGCTTCTTCCAGAACGGGGGCTTCACCGACGAAGAACACTTCGGCTTCTAAAGCCCCAAACCCTAAAACTGGGCGGTGCTTCGGCTCCAAGTGGCGCTTGGTTTCGGGGCAGGCTTTAATCAACTCCTGCAACCACGCCATCTGTTCAGCCTTGGTGCCCGGCGGCACCGTGACCGTGGGGGGTGGCGGGATGGATTCGACCACGGGCACGACCTTCGGCTCGACCTTCACCGGCGGCGTAGGCGTAAACGCAACTACGGGGGCCACGGCGGGCTTGATGACCTTCGGAGCTACGGGAGCTGCTGGAGCCGAACTCGCCGGAGCGGATTGACCTGCCAGTTGACGTAAGGCTTTTAAATTTTCCTCAGAAATACTCACTAGGCGCACCCCTTCGGCCTTTTGGCGCTTCAATTCTGCCACGACGACGTCGAAAGCTTGAGCGGGATCCATGGTGCGAGTACTAAATTTGCAAGTGATTGTTAATCAAGTGATTGCCTTTAAAACAATCCACAAAATAGAGCGGGGTTGGGCAAGGAAACGCGGCGATTCCAAGGTCCGATCATGCGGGGACTATCTTTTAGGCCGTTTCTGATGTCAACCCGCAGCCTACCTGAAATCCAAATTGTGAATAAACTTGCACTGCCCCTGCAAAGCCTCCTTATCGGGGGTCAGGTTTGTCTCGGAAAATAACCAAATTAAGAGACAACCCCGCAGTAATCCGGTGAGTTGACGGTCGTTAAGACGGCAAATCGAAATCCGAAGGTCGGAAACGGGCAATGCGGTGTTAGTACTAAAGCAAAAACAAAAGATATGGAAAACAAACTGTTCGTGGGCAATCTGCCCTGGGCCGCAACCGAAGCCGACATCCGCGCTCACTTCTCCCAAGCTGGTGAAGTTGTGTCCGTGGAAGTCATGATGGATAAGTTCACGGGTCGTCCTCGTGGCTTCGCCTTCGTGACGATGGGCAACGCGCAGCAAGCTCAGGATGCGATCGCGAAGACTGAAAACGTTGATTTCATGGGTCGCCCCTTGAAGGTCAATGTGGCTCGTCCTCGTGAAGAGCGCCCCTCCTTCGGTGGCGGTGAACGTCGTTCTGGTGGCTTCGGCGGCGGTGAGCGTCGCGGCGGCTTCGGCGGCGGCGACCGTGGTGGCTTCGGTGGCGACCGTGGTGGTTACTAATCATCGGATTATTCATCCCACTTTTAACAAGGGCACCTTTAGGTGCCCTTTTTTTGTGCCCGTAGGGTTAAATCGATACCCCATTACACTTGAGGGGGATGCTGAGTAACCTAGGATGCCCTGACGCCTCCCCCACCCCATGAAAAGCCTTCTCGGACTTCTCCTCGTCTGCGCCTCGTGCCTGGTTGCCCGGGCCGACAACGCCCTCAACACGCAAGGCCTGCCCGAGGGCGCAGTGGGTGTGATTCAACTGAACGTAACCAATTTCAATGAGACCAAAGTCGGCCAAGCCATCAAGGATGCGATCCCCGACAACCAAGATGCGGCCTTACTGAAACAAGAACTGGGGATCGAACCTTCGACCGATATCAAGGAACTGATTTTTGGCGTGTACCCCGGCCCCGATGGCAAAGTCGCCCAAAAGGATCCGACCGTCGCTGGCTTAATCCGCGGCAACTTCCAACCAAAGCAGATTGAGTCCTTCGCTCAATCCAACGGTCTCCGTCCTAAAGCCATCGGTAATTGCAACGGTTGGGATATCACCGAAATTCAAAAAGCCCTCGGAAGCGAACCGCCTAAAAAAGCGGCGGCTAATGAAGGGATGCTGATCACGGGCCCCACGAACGCCCTCGGCTTTGCCTCGATGAGTCTGGTCGAGCGCACGGTAGAGGCTTTGGGTAAAACGACCGGCACGGTAAAAATTCCCGCAGGCAGCGAAACCTACTTGGCTAAAGCGCAAAAGCCCTGGGCCTTCATGGCCTTTGATGGGACGAAGATGGAAGACGTCGATAAAGCTGGCATCAAAACGGTAACGGTCGTCGCGGGTGAAAGTCCTACCCACGTGCAAGTGGGCGTTTACTTACAATTTAAATCAAAAGACCTAGCAGCCGATACGGCCAATAAAATCAAGGGCCTGCAAATGATGGCGACCTTAGCTACATCGACGAGCGAAGAGGGCAAAACGGCCGAACAAATTAATCAACAACACTTAGTCGCAGACTTACTTCAGGGTCTTAAAGTCGATAGCCAAGACGACCTGATTTCTATCAACTTCGAATTCCCCGTGGATAAAGCCATTCAGGCCATCAAGGCGGCCATTGATAAAGCCCAAGCGGGTCAAGCCACGACCCCCGTTTTAAAAGTTAAGAAGAAGTGAAGTTGGGCCGGAAATTTTTAGCAGATCGCCTCGTCGTTGAAATTCATCGCGATCGGGCCGCCTTAGGCCAAGCGGCGGCCCATGGAGTGGCCCAATACTTACGTGCCTTACTCGCCGACCAAGACGGGGCACGTGTCATCTTTGCGTGTGCTCCTTCACAAAATGAATTCTTAGCCGCCCTGCTGCAAGCCAGTCGCCAACCCGCCACGGCGTTTGCGTGGCAACGGTTGACGGTGTTTCACATGGATGACTACGCGGGCTTCACCGCGAAGCACCCTCAGAGTTTTCGCGCCTACCTCCACGAACACCTCCTGCGCCACGTAGAAGTGGGTGAGTTTCACCCGTTGGAAGCAGAGCTACCCCCCGCCGTCGCCTGCGAGCGCTATAGTGCCCTACTGTCTGCCGCACCCATCGATTTGATTTGTCTAGGGATCGGCGAGAATGGACACTTGGCTTTCAATGATCCCCCTGTAGCCGATTTTCAGGACCCGGCTTTGGTAAAACTCATTCCCCTCGACCCCGCCTGCCGCACTCAGCAAGTCCACGATGGGTGCTTTGACCGCATCGAAGAGGTCCCCCTGCACGCCCTCACCCTGACGTTGCCGGTCTTTCGTCAGGCTCGCAAATTAAGCGTCCAAGTACCCGGACTGCGCAAGGCCGCAGCCGTCCGCTCGACCGTGCGCGACCCCATTGGGACGGCTTGCCCCGCGACCTTACTACGCACACACCCCGACGCGGTCTTACACCTCGACGAAGCCTCCGCTTCCCTCCTGCATTCATGAAACGTGGAGCCATCTTCATGGGTGGCGCCTTCGGCCTCGTGGCACTGCTTTGGTTGGTTGTCTTCCCTTCGACCTACGCCCTGCACGTTGCCCCAACGAGTCCAGTCTTTGGAATCATCGACCTGCCGGCGACATCTGGACTCACCACCGCCCCGCGCTTGCTGACGTCGGTGGCCTTACTGGCTGCGCCGGAAACGCGTCGCACCGTTCAAACCCAACTTGAAAAAACCTGCCAAACCTCCGCAGGTAAAATCGAGTTTGGATTTCAGCCCGACTTTCGGGCCCTAGAAATTATCCTAGAAAATGAACGTGCCGCGCGACCGCCCACGAAAGTCCTCCCGTCCGCAGCGATGCTGCAATTAAGCAACACCCCTCATGGGTATTTATTAGTTCGTGCTGAACCTGGAAAAAACCTGCTCACCACCCTCGCGCCTCGTCGCTGGCTCGGCACTTCCCTGCGGGAGATTATCTCACAAGCCACCGCCGCGACGGTCGTGCTCGGCGAAAGCGACGACCATCAACAAGCCATCCTCAGCTTAGCGTTGGAATTTGCGACCGGTGATCAAGCCGAGGCGGCCTTGAACTTAATCACCAGCAAGCAAGGCGACTTCGACGCCCTCGGCTTCGTAGCTCAACCCGGTGCCCACACCCTCACGCGGCAAAGCAAAGCCGTCGTCATCCGCGTCGCCCTCGCCCGCGAAGTGATCACCGAAGCGGTGCGAACGCGTTAGTCCTTAAACTTTTTCCAAAGTGCCATCCTCGCGTAACCGGCGGTAGTAGCACCCCGAGCGAGCTTTACCATTTTCTTTCGTATGGCAGGCTCCTTGGCCGGCCGGGCGGACTTTGTAGAGAATCGAGTTCTGCTCACAATTCACCCGGACTTCTAATAATTCTAAAAAGTCACCCGAAGTCAGACCTTTGATCCAAAGTTCATTGCGCGAAGTACTCCAAAACGTGGCTTTCTTCTCTTTTAGCGCCGTGGCTAAGGCCAATTCGTTCACATAACCCAGAATCAGGACTTCGCCGGTATGGGCATCTTGAGCCACCGCGGGAATGACATCCGCCGCCCCGGAAGCGATTTTACGCAACTTTTTGAAATCTAGGCGAAGGGTTGAACCTTCTTCAAGTTCTGGGTTCGACATACCCCACTCTGACAGACCTAGGGGGGTTCATTCAAGGCTGGAATCCCCGCCATCTTTTCCCTTACGCATAAGGCATCATGTCCCTGCAAAACTCTGCCGACCTCTCACGCGCCGCCACCGAATCCCGTGGTCTCTCCATGGATGCCGTGGCTGCCTGCCATTCTGGCCACCTCGGTCTTCCCCTCGGTGCCGCCGAAATCGGTGCCGTCCTCTTCGGTAATTTCCTCCGTCAAAACCCCGCCGAACCACTCTGGTTGAACCGCGATCGTTTCGTGCTCTCTGCAGGCCACGGCTCGATGTTCATCTACAGCTGGTTGCACCTGTCGGGTTACAACCTCCCACTCGAAGAATTAAAAGCCTTCCGCAAGCTGCACTCCAAGACCCCAGGTCACCCAGAGTTTGGTGAAACCCCTGGCGTAGAAGCCACGACGGGCCCTCTCGGCCAAGGCACGGGCAATATCGTCGGTATGGCCGTGGCTGCCAAAATGGCGGCGGCTCATTTCAACACCGCCGAGCACCAAATCTTTGACCACATGATTGTCGGCCTCGCCGGCGATGGTTGCCTCCAAGAAGGCATTTCCCACGAAGCCGCCTCGTTTGCAGGTCGCTTCGGTTTGGACAACTTAATCATGCTCTACGATTCGAATGACGTGACGCTCGACGCCATGGCCTCGAAGACGCAGAACGAAGACACGGCTAAGCGCTACGAAGCCGCTAATTGGGAAGTGTTCAAGGTCGCTCAAGGGAACGAACTCGCCCCGATTGCCGCGGCCCTCGATCAAGCTCGGGCGAGCAAAAACGGTAAGCCTAAATTAATCATCTGCAAAACGACCATCGCCAAAGGCATCCCCGAAGTACAAGGCACGAGTAAGGGCCACGGTGAAGCGGGCGTGAAGTTTATCGACGCAGCGCGCACGGCCTTGGGCTTGCCCGCGGAAAAGTTCTACGTCTCGCCAGCCACGCGCGCGTTCTTCGCCGAACGTCAAAAGCAACAAGCCGCCGCCTACGCGCAGTGGCAAAAAACTTTCCAAGCCTGGAGCCAAGCCAACCCCGCCAAAGCGAAGTTGCTCTCCGAAGCCCAAGCTGGTCGCCACGGCTCGGTCGAAAGCCTCCTCGCCGCCGTACCTGAATTCGGCAAGAACGCCCTCGCAACTCGCGTCTCGGGCGAAACCTGCCTCAACGCCGTCGCCAAAGCTTCGCCCCTCGTGGTGTCGGGTTCGGCTGACTTGCATGGTTCGACGAAGAACTACCTCAAGGATCTCGGTGACTTCGACCTCGCCACACCTCAAGGCCGCAACTTGTACTTCGGAATCCGCGAACACGTGATGGGCGCCATCCTCAACGGCATGGCCTACCACGGCATCTTCAAGGGTTCGGGTGCAACGTTCTTAACGTTCTCCGATTACCTCCGTCCTTCCATCCGCGTCGCGGCTCTGGCCAAATTGCAAACGTTCTACATCTTCACCCACGACTCGATTGGCGTTGGTGAAGACGGCCCTACGCACCAACCAGTGGAAACGGTCAGCGCCCTGCGTTGCATTCCGAACCTCGACGTGATCCGTCCCGCTGATGCGGAAGAAACTGCGGCGGCCTTCGCCCTCGCCGTAGCGCGTCAAGATGGTCCCGTGGCCTTGATCCTCTCGCGTCAAAACGTGCCTTCGCTCGACAGCATCCCAGTCGCTACCCGCCGTCAAGGCACACTCAAGGGTGCTTACATCGCCCGTCGCGAAACGTCCGCCCTCACCCACATCCTCCTCGGCACGGGTAGCGAACTGCAACTCGCCCTCAGCGCCGCCGAAGAATTAGGTAGCGGGGTCCGCGTGGTTTCGGTGCCTTCGATGGAAATTTTCGCCCGTCAGCCTAAAGCTTACCAAGAAGAGGTCTTACCCTCGAGCTGCACCAAGCGCGTGAGCATCGAAGCCGGCGTCACGATTTCGTGGGGTCGCTTCGTGGGCACGGCTGGTAAAGCCATCGGTACGGATCGTTTCGGTCTCTCGGCTCCTGGCGACGTGGTCATGCGCGAAATGGGCATCACCAAGGATGCCGTCGTGGCCGCCGCTAAGAGCCTCTAAGCGTCGCGTTACTTCGCTTCTCGTAGGTCAGACAGGGGGACTTGATAAAGGTCCCCTTGCTCTGACCCGAGGAGGAGTTTTTGGCTATTTAACCATGCACAGCCTTCTAACTGCCAAGAAGTAAGCGGTGGGGCGAGCGGAGCGACCCACGCTGGCCCCGCAAAAATATCTTCGCCTTGAGTCGGCAAGGTCAGCACCCAAAGCATGCGGTAAGTTAAGACCGCCAACTTCTTACCGTCCGGCGAAAGTGCGGCGTCGGTGACCATCCCATGAGCATCAAAGCGATAAAGTTTGGTGGCCAAGGCTTTGTCGCCCTGCGCGGGCAAATCAATCCG
>Ga0214166_1001261_pt1 | contig 11281 bp, 9 predicted proteins | sample TroBogepilimnion_27_FD_153005 | JGI IMG/M metagenome (GOLD analysis project Ga0214166, IMG submission 153005) | Freshwater microbial communities from Trout Bog Lake, WI - Practice 18AUG2009 epilimnion v3 | ecosystem: Environmental > Aquatic > Freshwater > Lake > Epilimnion/Euphotic zone ...
ACATTAGATTTTTCACTGCGAACAAACGGTAATAAACGTTAGTTTGTGAATCCAAACGACCGTTTTGTACTGTTAGACCATTAGAGAATGGATTTGCTACCATGCCGTAACGAGTTTTGAAACCAATTTTTGGTTGGAATGTGAACTGGTCAACTGCACGAACCATTTGTAGAGGAACGTATGGACAGTAGAATAGACCTGCGTCATAAGGTGATGAACCTTTGTAACCGATTGTAACCAATTCTTGGTTTTGTGTGTAACCACCATAATATGGATCGATATACACTTTAATACGGCCATGCAACATACCAGCAAATGTATTGCCTGTATCATCAACTTGCAAGTCAGCTTGTAGAGCTGGTGTGTATGATAGAACACCAGCCATTGCCATAGCAGAAGCAACGTCTGAAGAAACAATCAACACATTACCTTTACCTCTACGAGTTTGTTTTGCAATAACGTTAGCATCACGTTCGATTTGGAAAATCAAACCTTTGAAACGTTCAACTGACCAACGACCGTTAGAGTCTGTGTCCAAGTCAAAGTAACCAGCAGTAGTTGTACCGTATTGAGCACCAATCTTTGCAGATGTGTAAATTGTACGGATAACTTCACGGTTAATCTCAGCAAGAATCTCAGTAGAAAGAATGTTAGACAATTCTGTCTCAGCGTCCAAACCATGGATTGCTTTCAAGTCTTGTGCTAGTTCTAGTGAGTATTCAGCTTTCAATGCACGAGATTGTGCAGTAACAGTAACTTTCTCGATAGAGAATGCCATTTGTTGGAATGCTGTATTACCATCAGAACCCAAGTATTCAGCAATACTTGTTTGCATACCGGTACCAGTTGTAACAGAGTTAGCAGCATTAACAGCACCTTGTGTGTTAGCTGTTGTGTCTGTTGCTGTGTTACCAACGAAACCGTATTGGTTGAACAATGATGTATTACCAGAGAAGATTGTGTTAGCTTCGTTATAGAAAGCTTCAGAACCTTGTTGACCTGAGTAACGAGCACGCATTGCAAAGATTAGACCAGTAGGTCCAGTCATTGGTTGAACGCCTGCAACGTCATAAGCAATCAAGTTAGGCAATGAACGGCGAACCAAACTGATTAAGATTGGGTCAAAATTGCTGATACCAGAACCTGTAACGTTAGTTGGACCAGGATCAGATGCAGTCTCGTTCAATGCCAAGCGGTCTTGACGCATTGCTTGGTGTTGGTTTTCCAAAACAAGAGCAGTAACACTTCTCTTGTATGGGTCTGTAATGGCTTCTAGTTCTGGATGTTCCAAAACTGGAGCCCATTTCTTTTGTAGCTCTTCTGTCATAAACATGTGATTTTCTCCTTAATTGAAATCTTTTTATTTATTGTTTTTTGGATTCTTATTTCTTATTAAGAATGCCTACAACTTGTTCCATCAAAGGGTCAGCAGAACGTGTTGTTTTCTTTTCTTCTTCGATTTGAACTTCGTCATCCAAAGCAGAATTGTCTGCAACCTTTACGTCAGTTCTAAAATATGATTCTTTTAGAGTTGACAACTTTGCCGCAAATTCTTCCTCAGTAGTAAACTCTACACCCTCTGCGAGTGATTTCAATTTTTCTACTTGAGTCTGCGATAGGCCTTCACACGCTGTGTAGATTGCCTCAATTTTTCTTTGTTCGTTTAATTCTTTTGACAAGTCAATGTTTGTATTGATTTGTTCGTTGAGTTGTGCTTCCAATTCGGCAACTTTTTCTGCCATTTCGTTAACAACATCTACTTTGTCTTCAGGAATATCAATGTAGTGTTCAACGAATAGGTTACGCAAACCATCGATAAAGTCTTCTGTGATTTCAGCACGTAGACCAACATCGATTGCCAATTCGTTTTCTTTCATGTATTCTTCAGCAATGTAGTTCAAATAGTCATCAACTTTGGATGCCAATTCTTCTTTAACTTGTTCTACTGCAACTTCAAACTGTTCAACCAAATCAGCTTCAACTTGTTCTGCGATTTGTTCGATGCGTGAATTTACTGCAGCTTCAAAAATTGTAGTTGCTTTTTGTGCAAACTCTTCTGATAGATTCTCACCTTGCAACAATGCACGAATGTCATCTGACATATCAAACGATTCGTTGTGACCCATAGACTGTGAACCAGCTGTGTGTGAACCATCATAGTGTTGGAATGTAGCACCTTTGTTCATACCAAATGTATTTTTTGGCAATGTTTCTGCTTGACGGTCACGAATCTTTTCGTATTGATTACCATTCATTTGGTCAGGATGCATAACATCTTTGCGACCCATGGTTTGTTGTGGTTGGCCAGAATATGTTTTGAAACCTACGCCATTTTTCTCTGAACCAACAGGTGGTGTTGCACCTGGAGGAACTGCTGATGGAGTACCTTTTAGGTAATCTGGCAAGCTATCGTCCATTTCCTCAGGTGAATGACCGATAACACCTGCATCATGTTGGCCGTAAGCTACTGATGCTTGTAATTTATCGTCACCGACTTCACCTTTTTTGTGTGCGTCTTGGCCACGTTGACCTCTTTTAGCAGCAATGTTTGCATCGAAAGTTTCTTTAGAACCTTCCAATATTGCACTAGCGGCTTCAGACAGTTTAAATCCTTTTGTTGTCATTTAAAAATCTCCTTGATTTTGTATTTGGTATTTATTGCTTATAGTTTTTTCATGAAGTTTTCAAATATGCGAAGACTTACTGCTTCGATGTCCGCACGACTGGCACTTTTGATTTCTCTAATTGCCTGTGCGTGTTCTACTTCAGTCCAAACACCATTGACCAACATCCATTCTTTTCCTTCCATAATGCCTTGAACAAAAGCTCCAGGCGCAGAAGGGTCTGCTACAATATCCGCCGCTGTGGCCAGATAAAAGTCGGGCTGTACAACATTAACACCGTTAACATTTTTTAATGAGCCCATACCTCTTGAAGAAACACCTAATTGTGCACCACCTTCAATCAACTGGCGTGCAATGCTTCCCATTGGCGTTTCTAATATCTTTGCTTTACCTATCCATTGTGTGCCATCTTCACGCAAACCAACAATCATATGTGATACACGGTCTAGATTAATTGTAGGAGAATCTGGATGTCCTAATTCACCAAACGCACGGTTTTTATTTATATATTCTTCCGTATAACGATGTACTTCTTTTCTCATCGTGTTGTATTCATATAGACGGCCATTCTTGTTTTTCTTTTCGGCAACCAAAAAAGGACCTTCAATGAACAAAGATTTTTTACCGTCTTTGTCTTCAGTAAGGTAGTTTACTGTTTCATATATTTCTTTAATTAATTTCATGGTGTTACTCCATAGGGAGGATAGTTGAATGCGGCAGGATCATTGAACTGGCCACGTTGATAGTATTGATTTTCTTTACGCAATTCAATAATTAAAGTATATGCACAGTTAGCGGTAAGACCAACAGTCGTAACACCAATATCACCTGTTGCATTTGGTGCATTGTTTTTAATTGATACCATGCCTTGGTCTTCAGAGTATTCACCGCAAAGATCCATATTCATGATTGGAACACTTTGCGCTGTATTTGCAGCAGTCCATGATAACTCAACATAGCCTTTTTGTTGCGATGCAATGTTATAACCAATTCTTGTAACAGTTAAACCATAATAAGACAATGGTGTTCCATTTGGCAAAACGTTATTGTTACTTGTCAATGCACCATACAATGTATTGGCTTGAATCCTGTAGTTGTTTGTTTCTTGTCCTGTTCCATCAAAATTGGCAGTCAACTTGATGACTGCTTTTTCTGTTGTGTCTCTTAGGACTTGATAAGTATAAATGTTTGCCATGTTTGTTCCTAATTTTACGGTGTAAGTTTGTATGCACCGTAGTTGAATGCAGCTGGATCTTGGAACTGGCCACGAGCATACATTGAATTGTTTTTACGCAAAGTGACAATCAATGTGTATGCAGAATTTGATGTTGCACCCGTTGTTTGTATACCAATATCACCATTGCCATTAACTGAATTATTTGTAATAGAAGGCAATTGTTCGCCTAATCCAAACTCACCTTGTAGATTCAAATGGAAGATTGTTGCAGAATTGGCGTATTGAGCTGCATTAGTGGCACCACCACCATTCCAATAAATCTCTACACCACCAACGTTTGTTGTTGGAAAGTTAACATAGTATTTTAATCCTGTTAACTGTAGGTCATAATATGAAAGAGCGGTGTTGCTTAGACTTTGTGAAGAACGCAATTGAGCACCATTTGCATCCAAGGCAAAAGTCAAAGTATTAGCCTGAATACGAGACCCATTGGCTTCTTGGCCAGAGCCATCAAACGCACCTGTAATCTTAATCACAGAATCTGTTTGTGTGTCTCTCAATACTTGGTATGTAAATTTATTTGCCATGATTGCCTTTTGTCAATGCCATTAAGTATTTATAATTAATTAATAAGCTTCTTTTTTAGGCATACCTTTTTGGGCCAAAGCCTTTACAGTATCATGAGGTGTACGGTTAGGATTGTGTTTTTTCTTAAAAGGAGATTTGTTCTTGTCGGCATCTTGTTCAGCTTTATCTTTATACCACGGAGCAACATCTTCTTCCTCTTCTTCATTCATACCATACTCAAATTCTTCAAATTTTCCACCTTTTGCTTTTAATTTGCTATGAGCTTTTTGTAAGTGGGATACTTTCTTTTGTTTTTCCGCTGGACTCATTGTAGCTGCATTTTGTTTGAATTTAGATACACCTTTGTGTAAGTAAGAATTCAAAGAATCTTTAGACAATTCATCCAATTGTTCTTCATCCAATTCTTCATGCATACCATATTCAAATTCTTCAAATTTTCCACCTTTTGCTTTTAATTTGCTATGAGCTTTTTGTAAGTGAGCTACTTTTTTTTGTTTTTCTGCTGAACTCATAAAAGGTGCATTTTGTTTGAATTTAGATACACCTTTGTGTAAGTAAGAATTCAAAGAATCTTTAGACAATTCATCCAATTGTTCTTCATCCAATTCTTCAACTTCTTCTTTTTTCATATGCCATTTTTCTTCTTCTTTTTTCATGGCTTTATGTTTTGTTTCTTCTTCTTGTGTTACCAAACCTTGAGCAATCTCTTGCTTCTTGGCTTCAATGTGTGCGGTAACACGGTCATGAATTGCAGAATACAATGCTGCTCTAAAATTTACGGCATCATCTTGTGCTGCATAATCGATTAAATCTCTTGGGTTCATTATAGTCTCCTTATAGTGCTATTACTTTTTTTATCACGCCAAAAGTTGGCTTGTAATTCTCGTCAACCTTAGATGGATTTTTTTCCTTACTTTGGTCTAATCTCATATCTAGTTGATTTTGGTGTTCTGCATCTTCTTGGCCAATTTGTGACACCATTTGTTGTTGTGCCACATCATTTGTAACACCAACTGGTAATCCCAAACCTGCTTCTTTTTCTTCTTCAATCTCTTCTTGCATGACTGCAATCTCATCATCATTCAAGCGCAATACGTTACGTTGGATCCATGCCTGTGAGAAATAACGACCTGTATATGGATCAACAGATGCCAACAATTGGAGCCTGTTAGTCATCAACTCTGCCTCTTTCAACTCGGTAAAGTTGTTGTCTTTGATGAAGTTATAGTGAATGTGTTCTTTGAATCGATTCCATTCTTCGTCTGTACAAATGCCTTTAAGTACACATTGTACACGCAGAGCTTGGTCAAATAGGTCGGAGAACTTAGCTCTCATACGACCAACAAACTTAGCAAACTTCAACTCATCACGAGTAATCTCACCTACACGACCCAAAGAAAAACCAGATTGATTAGGATCAAGCCTAGAGACTGGAACGTTCAACGACTTATATAGTTTCTTTTCAAAATACTTAACGTCTTCCAACTCACCTAAGTTCTGTCCACCTGGTAGTGTTGTAATCTCTGTACCTTTACCACCTTCTCTACGTGGTAACCAGAAGTCTTCCATCATAGACAAGAATTTACGGTCATCTCTGACCTCACCTGTATTGGCATCATAGACCAACTTGTTCTTGTACTTGACCATAATGTCACGGAGGTATTGTTCTGCCTTTAATTTAGGCAAATTACCAACGTCAATATAGAATATACGTCTTTCAGGTGCACGAGAAATACGATAGATAACTGTCGCATCTTCAATCATACGCAACTGATTTAGAGGTTTAATAGCCTTATGAAGATAAGACAAAACAACAGCTCTACGAGAATCCATAAGGCCAGATACGACTGAAATAATAGAGTCGGTTGTAATGCGAGTTCCAACTGGACCATAATTTGTAGAACTTCCTGTTGTTACTTTGTCATTAAAGATATAGTATTCATTGACTGTGTTAACAACTTCAACGCCTGTACGCTCATCTTTTTGTTTCTTTACTTCACGGACTTTACGGAGTTTACGTGGGTCAACATACCTCAACTCACGAATGCCTAGTGTAGGATTCTCACGGTCAATAATGATATGGTAAAACAATTTACCATCGATGTAGTATCTACGGAACACATCTTGTGCCATGTTTGTATAGTTCAACAGGCGCAAAACGGTATGAAATTCTTCTTTGATAGCCTTTTTAATCTTCTCTGGCTGTTCCAAATCGTCTAAAATGATTTGAATAATCTTGCCATCATCGTCCTGGCAAATGGCTTCATTCACAATATCATCAATGGCCGATTCAATTTCTGGTTGCATGGCCATTTCACGATAACGTGAAATTAATTCAACTTCATTCTTGGCAGTGCCATCTAAGTCAACATATGTACCATAATATGCGGCAGATGTAATCGTTAATGCACCATCATCATTTGCCGGAGGGGTAAATGATTGTTGGGTTTCTTGTTGGTCTTCATCCTTGGAGATGGTAAAACCAAATAATGAGAATTTATTTGCCATTTTTTTCCGTTTCAATTCACAAACACATATGGGGGCCGAAGCCCCCTAAGAAATATAAAATTAAGAAGTAGTTGCTGTTGTGCTTGTTGATGTCCAGTATTGGTACGCAAACGTCACAGTAAACTCTTCAATAGTATCATTTGAACCCCAATCTAAATCGATTGGAGACAAATCTACTGGAAACAAACCAACAAAGTCATATGCTTTAATTGCACCAGCAACTCCGTCTTGGCCGCCAGTTTTTGCATATTGGTAAACGTGAGCATCTGATGTATAACCTAATGCTTGCGTTGTGTTGAAGTTGTTAGATTGCACACCTGTACCACGCACATTACCTTGATTACTATTGATGAAGTTCATCCACACTTCAATTGAATTGCGAATTAAGAAGTTTTCATCGTTAACAACTGTGATAGTCCAGTCAGCAAATGTTCTATTGCCTGCAAACTTCACTTCACGACCAAAGTAATACATTGGAACTGTACCCAATGTAGAACCTGGTAGTTGAGCAGATTTTGCCAAAAAAGACAATGTTGTTGCTGGATTAGATGCTGCAGGATTTGCACCCGGTGCATTTAGTGCAGTTGGAATATTTGGTATACTCACCTGAAATAGATTTGGGCGAGCACCATCTCCTGTCAGGCGTGTTGTGAAATCGCTAATTTGAAAAGCCATTTTTTTCTCCTATTTGTTGTTATTTATTAGGCTGTTGTAGTGGTAATCGTTGAGAAATTAACACCTGTGCCAACCGCAACAAAATTCAACTGGATAAAGTTAATAGAACGAGCAGGTTGAATATAAATGTCACCAACAAATTGGTTAGAATTAATGACCTGTGGAGTATTGTTTGTATTATCGCACACAACTTGGAATGCAGTAATACCACGTTGACCTTGAATATTGCGTAAGAATGGAGTTACTAAAGAAACAAACTGTGCCTGTGTAAATGCATCATTGAATTCAAACAATGAGTATTGTGCAGCCTTCTTAATAGCTTGTTCAAGTGTAATAAACAATCTACGAACATTGATTCTATCAAATGCAGAAGGTTGTGTTTGCATTGTCTTGTCACCAAACAATACTGTGCCTTGGCCTGGGAAAGAAGCAACAGGATTAACTGCAACTTGATACAATGCATCACGATTACCTTGTGATGGATTCCATGCCAATTTGATGACGTTCTTAATAACACCACGATTATAACCTGCAGGAGACCACCATGGATTGTTTGCTACGTCTGTGTATGCACATAGACCAGCAATATCACCATTCAATGGAACCCAACGGTATGTGTTGTTATAACGGTCGAACATGTATTTCCAACCAGAATCTGCAAATCCGTATGAACCTGATGGACCACCAGTTACTGAAGATAGACCAGACATCCAAGACAATACACTAGTTTGTTCACTACCAGAGTTGTTAACAACTGCTGTTTGTGGTGGAGAAACGAACGCAACTGCATCTTTACGTGTGGAAGCAATACCAATTGCATTTGTTTGTACTGCAACACTTGTATATGGACCAGTCATCAACAAAGAAATTGCTGTTTGTGCTGAATCTGAGAATAGATTTTGTGCATTAATGATATCTGAATCAGTAATTGTTGCATCTGTACCAGAAGCCAATGTAAATGTGTATGAACCTGCTAAAGTTGCATACGAAGTGTTTGCCATTGGTTTGCCCCATGTGGCATTCGTAGAAGAATAATTTACTGGATCAACTGCATAAATGTATTTTGATTGATTGAAAATAGCATTTTTGTAGTAGTTTGACTGGCCAGAAGAATCAACAGAGTCAGAAGCCTTTGACAAATATGCAAAAGTTTCTAGAACAGTACCTTTTGTACCAGTAAACAAACCGCCTGTATCAACAACCGCAATATGGATTTGGTCGTTTGCACCACCTAATTGACTGGTTGAATAACTTGTACCTGGTTGACTGTTGAAATAACCTGCCAACGATGTACTTGCATAATTTGTATTAGCAGAGTTATAAAGTGCCACATTCCATGATGCATATTGAGATGCATTGGCGCCTGCATCAATTACAGAAACTGTGATTGAATTACCTAGAGCACCAGGATAACGAGCAGCAAAAGCACCCAAAGCGTTTGATGCACCTGATGGCAAGTAATTGTATTGGAATACGTTTGAGTTTACAATTTGAGTCTGTGCAGTAGCATTTGCAGTAGCATTGTAGCTTGCAGAGTTAGCAGCACGAACAACTTGCAAATTATTGCCATATGCCAAGAAAGAAGCTGCGGTGAAGAAAGAAGCATATGTATTGCTGTCAGGCTTACCAAATGTGTTTACTAAGATTGATTCTGTGGATACTGGAATAATTGTAGAAGCTGGACCCCATGCGAATGGTCCTGCATAAGCTCCTGCTGTTGTCAGAACGGAAGGCACAACGGTAGTTAGATTAACTTCGTTTACACTTACGCCTGGAGATAATAGATTTGCCATTTTTTTCTTCTCCTTGAATTATTATGAGTTTTGGCACTTGAATACCATAAGTGTATTTATGAATCACCATTTTTATAAGTTTCTCATCATGTCTCGTATAAAAGAACCATATGTGTCACCTCCAGGTGTTGCATCCCATAAATCGCCATCGATTAATTCAAGGTTTGTTGTCATTCCGTTTTCAATAATAGGTGCAGGTAACGTTTCATCATCGACCTGATTCATCTGTTCCAACTGTAATTGCTTACGAATGTCATGGCTTACAATCTCTTTAAAGTATTTTTGAGTTGTTGCCCATGCAAAGATGACCATTGTCATCACCAAATCGTCATTCGCACCTTCTTCTGCCATGAATGTGTTCTTTTGTGCGACAAATGTGGTCAATTCCGATACGGTATCAAAGTCATTGACGATGAGTTTATCACCTTCAATCAACATTTTTAGATTGGAACAACCAATTCGTTTCACTTGTGGAGACATTTTAAGTCCCATTTGCACACCACGAGCAAAACCAGCCGACAATTGTTGTGGTTTCTTGTTACCTGTAAACACTTTCCACAAGTTTTCGTACTCTAACTCATTATGTAGGGTGTCGGCCACCTGAGGTGTATTGTTGATTTCGACTAGAACGTATGCATTGTTGTACATTCTAGCTGCATTATAGATGATGGTAGGGAACAAAACAGGACTAATAGACGAACTATGGTACGTGGCCACCTGTTTATATGGCATTTCCGATATATCAAACACGGAGAATGCTGAGCAATCCATGTTTTTACCTTCGGATACATCAACACAAATTGCATATAGATGGTCTGTTTTGCCTTCACCATCAGTTTCTTTGACTGGTTGGTGATAGATTTTAACTTTATCGTGTTGGTAAACTGGATCATGGTAGACCAATTGTTGTAATTTTTGGCCTGAAATCAACGTATTTGTAGAACCTAAGAATTCACATTCAAACTCTTGTCTGAATTGTTCTTCGGATGTGTTACGAATTGTTTCATATTTCCAGGCCTCATCACGACCAGGTACCATAGACCAATGAATCTCAAATGGTTTATATCCATTCTTGTTACCAATGGCATCCATCCACAACTTATAGAACATATTCATACCATTAGGTGTAGACACAATAATAATCTTTGTGGATTTACCAGAAGAGATAACAGGATAGACTGAGTTAAAGAACTCCTCGGCAATATTTGCAGGCACGAACGCAAACTCATCTAAGAATACACAGTTAAATGATCCTCCACGAACTGCGGATGACGAGGTTGATGCGGCCATAATTTTAGAACCATTCTCTAGTTCTACATTACCTTTGTTCCAGGTGATGATTCCTTGTTGCAACCACATTGGAAGATTTTCATATGCCAGTTGGTATTTGGCCAAAATATCCCGTGCAAGTGAACCTTTGTTGGCCAAAACGGCAATGTTTTGTGAGTCTGAGAATAATGTTAACCAAAGAAGATAGGCCACAGAAGTGGTAGTTTTACCAACCTGACGTGGACATTTTGTGATGACGAAACGGTTATCATGAAATAACTTAATCATTTCTTTTTGGAATGGCCACATCTCAAATGGCATCAAACCGCGGTCAACGTTAACAATCTTGATGTAGTGTTGTGCAAAATAAACTGGATCTTTTGCACATTTCAAAAATTCTTCAACCTGTTCTTGTGAGTATTTGATTTGTACGCCTGCTTTTTTAAGAAGCGGGTTGTCACGATAACTGTCTTTTGAATCTATCATTCTTTGTTACTTTTGATGAACTTACTTAACTCTGAAGTTGATCCAACAAAAATGGCTTTGTCGATTGTTGTAGTTCCTGATGGTGCGTTTTTCTTATCCATATCACGCATTTGTTTTTGTACTGCAAGAAGTTCTTTGTTGGCATCTACCACATTCTTCAG
>Ga0214166_1001273_pt1 | contig 11225 bp, 14 predicted proteins | sample TroBogepilimnion_27_FD_153005 | JGI IMG/M metagenome (GOLD analysis project Ga0214166, IMG submission 153005) | Freshwater microbial communities from Trout Bog Lake, WI - Practice 18AUG2009 epilimnion v3 | ecosystem: Environmental > Aquatic > Freshwater > Lake > Epilimnion/Euphotic zone ...
CTATATGATAAAAGAAAATATATTTGAATTTTAATTAGTAATTATAAGACAAAAAAGTCTATTAAGGTTTTAAACAAAATTAATAAGATTAAATACAAAAATTGTGATGATAAACAAATATAAAAACTTTTTAGAATCAAAGAAGGATTTAATTGAATTCCCAATTAAAAAGTTTATGTCTATTATTAAGAGTAATATAGAAAATAAAATTTCAACTGGTTTAAATGAGTTTTATTTTGATTTTAAGAGCGAAAAGACATTACCAATATCATTTATAATATCTATAAATTACGATTCAAATAAAAACAATTCTGGTGGTTATATAAAAAGAGATGAGGTTAATAAAGTTGATAAAAATGGACTGAAATTTAATTCATTTAAAATTTATATTAATATAGGTGGTAATTATGTAGATTATAACCAATTATATTCAATAATAAATCATGAATTAAAACATGTTTATGATTTATATTATGAGAATTATAATGACTCATTCGATAGAGTTGATGGATATAACTACCTAAAATATAAATATTCAAATTGTAAAGAAATAATTGATTTTTTAGAGATATCAAATCTATCATTGAAACACGAAATGGAAGCCCGAAACTCAATGATTTATGATAAATTAAGATGGTTGAAAACTTTTGATAGAGAACAATTAAAAACTGAGTTTCAAAAAACATATATTTATAAATCAATTTTTTATATTAAAAATTATGACTATTCTCAACTTCTATTATTAGATTTGAATGAATTGATAAATTTCACAAATGAGTATATTGAATTTTTCATTAAATCTGATATTAAAATGGTCAATAGAATCGAATTGATAAATTTCTATAAAAAGATAAAAGATAAATTTTCAAAAACATCTATTGAATATTTAGAAAAATGTGAAATTATATTAGATGAATTGGTTAGAGATAATCGACCATATATGGAAAATAAATTATTAGAAATAAATGATGATTTCAATTGGTCACCAAATTCATTTAATGATATATCTCACTTAGATAAATTCATATCAAACTATTTCAAAAGTGGTATATAATTTATTAATATATAGTTTATATGAAAAAATTCACAGATATAACCAATAAAGATTTTTCTTTAAATTTTAAAAAAGATAAGCCAAAAGAAGTATCCAATGATATTCAAGATTTGAATAATCAAATAGATAGTCAAATTGAAGGAACAAAGCTTGATGGTGAATGGGAAATTGTATCGGTTGTTGATGTTAGTGTTGAAAATCCACAAATAAAAGAGGCTATTATAATAAATGCGGAATTAGGTAATAAACCAGTTAAAAGAGGTGATGTTATATATATAACCGCACAATTAAAAAAACCTGGACAATCTCAAGCATATAATGCTTCTAAAATGGGGGTTATAAAAGTTAGAGTAGTTGATATATATAATACTATGCTTGTCTTAAATGGATTAAAATGAAAATATCTTTTTAATTGAATTTATTCTATTCTTATTTCTACCCAATTCGATTAATCTTCTAAGAATATCTCTATCTATTTCCCTAGCTATCTGATCAATTAATATTTTTTCAATATCATTATAATTCATTTTTTTAAATTAATTTCATTTTTAACAGATGTTAATGATGATGCAATAACTTGGTGCATGTCATAATATTTATATTCAGCAAGTCTTCCCCCAAATATGATATTTGAGTATTCATTTGATAGAGTTTTATATTGATTATAAATTTTATTATTCTTATCATCATTAATTGGATAATATGGTATATTATTTTTATCAAATTTTTGAGGATATTCTCTAGTAATTATTGTTTTTTTAGTATTTATCATTTCAAAATGTTTATGTTCTATTATTCTAGTATATGGAACATTAATGCTGGTATAATTTACACCAGCAACTCCTTGATAATCGGGAATATCAATTATCTCTGTTTCAAATTTTAAACTTCTATAATCCAATTCACCAAATCTATAATCAAAAAATTCATCTATTTTACCAGTATAAACTATTTTATTAGATAATGACATGAAATAATCTTTATTTTTCAAAAAATCAACTTCTAATTTTATATCTATACCACTTATAATATTTTCAATCATTTTAGTATATCCACCAATTGGTATCCCTTGATAAGTGTCATTATAGTAATTATTATCATATGTGAACCTAAGTGGGATTCTCTTTATTATCGAAACTGGTAAATTTTTAGGATCAATTCCCCATTGTTTAATAGTATAACCTCTGATTAATTTATCATATATATCTTTCCCTACTTTAGAAAGAGCAAATTCTTCAAGATTTGAAGGGTTTTTTATATTGACTATTTGTGAATTTATTTTATTTAAAGCTTCTGTTGGGGTAAAAACATTCCACATTTTACTGAAAGTGTTCATGTTAAATGGTAAGTTATATATCTCACCATTAAAATTAGCAATTGGTTCGTATCTGAAATTATTAAATTCAATGAATTTATTAACATAATTCCATATTCGTTTATCAGAAGTATGGAATATGTGAGGTCCATAAACATGGACATTTATATTTTCTTTATCTTCAGTATAAACATTTCCACCTATATGATTTCGTTTATCAATTAAAAGACACTTTTTACCATAATTTGTCATCTCTCTAGCAAATACAGAACCAAATAGACCACACCCAACTATCAAATAATCATATTTCATAAATTTTAAATTAATTTTTAAATTTGAATTGGTTTCCAGTCTTCATAAACAAAAATATCACCATACCAAGGTGTATCTCCTATTGGATATATTATATTTTCAGCTTTACTCAAAACTCCAATCCACCAACTAAAAGTACCCTTACTTAAAATTAAATTGTTAAAATTTTTAGCAAAGTTTATTGTTTCAATCGGTGAATTATTATATAATGTGAGATTGAATTCTGATATAAGTGATTTCACAATTGGGTGATCAGGACTATCTGATGATATATAACCATTATTATAATTAATACTATTTATTGATCTTCTATAAAAATCTAATCCAGGATTAGTATGGATAACATCACCAAGTCTAACATGAATAAATAAATCATTATTTGGTAGGTCATATTTTAAATTAAAATGATCAATAATTTCTTTTCGATAATTCAAAACAAAATCTTTTTGTTGAAATGATGTTGATTCCAAATCCAAACCGAAATTTATTTTTTCCATTTTAATTAAATCTGATAATAGAATTCCACCATCACTTGAATTAACATCATATATTTTTACTAATTTAAAATTTTTACCATAGCTAAAATTAAAATTTGGATATAGTATATTTATATCATTTGATAAATTGTTATAATCATCAACATATAAATCAAACTTCTTAGATAGAATACTAGAACCAACAGCATGTAATATTCTATTTCCCAATCTTCCTTGATATTTAGTTATTATCATAACCTTTTATCCATTTTTTTATTGAAACTTTTGGTTCAAATTTTAAAATTTTTTTAGCCTTTGAAATATCAGCTAATGTATTTCCAGCTTCACCTTCTCTATTCGGTAAATAGATTTGATTTAATGATATAGAATCCGCAATTTCTTTTATAGATAAATTTTCACCAAAACCAACATTTATAGTACATGATTCTAATTTAGAATTTACATTATATTCCATTGCTTTGATATTAATATCAACAATATCAGAAACATGTATAAAGTCTCTTTTTTTACTACCATCTCCAACTATTGTTAAACTTTCATTTTTACTTTTTTGATTTAAAAAAATTCCAACCACTGGGGCGTATTGTCCTTTAACTGGAGATCTCTCACCAAAAACATTAAAATATCTAAATATAACACTATCAATTTTATACATTTTCCAATAATACCTAAATAATTCTTCTCCTAAAAATTTAGAGTGTGAATATGGATTAAGACAATCGATATCGATATTCTCAGGGGTTGGTAAAATATTAGTCAAACCATAAATTGATGATGTTGATGAGTACATAATTCTTTTAATATTATGTTTCTTTGACATTTCTAAAATATTTAAAGTTCCCATAACATTAACATTATAAGCCCTTGATGGATTTTTTATAGCTGGTTGAATTCTAGATTCAGCAGCTAAGTGGAATACAAAATCGACTCCTTCAAATAAGGGATCGATTAATTCTTTATCACAGATATCATATTTATAGTATGAACATTTATCATTAAAATAAAATTTATCATTTTCAGATGCCGATTGATCATCAATTACAATAACTTCATGATTTAAATCAACTAATTTATCAACTAAATGACTTCCTATAAATCCACAACCTCCAGTTACAATTATTTTCATACTATTTATTATTTTTAATTTTATTTTTTAGTAAAGTAGATGACCAACCATGATATCTGTTTATATAGTGTGTTTTAATATTTAATTTTTTACCATTATGATCTTTATTTAAATAATCATCACCTAAAAATAAAATGTCTGGTTTTAATTTAATTAAAGTATCAATTAAGTCTTTTTCAGTTTTATAAATCAAGACTTCATCTATATATTTAATTGATTTTAGAGTTTCCATTCTATCATCAACTGATAGAATCGGTTTTGATTTACCTCTCTCAATAGAAGGATCTTCGTGTAACCCAACTATTAATCTATCACATTTTTCTTTAGATTCTTTGAACATCTTGATATATCCAGGGTGGATTAGATCAAAAGATCCAGCTATAAATCCATTAACAGGTAATACATTTCTTTTAAAATCAGATATATTTTGATTTTTATCATCTATGAAAACATCAAAAGATGGCTTTCCTAAAAAAAGTTGGTGATATTTAATTCCCCATTTTTCTAATTGAAGCTTCGTTAATTCAAAATATTTATTATATACCTTATGAATATCTCCTTGAAATGTTGTCATCCCTCTAGCCGTATATATTATGATATAATTGTCATTATCATATAAGTGATTAACTTTTGTTATCATATCAATATTGGGAGTTGATAAACTATAGTTATTCCCGTAAGTTGTACAAAGTGTATTATCTAAATCAAAACAGTATTTCATATTTATTAATTTTTTTATCTAAAATTACCCAATATCGTTGAACCTAAGTTGTCAATATCGAAGTGCAATCTTTGATAACCAACATCATTCATATATTTCTCTAGTTCGAAATGGTTTTTATCGGTAAATAATAATAAAAACCCACCACCTCCAGCTCCAACTATTTTACCACCAAGTACTCCAAAATTATCTTTAACATACTCGTAAATTAAATCAACTTTATCGTTTGATATTTTTTTAGATAAACCTTTTTTCAATTTCCAATAGTCATCTAACAATAAACCATATTGATGAAAATTACCAGACTCTAATATTCTAAGAGTTTGATATCCATATTCTTTAACTTTTTTAAGTATTTCTTCCGAATTTCCTTTTAATTTACTCTGATCTTTAAGAATATCAGAAGCATCTCTTTTAATATTAGTATAATAGAGATGTATATGTGATAAAAATAGTTTCAAACTACTATATGATATATTAACATCTTTAACTTCTACATTACCATCTTTATTTATTTCTAATATTTTAAGTCCTCCAAATGCAGCTATATATTGATCTTGTTTACCAACAGGCTCTTTTAATCTATCTATTTCAACATAACATGCTTCTTCTGCTAGAACTTTTGGTTCTCTATTTAAACGCTTATATTCTCTAATAACATTTGATAGTCCGACTAAAAATGAACCAGAACTACCTAATCCAGTATTAGAAGGTAAATCCGCACATGTATTTATTTCACAAGAATTATGAATATCATGTAGTTGTAATATATCTTTAGCTCTATGATTCTTCAATTCAGAAGCATCATTGACTATCTCAATTTGAGAATATCTCAATTTTAAATTTTTTTCAAAAAAGTCTGGTTTATAAGTTATATAAATATATTTATTTATAGCTAAAGATATTACAAAACCACCATGTTTTTCATAAAAAGATGGTAAATCTGTCCCACCCCCACCAATTGTTATCCGCATAGGAGTTCTTGAAATTATCATAGTATATATCCAGCATTTTTAGCATCATTAAAAAACATTAAAACAGTTTCCAATGAATACTCATTTAAATCTTTACCACCTAAAGACAACTTATCAATTAAATCAGGAGTAACTGTGATAATATCACACCCAATTCTATCTGCCTCATATATACTATATACTTCTCTTGTGGATGCCCACAGAACTTCATGTTTTTCACTAACTTTATTTTGAATAGCATACTCAACTAAAGGAACTGGATTTACTCCGGTGTCAGCTATTCTTCCGGCAAAAATAGAAATTACCGATTCAACATTAGGGTTCAATGATTTATATAAATTATCAATTTGATCTTTAGTAAATATAGCTGTAACATTTAATTTAATACCCAAATCACTCATTTCTTTGCATATCTGATAAGTAGATTCACCCTTTGTATTTGTAATTGGGACTTTAACATAGATATTATCTGATATACTAGATAGTTTTAGAATTTGTTCTTTCATACCAATATAATCATCGGCGAATATTTCAAATGAAATAGGTAAATCTTTTATAACATCTGTAACTTCTTTAACAAATGTTAAATAATCAGTAACACCAGCCTTTTTCATCAATGATGGATTTGTTGTAAATCCACTAACAACTTTACTATTGTAAAGACTCAAAATTTGATCCAACTTTGAACCATCTGCATAAATTTTAATTTTCATTATATTATTTTTTATTTTTTATTTTTACTACCTACTACCAGCCATTGTTTGGTTTATTTCCATCAATTATTGATTTTATTCTTGATAAATCGTGACAATGTATTAATCCATAATCATCTATATTATGATGAGCGCATTCAATTCCTCTATATATCTTTCTATGTGGAATTTGATATTTATCAATCATTTTATATAAAAACTCTTCCGGAATACAGGGATTATGAATATCAACCTCATTAAAAAAATTATAAATGTTTGGTTTAAATATAAAAAAATCTGTTGAATAAGTTTTATGTGTATTGTGGTTAAGATTTGGATGATAATCCACTATAATTTGATTATCAGTATTAATTTCTTCCTCAAGAAGATTTTGCAATTTTTTTTCATCAGTTATGAAAACATCAGGGTGAAAATGTATCACAAAATCATATCCCTTAAAATGTTCAAAACAATCATATATAGAAGTTAATAATCCATTTCTAAATCCAGAATTTCTAACTTTAATAATATCAACTTTAGTATCATATGAACATTCATTTAAAATGTCATTATCACAGATATTATCATTGTTATAACAGATAAGTATGTCTGAATTTTTTTTAAAAAATTCAGACTTATTAAATAGATAGCTTGATAATTTATATTCTGTTATTTGTCTATGAGATGTGTAAAATATCTTTATTTTCATTATATTATTTTATTTTTATAGAATTTACAACCAAATGTAATATAATTCCTTGCCATTCTTCAGCATGTGCCGTAATACGTTCATCTGATATAATGGGTATCATAATACAACTATCTGACAATTCTTTAGCCTTTCCTCCATTTCTAGAAACAATTGATAGAATTGTAGATTCTATCTCCTTAGCATATTCCATAGCTCTAACCAAATTTAGAGAAACTGTATCACTACCCCCACCTACCGAAAATATGAGTATTGCATCATTTTTATTAAAGTTTGAAACTTTTAACCAATTTAAGTAGGAAGTGTCCCAACCATCATCATTAATTCTAGCTGTTAATTCAGCTGAATTATCAGTAACAGAGTATGATTCTATTTTTAGAATTTTTCTAAAATCATTAACAGCGTGTGATGCATTTGCCGCACTTCCACCAACTCCCAATATAAATAACCTACCTTTTCTTTTCCTAAGAGAGTAAATATGATTTGTAAATTCGTCTATTGAATTCAAATCAATTGAATCACAAATGATTTTAACCTCATTTAAATATGTTTTTATATATTCTATGTGCATTTTATTTTTTTATTTTTTTATTTCTTTATTTCTATACAAACCTGTCCATAATTATTTGGATTTTGAACGAAAAGAATTTCATAATTAAATCCAGTTTCTATTAAAAATTCAGCTAATGCTTTAATTTCATGATCCATAAAATTTGGATATCCAATAAGTTCATCAAAAGTTATTATTGTGCCATGTTTTATTCTTTCTTTTAGAAGTGATAAAACAGTTTTTGCAGAACTATATAAATCACTATCAATGTTTATAAAAGCAACATCTTCGTTATGTTCTAATAAGAAAGATGGCAATGAATCATCAAAATATCCCTTTATTAATTTAACGTTAGATGGCCAAGGTTTTATTTTTCTACTTGGACTGGTATCATACATACCAGGATTTTCAGAATTTTCACCATCTATAGCACCAATAGGTATCTCACCTGCTAAGCTATAAACTCCTTTTGGATTGCTTTCATCCCAAAACTCATGTAATCCTTCAAATGAATCAAATCCATAAACTTTATTAGTTGTAGCAGATGCTATATTACATATAGTCCTTCCTCTATATACTCCAAATTCTAACCACAATCCATCAATTTTAACAGAGTCGGTACATTTCTTTAAATATGTAACATGTCCAGCATCCCAAACACCGGCTTTAGCCTTAACTAGTTCAGCATTACTAATTCTGTTTAGTATTTCTTTAATTTTATCTTCTAACATTATTTTTATTAATTTTTATTTATATTTCAATATAAATTAAAGTTTTGAAACATAATCATATAAATTATTTATTTTCTTTTCTATCTTATTATAATCATATTTCTGATAATATCTTACTATTGTATTTTCCGACTTCTCTAAATAATAGTCTTTATTATTTTCCAACAACCTCATTTCCTTTACATATTCATCTATATCTTCACATACTCTACCACATCCATCAATTTGTTCAAGATGTCCCATATTTAAAGCTTTATGTGATATAATTGGTTTACCGTGATACATAGCTTCTATTATTGCAGCTGAACAGACTTCACCATCGCTTCTACTATGAGCAAAAACATCAATAGTGCTCAAGAATTTATGTATTATATTTATATCACTTGAGAAATCTAAGAATATGACATTTTTCATACCAATTGCTTGATCTCTGTGCTTTTGTGATCCACCCAATATTAAAAAATAATTATTATCATTATTAACTAAACTATATGCCGCTAAAGAAATCGGTGAAAATATATTTGGGTTTGAAGCCTGATGAAAACCATACACAAAAGCGTCTTTTGGAATTGACAACTCTTCTCTGAAATTTAAATTATTCTTTTCTGGTACATAAACTAAACTTGGTATAATTTCAGCTTTACTTAAATTACCTCCCCTACTACCCCATATATTAGCCTGCCATTCACATAGAAGTATAACTTTTTTAATATTTGGTTTATCTTCACCCATATCACCATGCACACTGTCAATTATTTTTGTTCTATTAATCTGATTGAATGGGTATTCAGTATAACCACCTCTAGCTATTTGAATAATATCATAATTATCTTCTTTAAATAAATTAAATAAATTATGACAAACCCATTCATATGGTGGATAATTATATCTATTTCCGATTTCAACTTTAATTAAATTAACACCATTTGATTTTAAATAGTTCAACCTATCTATATTAGGACCAATATGATTCATTCCAACATTATTGTATACATTACAATCAACCTTCTCTGTATAAAAGTAATCAACATCATATTTAGATTTATCTAATAATGTTGATATTGTTTGTATATATTTTTCTGTACCACCAGATGATAAACCATCAAATTTTAAGCAAGCTACTTTTATTTTAGACATATTAATTTCTATTTCTATGATGTTCTACTATTTTTCTATTTTCTATATCAAATCCATGCTCAAAACACCACTGTGTAACATCGGGAATATACATTATATCTTCTTTATAGACTAACAATGATAATAAAGATTGATCATGTCTATGCTCTTTAAAATCTGGATAATTTGGAGATTTAGAAGGTGAATCTGTTACTAATTGATCTTTTGTACAAAGATCTAGCCATTTTTTTATAAAATTTACAGAATAATCACACTTTCTTATAAAAATAAAGCTAGCAAATATTTGAAGTTCATCACTATATTTATCTTTATCTTCAACACCATTTACTTCAACAAAGCAATCACCTTTACACCATGTTGATTGTTTATGTATCCCTAAAGAAAATGTTAAAATACCCTTATGATTAATAATTCTTAATAAGTCATCTGGACTTTTGCATAAAAATGCACCAGAATCCATATAAATTAAAAAGTCACCGTCTTTAATTTTAGACAACATATCTAAAATTATATATGGTTTCCATATCCAATATCCAGCTCCTCTAGGTTGTGATAAAATATGATTATTTTTTAATTTAAAATCATCATCTATATCATCATATCTATAACCAATAGACTCAAATCCAAATTCTCTAGCTTTTTCTAGAGCTATTTTTTGAACATTATAAAATCCATTATTTGCATAATTTATAAAATATTTTTTAACATTATTCAATCTATCATTTTTTTCCATAATTAAAAAATCAATTTTTTGGGATTATTTATTGGATGTATTTCATTTGATGATTTTCGATCGAATGTTATTTTTGAAAAAAAATCATCATATGTCATAAACTCACAGTCTTTAAATTTTCTCATAGTACATACAATTAGATCGTTCCACTCTTTCCTAAGTTCAATAACTTCATATCCAAAATCTTTAAAGGATTCAAAGAAATTAAAATCATGGTAATATCTACAATGATCCGGCCATCCACCAACTGGTACAAGTGTATGTAATATATACCCATCTAATTTTAAAATATTATGTAAATTAAGCCAACAATTATATTGTCCGATTTCTGGTTCAACATGTTCTGAGGTTCCAAAATTTGTTATTATGTCAGCAGTCTTAATCTCATTTGATATAACACTCAAATCAAATATTTCAACTCCATCTACGGTGTGTAAATCAAGTGTTCTCCAACTATTAAAATTATTTTTATATAAATCCCTGAATTTATTATTTGGATCGCAGACACCATTGACAACTAAGTCTTGATCACCCAACTCTATTATATCAATTTTTGATTTTTCTGTAAAATTGGATAATGTATTTTCAAATCTTATTTTATCATATAAATTAACACCCATTTTGATTAAATATTTTTTTCTATAATTATAGTTTCTGAATAAATATATATACCA
>Ga0214166_1001274_pt1 | contig 11224 bp, 11 predicted proteins | sample TroBogepilimnion_27_FD_153005 | JGI IMG/M metagenome (GOLD analysis project Ga0214166, IMG submission 153005) | Freshwater microbial communities from Trout Bog Lake, WI - Practice 18AUG2009 epilimnion v3 | ecosystem: Environmental > Aquatic > Freshwater > Lake > Epilimnion/Euphotic zone ...
ATCTGTACTGTATCCCTGTATATGTATTAGTTATGTAAACAGGGTCACTTGAAGTATTAGGATCGAGTAAGATGTTCCAGTTAACACCGTCCCATGATATAACATCATTGGCACTGGCAAAGAAATAACTGCCGTCTGCGTTTGTCCACGCAGTTACATCTTGAGATATATCTTCCAAAATCAAATATCTAGTTCCCGCAACTACACCTTTAGGATTGTAAGTCACTGGATTGATAATAGCGTCAACTGTGCCTCTGCCATCTATAATAGTGTTAGATGGAATAGTATCGGCATCAAAGTTTAAAGATAATGCAAAATCATTTAACGGATTTAATGATGCGTATGCTACTATTTCGTTGCCCGAGGCAGTGGCCAATCTAACTTGACTAAGTCCCGCCCTGAACTGTCCGGGATATAAATCTAACAGTTGTTGCCATTGTACTTTTTCTGCTGATGCTGGATCAGTTAACGGGTCAAATATAGCAGAATCTTTAAAGGGCAATAGAGTCGCTGTATTATCTAAAACCAGCAGATCAAAGTTTCCAGGAGTAACAATAACTCTGGCACTGGGAGTTTGACCATCAAATAGATCAGTTAATCCTAATTCTGTAGTATATGGAGCACCTTCTAGCGTGCCAGTTGGATCAGCAAACACATTGGTGATAATCTTAGTTATAATACCCATCTGTTTGACTTTGGCAGGAGGAGTAATCCATATTGGACTGGTAAAACTCATGTTACAAATACTGATATCGCTTTCTAATCCTTGTGGTATACTACGACTTTCCCAAACCATAGTAGACAGTTCTAGATAACTCAAACTGGTCCAATCTAGATAGTTGTCTGTACTTTGTATTTCTAATGCCGGATTAAACAGGATAGCTATCTGTTCCCATAACTGTAGTTTTTGTTCTGTGTTTGTTGTCCATAGATCAGCGTTGAACGTTACCTTGTAAGGACTAGGCATGATACGTTCTACTGTGTAGTTACTGCCCTGCGTGTTTAGATATTGACTGCCGTCGGCATTGGTATCTCTTTCTCTTACCTGCACTTTTTCTACAAAATATGGATCTTGTACACGTTCTCTATCAAACTGTATGTCTTTGATATAACAGGCAATAAAGGGAGCACTCTGCACAACATTTTCAGTATTCTTGCTCAGTATCTGTGCTACCTGTCTATTCATATCCCCGTAGCGAACAGGTACCTGTGTAAGATTACCTCTAGCATCTTTATAGCTAAAGTTACTCATTACACGTATAAACTGTGTAACAAATCGCCTTACTTGACCATCATAGAAAAAATCGCTCATAGATTATCTGCCTTTGGTCTAAGTGCTTTACTTAGACTTTGTTTTTCCTGTATCACTGCACCATTTATAGTGGCTGTATTATTGTTATTAACAAAACTAGCTTTCTGATTTAGCTCAACATCTTTACCTGCGTTCAATGTACCTGGTGCAGTGTCTTGATAACCAAAGTTATCTTCTGTCATGCGCACTGAATCTTGTACCTTGATCCAATATTTTCCATCCCACTTGAACAGTCTATTAGGAAAGAAATCTGTACGTAAATGGAACTGTCCTATTACTGGGCTACTGGGATAAGTGATGCCAAATGTATATGGCGACCCGTTTGGTGGAATAGCATTTTCTGTAAGATAGCCCGCATACTGTTGATTAGGGCCCTGTGTGTCGGAACGCAAAATAAAACTGGCATCTAATACATTATGATCTGTACTGGCATCGGCATCTCCGGCTGTTGTATCAACCGGATTTAACAATCCATCGTCCTTTAACGGCAATACATAATAGGGGCTGGTATCGTAACCACTCTTAGGAACATTAAGTTCTGCTTCTTGTATAATCGCCTGATTGATTGCGATATTTTGATTGTATGTACTGAGAACATCACGTAGGGTTTTATTACCGTCACCGGATGGGCTATCTAATATTTCTTTAAACTCTTGACTATCGACTAAAGGTTGGCATTTTGCTCTTAGTAAATGTGGATACCAGGTTTGACTGAATCCACTGCTGACACGAGTTATATCTGTAATCACATAGAATCTCTTTAGTGCTACCATACTGTCATCTAATGCGTATTCATCTTTTAAATGGGGTAACTCTAACACATCTCCAGCCATAAGTTTACGTCCTATCGCTTCAAAAGTAGTACGCAAATGAAAGTTAATCATAATGTTATCATTTTGTAGAAATAATCCAAACTGGCTTAGATTAAAATCTATATCCTGCATCGTATAAATGCCACGCAAATGATAAACATCGGGATCGTAATGCCTATCTCTGTTTTCCATAAACAGCAGATCCTGTATGCCTAGTTCCGGTATAGGGTTAGTGTTTACAGGTATTTCCGGAGTACTAGAACCAGTAATAGGATCAACGGGTCCTAGATATTTGTGAACAAATATATCAGTTCCGCCCACTTGGAATTGTTCGTTGATAACACGATCTAGAAATCGGAAATCGGGGCCTTTTTCGGGTTTGTATAAACTCAACCTTGGCACTTTAAACTCCTAAGATAACTTTTAGGAATAATATGATGAGATTCTACATAGTCATTAATTTCTCTATTTTGAGCATTATTGATAATACTATAGTACCATCTAGTATATTTGTTTTTTAAGAATTGAAATGTATCCGGCATAGTAGTATATTTATAAGGTAAATAATGGTATGGACCTAAACAATAAACCCACTAAAGAATACGAAGACTATCTAAAAGAGCTGGAAGTCGCACGACAAGATGTAGTAAATTATATCCGTAATTTCTTAGCTGACGGCATCGTTGATGTTGAGTTAGATCCTAAACATTATAATGTAGCTATTGATAGAGCACTAGCAAAATATCGCCAACGCAGTAGCAATGCTGTTGAGGAAAGCTATGGATTTTTAACTCTAGAAATAGATCAAAACGAATATATACTGCCTAGAGAAGTTACCAGTGTTAGAGAAATATTTCGTCGTAGTATTGGATCTAGAACAGGTGGCGGAGACGGCGGAAGTTTATTCGAACCATTCAACTTGGCGTATTCTAACACCTACTTGTTGAGTACCAGTAATATGGGCGGTATCGCAACTTATTACATGTTTGCATCATACCAGAAAGAAGTTGGTAAGTTATTTGGTAGTTATATACTGTTTGATTTTAATCCAGTTACTAAAAAGCTACGTATTACACAGCGACCAAGAGGACAAGAAAGTGTGTTATTATGGATGTACAATCAACGTCCAGATTTTCAGTTGTTCTCAGACCCCTATTCTGGCATATGGTTAAAGGACTACGCACTAGCAAACTGTAAAATCATATTAGGTGAAGCACGTGAAAAGTTCGCCACTATTGCCAGTCCGCAAGGCGGAACACAGCTTAATGGTGCGGCACTAAAAGCTGAAGGTAAAGAGATGATTGAAAAATTAGAACAGGCCTTGATTAATAATGAAGACAATCAAAACCCAATGTGGTTTACTAGAGGTTGACAGTTAAATAAAAATGTAATAAACTTTGTTATCTCAGGGGACACTATGATAATAGGTTTTGTAGGTTTGATAGGTAGCGGCAAAGATACAGCCGCAGACTATTTGGTTAACTTTCACGAATTTAGGCGAGATAGTTTTGCCAATACACTTAAAGATGCCGTAGCCAACGTGTTTGGTTGGGATCGAACACTACTAGAAGGACGTACAGCAGAAGCACGTAAATGGCGTGAAGAAGTTGATCCTTGGTGGGCCAAACGTTTAAACATACCACATTTAACTCCTCGCTGGATACTACAATACTGGGGTACAGAAGTTATCAGAGACGGATTCCATGATGATATGTGGATTGCCAGTTTAGAAAATAAAATGCGTAAAACTGCTGATAATATTGTAATCAGCGATGTTCGATTTCCAAATGAAATCAAAGCTATTCATAACAGCGGTGGAATAGTCATACGTATTAAAAGAGGCAAAGATCCTAAATGGTTTAAAGATGCCGAGCACTACAATCAAGGCCCCGACGGTAATATAAACTGGGCATTAAGCAAGACCCGATTAGATAAAGCTAATGTACATGCTAGCGAATACAGTTGGGTCGGCGGAGATATAGATTACACAATTAGTAATGACACAACAATAGATGATCTGTTCAAGCAGATTAAAAATCTGGTGTTAGATCGCCTTGCCGCCAAGGAAGGCCAAGATCTTGTAACAGACGTTGGCAGTTTGCACACACTGATTTTAGATTAGAGTGACGACAGTTATTTAGGTCTCCGTCTATGTGATAGACGTTAAACTGTTTGCTATATTTGCTAGCAAACCCGCACTTATCACATTTTAATTTTAACTTGTAGCCGGCCTTGATCCACCTAGCTATGCCTTCTTTTCTTCCCCTAGCACAATGGTCACATTGACTCCTGTAGTGTGTGACACCTTCTTTATGATAGTTGACCGCACACGGCCTAGTTCCGCATTTTTTGCATAATAATCTAGTCATTCGCGCCCTTTAGTTGCCCTTTACAGTGTATTTAATAGGGTAAAAAATCTCTCTGTATCGCTAAATAAAACAAAGTGATCCAAACTAGGAGATTTGACAATGGCAAACACACTACAATCACCAGGCGTTAGCGTAAGTGTAATCGATGAAAGTTTTTACACACCGGCAGCACCTGGAACAGTACCTTTAATATTCGTAGCATCGGCAGCGAACAAGACTAACAGCTCCGGAGTTACAGCAATAGGTACAGTACCGGCAGCAACTGGAGAGGCTCCAATATACACCATCACTAGCCAGATGGATTTAGCTAGCACATTCGGTACTCCATTGTTTCCAACAGACAGCCAAGGAAACAGTATTAACGGCGGAGAGCAAAACGAATACGGTTTACAAGCCGCTTACAGTTTACTAGGTGTTAGTAGCAAAGCCTATGTGGTCCGTGCTAACATTGATTTGAGCGAACTAACAGCACACGCAAGTGTTCCAACTGGTAATCCAGTTAACGGAACATACTGGTTAGATACAGGTAATACACAGTTTGGAATTTATGAGTGGGATAGTGTTAATAAAGTATTTGTATTACAATCACCATTAATCATCGACGACAGCAACAGTGCTTCTGCTACTACAGACGGAATGACACCGAGCTCTAGTTTTGGAACATTGGGTGCTTATGCAGTCGTAGCTACTTCAGGAAACATGGGAGCTGTATGGTATAAAAACATGAACAACAACTGGGTAGAAGTAGGTAGCAATGCTGAACAAGAGTTTGGCACACCTATATCTGGTAGCACATTCAAATCATACAGTTGGGAAACAAGTTACCCGCTAGTAACAAGCGCTGGGTTTAGTAATGTTGTTCCTGGTAGCACATTCTCTATCAATGGTCATGCTGTTACTATTGGTTCTACAAGTACAGCACAAGTAGCGACAACTATTAACACACTATTACCAACATACGGTGTTGGTGCTAAAGTTAATAGCGAAGGTTATTTAGAACTATATGCTGATGCTAGTGCAGCCAGCAATGGTTCAACAATGGATGGTAAGATAACTATTACCGGTAATGCTGTTAATAGCTTGGGTCTAACTACATCAACATTTGCTCCAGTGGCATTAACAATAGCGCCACATACACAAGTACCTAAGTACGCGGCAGCTGGTGTTCCTAGCGGAAGCGTTTACATTAAAACTACAGCGGCCAGTGTTGGTGCTATTTGGGTTGTTAAACTATACAATGCTACAACAGGAGCATGGAGTGTGGTAAATGCTCCTATATACAGTTCAACAGACGCAGGTATCGCGGCACTAGATCCAGTAGGTGGTGGTTCGAATATTGCTGTTGGTACACTAATGGTTGAAAGCAACTTCAACGGTGGTACAGGCGCTGATGGTAGCCCGCAACTAGCTGAGTTTGAAATCTTAAGAAGAACAGCAGTTAAGCCTACTACAATAGTTGGTTCTGTAAATGTAAACTCATTAGTTATTACAAAATCAGCAGGATCTACAGCAACATACGAATTAACTATAGCAGAAACAGTACCAGGAATGGCAGGTGTTACAAACACAGCAACCATTGTTGTTACTACGATTCCAGCAAGCACAGCAACAAGTCACGTTACAGTAAATGGCAGTGATATAGTTACAGCAATAAGTGCCGCAGGATTCCAAAATGTTTCAGCAAGTGTATCTAGCGCAGGTTATCTAACAATAACACACGCTCTAGGTGGAGATATACAGATTACTGATAGCGGAACTATTCCAGTTCTATCAGATCTAGGATTTACAGCGGCAGGTAATAGCCCAACAGCTAACCTATACGAAGCAGGAATGTACGACAGTTATACAGTTAAAGCCAGTAACTGGGCACCATTGGTATTTGAAGCTAGTTCGATTGAACCAACTACAACTCCAGCTAACGGAAGCCTATGGTACGGTAGTAACTTAGAAGAAGTAGATATTCTATATCACAACGGTACTACATGGGTAGGTTATCAATACGATGGAACAGGACATCCTACACAGGGTACTACACCTGCATTCCCTAACAGTGATCCAAACGGTCCTATAGTTGCTGCCAGTCAGCCAACTACACAGAGCGATGGTACAGCATTAGAGAATGGTGATATTTGGATTGATAGTTCAGCTACTGACATTTATGGTCAAACCGTATATGTTTACAATGGTGATTCATTAACTTGGGTCCAACAAGATGTAACAGATCATGTTACACCTAACGGTTGGTTATTCCATGACGCACGTTGGGCAACTAGCGGTCAGGCAACAATGCCTAGCACGATCAAAGAATTGTTGACTAGCAACTACCTAGATCCAGATGCTCCAGATCCAGCACTATATCCAGAAGGTACACGCTTATGGAATCTACGTCGTAGTGGATTTAATGTTAAGAAATACGAAGCAAACTACATCAACATTTATGATAACAACGGTTTTAATATTCGTTATCAGAACGATCCAATGGACAACTTAGAGGCTGGTTATTATAACACAGCTCGTTGGGTAACAGTAAGTCCTAATGATCATTTAGGTGTTGGACAGTTTGGCCGTTTTGCGCAACGTAGTTTTGTTATAGAAGCGTTAAAAGGTGAGATAGATGCTAACGTAGCTCTAAGAGACACTGATAACTATGTATTCAACTTGATAGCATGTCCTGGATATCCAGAGGCTATACAGAACATGATTGCGTTAAACAGTGATAGAGGTTACACAGGATTTGTTGTAGGTGATACACCATTCCGTTTACAACCAACTGGAACAACATTGGCCAACTGGGGTGCTAATACAAAACTAGCGGCAGACAATGGTGAAATCGGCGCTGTAAGTTACGACGATTACATGGCCATGTTCTATCCAAGTGGATATACAAATGACAATACAGGAAACTATATTGTTGTTCCACCAAGCCACATGATGCTACGTACTATCACTAATAGTGATTCTAAGAGTTATCAATGGTTTGCTCCAAGTGGTATTAACAGAGGTACAGTAGATAACGCAACATCAGCAGGATATGTTGATGCGGCAGGTGATTTTATCACAACATCTATACCACAAAGTATACGTGATGTATTAGCCGGAGTCAAAGTTAATCCTATATCTACAATCAATGGTGTTGGTCTAGTTAACTTTGGTAACTATACAAGATCACATGTAGCCAGCGCATTAGATAGAATTAACGTAGCTCGTTTAGTAGCTTATCTACGTAGACAGTTAGGCATTCTAGCTCAACCATATTTGTTCGAACCTAATGACAGTATAACAAGACAGGCGATTAAAAATGCCGCTGAAAGTTTATTCATTGAACTAGTAGGACAGCGTGCGATTTATGACTATATCGTAGTCTGTGATGAGAGCAATAATACACCATCAAGGATCGATAGATCCGAACTATGGATGGATATCGCTATCGAACCAGTTAAAGCAGTCGAGTTTATATACATTCCAATGAGACTGTTGAACACAGGTGCTATTGCCTCAGGCAACTTAGGATCTATGTCAAAAGGTTCATAAATATTAAAGATTAAGGAGCATTTAGATGGCAATATCTAGTTTATTAAATTATTCAGTACCGTTGAGCGGTGGTGGACAGAGTTCTACCAGTCAGGGCCTCTTAATGCCCAAACTGAAATATCGCTTTAGAGTGAGTTTCATTGGGTTTGGTGCTGATAATCAAACGTTCGAATTAACCAAACAGGTTATTACAGCAGGACGTCCAAGCGTATCATTTGAAAACGTTGAACTAAACGTTTACAACAGCAAGATCAACTATGCTGGAAAATACACATGGGCAGAACTACAGATCCTTCTACGTGACGATGTTAGCAGTGCTGTTACAAAACTTGTTGGACAACAGATTCAGAAACAGTTTGATTTCTTTGAACAAAGTTCAGCGGCTTCTGGTAGCGATTATAAATTCCAATGTAACATCGATATTTTAGATGGTGGCATGGGTGCTAATGCTCCAACAGTTCTTGAAACATACGAACTTTACGGTTGCTATATACAAAAAGCCGATTATCAACAGGGCGATTACAAATCAAGTGATGCAATGGATATTACATTGACATTAAAATTCGATAACGCTCTACAAACAGACGCCGCAGGTAACTTATCAGGTGTTGGTGTTGCTGTTGCTAGAACACTTGGATCATTAGCAACTAGCTAATATTTCCAGTAGTAAAAAAGGCCCAAACGGGCCTTTTTTTATGACATAAATATTAACATGAGCGATCTAACTCCTTTCCTTTCCAATGTACTATCTCAAGGTTGGTTACGAGATTCACAGCACGCTAGTAAGTTATATAGAGCTGATGGATTTTACGACTACGCACCTAAGAATGGTTGGATTTATTATGTAACTTTAAATATTAATCCTGCCGTACAAAAATTCCTTAATAGACAAAATCCTGGCTGGACACAAAAGTATTCAATGAATGTAGGATTATTGGCCAAGATGGTTGAGTTACCTAAATTTACTGTTGAGACTGAAGTTCTTAATCAATACAACAGAAAAACGATCGTACAGAAAAAATTAGATTATACACCAGTTAGTATTTCTTTCCATGATGATCAGGCAAATATATCTACAGATTTATGGACCAGTTATTACAGTTATTACTATGGCGACGGTCGATATAGTAATACACTAGCGGCAAATAATTCTAATATTGAAGCATGGACTGATACAAAATACAAAAATAAATTCTACCACTACGGTTTAAACAACGAACAAAACTATCAGTTTTTTAATAGCGTAACAGTATACCTTTTGAATAAACAAAAGTTTCTCAGTGTAACATTGGTAAACCCTATAATCAAAGAATGGCGCCACGGAGAAGTTGACCAGACGCAGGGCAATAAGTTTCTAGAAAACAAAATGGTTCTTACTTATGAAAATGTACTTTATAATAGAGGAGATGCAGGCGTCGTAGGATTTAATAAAAATCATTATGACAAAACACCTAGTCCTTTATCTATAGGAGGTGGTGGTAGCAAGAGCCTGTTTGGTGCCGGTGGAGTAATAGCAGGAGCCAGTTCTATATTCGGAGCAAATGGTAGTATTGCCAACGCAAGTAGTCCTCAGGATTATTTAAACATAGCTATACAGACTGCTAACCTTGCTAAGAATGTTAGCAGTTTAAACAAAAAAGCATCTATTAATGAGTTAACCGGAGTAGCATTGGGACAGGTACAGAATGCGGCACAGGGCGGACCTACTGTGTTTAACTCTGGAGCGGTAAACGGAGTACAGTTGTTTACTCCTAACACACCAACCGGACCTGTGGCACAACAGGCATCAGTAACTAGGAAGTAAATCATGTCATTATATAATAACATTCCTCAAAAAACAATACCGTCAAGTTCTAACAGTACTGTAAAGTTTTTTAGTACATTCTATCAATCACCGATAGATTTAAACGGTACTGATATTATAGCAGTTACTGGATTTTTTGAAAGTCGTGGATTTACTGCCGAAGCCGCCGATAGTGTAGCAATGATTATTTTAAGTCAGGCCAAGGCAAACAATCTAAATGCCTTTCAAATATTAGATACGTTAAAAACTCTTAACGGTATTGAACTAAGTCAGCTTGTTGGACAGATATTAAATTATAATAGATTTAAAACCAGTACACTAGGTATTTCAACAACAATCGTTCCCGCCGATGAAGTGGAAAGAAATATACTAGCATGAGTATGAAGTTCAATCAGGGAATATATAAGTTAACAAATCCTGAAAAATACATTGGAACTAGTTCTCCACGTTTTAGAAGTAGCTGGGAACTAAGCGTGATGAAAATGTGTGACGAAAACGAAGCTATACAGCAGTGGGCTAGCGAAAGTATTAAGATACCCTATAGGGATCCACTTACAGGTAAACCCACTATCTATGTTCCAGATTTTTTAGTTGTGTTCGTAGACAATAAAAAGAAAAAGCGTGCCGAAGTCTGGGAAGTTAAACCTCTTAATCAAACATTAAAAGAACATGTAGGTAAGAATCCCTACAATCAGGCCCAGTATGTTAAAAACATGGTAAAATGGGCCGCAGCCAAAGCATACTGTCAGCAAAATGGAATGAAGTTTAGGATTATCACTGAACACGATTTATACCATAGTGGCAAAAAGATGTGATAAGTAGTTGACTATGACAAAGAAATTAGAAGAAATATTAGAAATAAATCCTCTTAAGGAAGAATCAGTTCCTCCCCCAGAAGCTGTACCAAACAACCCGATAATCAGCCTAGAAGAAAAGCTAGAAGAGTTTGATAAAATCGCAGCCGCATTACCTCGTGTACGTGGGCTAGGAGATGTATCGGACTTAGAGTTAGATACCCTAGCTAAAAAAGCAGAAGAAGCCTACGATGATCTAATGAGTTTAGGAATGCAGGTGGAACCCAGATATAGTGCACGTATGTTTGAAGTGGCTACAGGCATGCTAAATGCCGCTATAACAGCTAAAACAAACAAGATAGACAAAAAGCTAAAGATGGTAGATTTACAGTTGAAAAAACTGGCTATCGATAAGAAAAACGGTAAGGGCGAGGAAATCGAAGGTGAGGGATTCATCATGACAGATCGCAACAGCATACTGGAAAAACTTAAAAATCTTAATAAATAAAGCATAGGATACTGACATGACTTCATTCAAACAAATATTGGCTGAAAGCGCTCGCAAGTACGATTTTAAAGTTAAAGTCGCAGGCACTTTTGAA
>Ga0214166_1001277_pt1 | contig 11199 bp, 11 predicted proteins | sample TroBogepilimnion_27_FD_153005 | JGI IMG/M metagenome (GOLD analysis project Ga0214166, IMG submission 153005) | Freshwater microbial communities from Trout Bog Lake, WI - Practice 18AUG2009 epilimnion v3 | ecosystem: Environmental > Aquatic > Freshwater > Lake > Epilimnion/Euphotic zone ...
CAGCAATAACGTAATAACGGATATATTAATTAATATATCCGTTATTACGTTATTGCTGACCAGGTGGCTGACGAGTTGGTGGGGAGGTCGGGGACGGCACTCGGTGATTGGCGTATTATAATATTTCTCGCCCCGCCAGAAAAATCACCCGCTGACCACATCGTTGAAAATGGATATGCCTGACCTAAATAGGTAAGGGTTAGATATGTCCCACCCAGCCTCCCCTGACCAAATTCTGAAAACGAATTCTTGTCCATCACGAGATAGTCAGCAGCCCCCCGACACCACAGCACCTACCAACCCTACCAACCCTACCACCCTACCCTTCAAGATGCCTACACTCAACACCACCGCCGACCTCATCAAGACCTTCAACGGCATCGCCACCGAGATGCTGGACATCCAGCACCTGCACAAGACCATCCAGGAGGGGATGGAGACCGACATTCAGGTCGGGGACTTCGTCATCACGACGCAGGAGTATGACAGCAGCATCTTCGTCTGCGACCCGCTGTTCAAGGAGAAGGCTCGGCAGGAGACCTACACCAACGCTGCGGGAAACCGTGTGGTTCGCCACTGGACGGAGAAAGAGCCGATGCCCAACCCTTACATGGAGCGTGTGGTGGACACGCCTAAGGAGGCTCGGATGAAGATGACCGTCAAGGCTGACAAGAACAACCTGGACGCTCACGACGAGCGACGCATCAAGGTGCGGAAGCTCAACCTGCTGGGCTGGGACGCTGACAAGGGCGAGTATCCCCGCCAGAGCATCCCCATCATCTTCCGCCAGCGGATGGTGGACTTCCGTCAGCAGCACGGATACAACCTGGAATACTACGAACGCATCCTGGCTGACCGCCCTGCCTATGTCAACGACAAGATGTTTGAGCAGGCACAGCAGTCGGCTGCCATCCTGCGGCGGCTGGTGGGCATCCAGCCCTTCCTGGCGTATGCGGATGACAAGTATGGCTTCCTTGTCAAGCGTCGTCTGGCGATGACCCGCATCGTGCTGAGCGGCGGCGGCAGACCCGACAACGGTGCGAGTGATGTGGTTCACGCTGCAGAAGACCAGGTCAAGGCGACTGTCAGCCAGATGATGGCGGGTGCTGAGGCTCGTGTCGTGGCGGGGGACATCAGCTTCCGTGAGAGCATCGTCAAGGAGGCTATGAAGCCAGAGCGTGTGGAGGCTCTGGTTGAGAAGCATGGGATTGACGGGATGGCTACGCAGTTTGAGGCGGTCGCTGTGGCTGTCGTGCCTGTGGTGAAGAAGAAGTAAACAAAAACACAAACGACAAGGGGCAAAGTCGCCAACCCCACCTTTTTACATGACCTACGGCGGTCAGGTTTCTGAAAACGAATTCCATGCCCTCACTCGTGAGCCGAGAGTGTCCCCCGACAACAAGACAAGATGCCTACCTTCATCTTCAACAACGACCTCGCCAACCGCATCGCCGCAGCCATCACGGGAACGCCCAAGACCGCAAGAGAGATTGCGAAGGAGCTTGGGGTTGACAAGCACATCATCAACCAGCACCTCTACAAGATGGCTGACCTCAACAAGTCGGACGATAAAGTGCCTACATGGTCGCTCCCCGAGAGCGATGATGATGATGACGATGATGATGACCCTTCTTGCGAACATTGTGGTTCTGACACGAACGTTGTAGTTCACTCATTCGGCTGCGTCGCTCTGTGCAGCAAGTGTTCGGACACCGACGAAGAGCCGCACTGCCCTCGCAAAAGTCATAGCGGGGACGCAGAGCAGTGCGAGGATTGCGTGGACGGGTGGGCGTGGATAGACGAGCGTGTCCCCATCACCTACAAGGGGACTATCATCGGCTACTCCAAGCTGGGCGATGTGGGTATTATCAAGTTCTCCCAACGCCACCAGTAGAGAAACACAAACGACAAGGGGCAAAGTCGCCAACCCCACCTTTTTACTTTCGTCTGCGACCTGGTCAGCAGCTCGTTGACGACCTGGTCAGCATCACTCAAACCTCACCTTGACATTCTTCTCAACCTTGAAGGATGTAGGCTCACCTTTGGTGGTCTTCGTCCTCTTACGCTCCCTGTCCAACCTCCTGACCTCCTCCAAGTTCCGCTCACGGTAGGCTCGTTGATACGCCTTACGCTCCTCAGGGTTCTTTTCGTATTGCGTGGGCTTAGTCTCCATTATGATAGAATGTGTTTTTCTACGGGGAAAATGGATGTGGGGCTATGTATAATATCGGAACTCAATGGCTACGCAGACACTCACCGAACAGATTGTCAACACTGACTTGGTCATCAGGAAGACCGAGAAGTATGACGCTGACATCATGGAGGTCATCCGCAACGACAAGGACTTTGCACACAAGTATCTCCGAAATCTTGGGGAATACCACAAGGGCAGGAAGTCGTCATCTTACAAGGATGTCATCTACGAGTTTCCCGAGAGCCATCGTCAGCATCAGGTGGGTCGTCTGTATGTGCGGCAAATGAGCGGTCTGCAGGGCTTCCCATTTGACATCCGCAACCCTCTCCTCTGTCGTTACAATTGGGACTGCGATATGGAGAATGCTCACTACTGGCTGATGGTCAAGTTGGCAAAGGACTGGGGCAACCTTCCTACTCCTGCAATCCAGCACTACATTGACCACCGTGATGAGGAACTGGCAAAGGTCTGCGAGAACCGCAGGAACGCCAAGACGCTCTTCCTGAAGGCTCTGTATGGCGGCAATATCAAACTCTACCACGAGTTCTACGAGGACGAGAGTGAGCAGCCGAAGGGCGACCTGACGCTGCTGAACCGCATCAAGGCGGAGATTGTTGCCATCGCTGATATGTGCTGGGGTAAGTTCTCGCATCTGCGGAAGTTGACCAAGAAGACGAACCCGAAGTATTCGCTCTTGGCTCTGGTTCTTCAGACGGAGGAAAGGAAGTGTCTGATGGCTGTGGACGAGTATATGAAGTCCGTCGGCAGGACGGTCAGCGTCTATATCCACGACGGGTGTGCGATTGAGAAGGCAAACGATGAGGAGGCATTCCCTGAGGAGCATCTGCGAGGTGCTGAAGCGTATGTTCTGGACAAGACTGGACACAACATCCATCTCATTGCGAAGCCGTTCAAGCATGACTACGCCGCCAAGAAGGATGACAGCCTGATTGACCCCAACATCACGATTAGCGACAGTTGGGCTGCTTCTCGGTTTGCTGAGCAGATGGGAAACCGCCTCGTGCTGGATACGGGTCTGGTGTGGGTGTTCAATAGGGACACGGGTATTTGGAGCAGCGATGTGTCTGACCTCAAACGAGCCATCACCAAGCAGAACGGTAAGTTAATCTTCAAGCAGCAGGGTGCAATGGGCATCAAGACCTACGACTACTCGGGGTCTGTGTCTCGCACGAACGCTCTGATTGAGAAGTTGCCGTCTGTCCTTGAAAAGCAGAACGGATACTTCCAGTCTCGCATCACCAGTGATATTGGCAAGTTGCTGTTTCCCGACGGCATCTACGACTTCAAGACGGGTGAGTTCAGCACACAGTTTGACCAGAACATCGTCTTCAACTATGCTATGCCATACAAGTTTCCGAAGCGTGATGAGGAACGGATTGCTCTCGTCCGTGTTCGGTTGTTTGGTGTCGGAACGGGCGACGAGCCGTTTGAACATCAGGAGGATGCGGATACGCTGAGGCACACGCTGATGCGTGCAGCAATCGGCGACTTCCTGAGGAAGATGGCTTTGCTTGGTGATGGATGGGGCAACTCGGGTAAGGGTGCGACGGATGTAGCGTTCTCTACCGCATTCGGTGACTATGTCGGACATTTCGGTGGCAACTCACTTCTGGCGAAGGGGATGGTAGGTGAGGATGCTCGGGAGAATACATTCACACTCGCATTCATCAACAGACGGTTTGCGTTCAGTAGCGAAATCAAGTTGATGAAGGATGATGCGAAGCGGTCGCCCGTGCGGATTGATGCGAACAAGTTCAAGTTGATTACCTCTGGTGGCACTGACCCCCTCAAGGCTCGTCCCTTGTATGGCAACGAGGTGTCACTCATCAACAAGGCGACGGTGATTATGTTTGCTCAGGGCTTCCCCGAGTTTGAGCCGCCCGACGATGCAATGAAGAACCGCATCCGCTCGGTCAAGTGGTCGCACTCGTATGTCAATGAGCCGACGGAGGCTCACGAGCGTAAGATTGACCCGCACCGTATTGACTTCTTCCGTGAACAGGCGAGTGCTGAGGCTCTGTTCTGGGTAATGGTGGACACCTACGATGAGTGGGCGAAGGGTGGCTATGTTGAGCCGCCTCTGTCCCAGCGTGAGAAGGAGGCTTCCCAAGACCTTGTGCCACAGTTCAAGTTCAAGGAGGTGTTTGAGGAGGCTTACGAGATTACGGGCAAGACGGGCATCGGTGGGGACAGTGTGCCATACGAGGACATCAAGAAGCATATGGAGGCTCGTGGGTATGAGGGTGGCAAGATGGACTTGTGCCGCCGACTGGATGCGTATGGTCTGAAGTCAGGTCAGAAGAAGGTCGGCAAGAAGAACACTCAGGTCAGGTGGGGTGTCCGAGAGGTGGTAGGCGAGTAAGGTAGGTAAGAGCAGCCAAATGTATTCTCCCTCATTGGACTACTCAGGTATGTAGTGTTCAGAATGTTTTACCACCTCTCCAAATATGTTTAAAAGTAAACCTACCTACCTACCTACCTACCTCCTTATCCTTTTCTTATAGTGTATCCAGTATGGTAGGTTAGTAGGTTAGTAGGGTATACATAAGTGTTGGTATGGTGAGGTTCAACATGGAGAACACTATCACCCCGTGTCAGGGTATAGGGGGGGTGGTTTTCTGCAGACAAACTGACCCTACCTCGCCTACCACTCACAAATCCACTTTCATGCGTGAAAAACGAATATCGTTTCCATTAACAAATGGAACTCACAATGGTTACTACAATGGGACACTTCTACCCGCACTGCCTTCGTGATGTGAACGACACCGCCAAGACCTACATCCGCTGCCACTCGCCACGCAGACCGTCCTGCTCCTACGAGACCCTGTGGAAGCACCTGAACGGTCTGTCACCAGAGGGTATGCCCCAGTCCATCGCTCTTGAACTGGAGAGGGCGAAGGCAATCTACGACCGCCCAGCAGCCCCCAAGATGACAAAGGAGCAGAAGGAGGATGCAGTGCTTCACTGCCTCTCCCTGTTCGGAGACCCACCGCCTGACTTCAATGACGAGCGGCTGCCCGAGTTCGTGAAGGACGGATACAGGTATTATGTCCGCAGGGTCTTCCTACCGCCTGGTGGTGGAGTTCCCGTCAGTGAGCGTGATGTGGAGTATCGCATCCAAGCCACCAACTTGGAGTTCACGAAGTTGAAGAAGGAGCATCAGGGTTGGAGTTGCTGGGTCTATGTCAACCGACCTGGCTACTTGTGCGATGGAAACTACCCTTCACTCCGCAACACGGACTACGGGGTTCAGTGGGGTAGGGGCTTCAACTGGTAGACGGACGAGGTAGGACAGCCACAATACCTGGCTCAATCGGCTCTGGCGACCTGATGACCAGCGACACACGGCGAGGAGGTTCACCAGCAGGTGGCGGCACAGGAGCAGGTGCAACAACCACTGGCACTTCGGCGGGTGTGTCCACATCAATGCCCATCTCAACCGTCTTGCCACAACAGTGAGAGCGGACATTGCGGTGGTTGATATACTTGAAGACCTGGAAGGCGATGGTCAGGATGCTGATGACACCACCACCCATGCCTACCTGAGACATCGTAGAAGCGTCCATTTTTGTTATATAGCGAGGTAATAGGAGGGATGAATGTGCTGTCGCTCTTTGATGGGATTAGTTGTGCGAGGGTCGCACTTGACCGAGCGGGGATTGAGGTGAATGCCTACATGTCAAGTGAGATAGACAAACACGCCATCAAGGTCAGCGAAAAGAACTACCCTGACATCATCCGAGTAGGGAGTGTGGTTGACCTACAGGTAGAGGGTCAAGTAGACCTGTTGATTGGCGGAAGTCCTTGCACCGACCTTTCCATTGCGAAGAAAGACCGCAAGGGATTGGAGGGCGACAAGTCGTCCCTGTTCTGGGAGTATGTCCGCATCAAGAAGGAGTGCAATCCGAAGTGGTTCATACTTGAAAATGTAGCCTCCATGCCGAAGAAGGACAAGGACATCATCACGAAGGAGATGGGCGTTGAGCCTGTCATGTTCAATGCGTCGCTGGTCTCCGCCCAATCCCGCAAACGCCTTTTTTGGACGAACATACCTTTTGACCTGCCCGAAGACAGGGGCATTCTATTGAAGGACATTCTGGAGACTGAGATTGATGAGAAGTTCTATGTGAAGAAGACGATGAGTGTGACCGCACAGACCAATCGCAACGAAACCAAGAAGTTAGGGTATGTGACCGACAAAGACCATCAGGCAAATCGGGTCTATGACGGGGAGGGCAAACTCCCTGCACTTGCGTCTGTATGTAATTCAATGGTGAAGGTCGGCTATATTGGAGATGGTGAGCAGTATGGACAAGGCGGTCAAGCCCATCGGGTCTACGCTCCCGAAGGCAAGACACCCACGCTGTCGTCGGGTGCACCGCTCATCAAGGTTGGACATACGGGAAGCAAGGAGCGGCAAACCAATCGTATCTATGACCCCGACGGCAAAGCACCCACGCAACTCAAAGGGTCAGGTGTCGGCGGAGCGTTGCCCACGCTTATCAAAGAGGAAACCCGTATTCGCAAACTCACGCCGATTGAGTGTGAGCGACTGCAGGGGCTTCCCGACAACTATACAGAGGGCGTGGCGACGACCAATCGGTATAGATGTTTGGGGAATGCGTTCAATGTGGATGTGGTGGCTCATATACTCACGGCTGTTCGCTCTCCTCATTAGGTGGGCAGCACGAAAGACCATGCTCACTGGGTGACAGCGGACGGAAGTCGCATGGGTGAAGAGGGAACTTGGGCGAGTTCGGCACGGGAGTGCCATCCCTCACAGGGGGGCGTGGAGATACAACGCTCTCAGTTGCCGCTTCGCCTGCGTCCTGGACAGTGGGTAGGAGGAGTGCCGCTTCCCTGTCGCCTTCGTCACCACCCAGAACAGGTTCTTCGTGTCCGACGGCACTATCGCATAGGGCATCCTTTCCCTTCACCGTGATTTTAAGTTCCTTGTTCTCGTCCAGCAGAGCCTGATGCTTCTTGTAAAGGTCGTAGAGTTCTGCACGGAGCGACAGGCACATCCGCATCATCCTGTCCATCACGCTCTCACCACCAATGTCCTCACGCACAGGCAGTTCCTCCTTCGGGGCAGTCAGCACATCGGGGACAGTATCACTACGCTCCATTTCTTCTTACGCAGATATAATCGGCAGAAACAAAACCAGTGTATTCAGTAAATGTCGCTTGCGTCCATCTCTATCAGCAAGCAGCTGGGTCTGTCAATGGGACAGAGCCAGGAGGGCGTGAATGTTCGCAACCCCAGCACGGCTAATCTGGGCATCTCGTCCATTGACCGCTACGGCACACAGGTGTATGTCACGAGTGAGCAGAACCCTGCAAACACTGTGACCCTGTCATCTCCGTATGACTTTTCTATTGGACAGAACCAGAACTTGATGAACGGCTTCTTCACCCGTCTTGCGGTGACTGAGGTTCAGTTCCGTTGGACGATGCCTACTCTGACCTCTCGCAACAACAAGATGTATATCACCAGCGGCGGCACGGATACTCTCATCACTCTGCCTGAGGGTTGGTATGACACGAGTGCAGGTGCTTCGTCGGCTGGAAACCTTGCGTATGCTCTTCAGGTGGCGGTGGTGGCTGCAAGCATCACGGGTCTGTCTGGTTTCACCTGCACTACACCTGCCAGTGCCAGTTCAACGACGGTCACGACGCAGCCCTACAACTGCTTCATCGCCAAGTCCAACTCGGCGACGACCTTCTACTTCAAGCGGTATACTGACCAGACCAAGCCGAACGCCATCGGTCTGTTTGAGATGATGAGTTGGACAACGAACCAGGTTCTTGCCACCACCCAGACTGGCTCTCCCGATGCGTCGCTCTTATCCACTCCGTTCGTGGATGTTGTGTGCGACAACCTCACCTACAACCAGAGCCTCAAAGATGCGGACACGGGCATCTCTCGTGATGTGCTGTGCCGTATCTACCTGACACCCGATGCCTTCACGGGCAATGTAGCCAATCTGGGTTCAGCCCCCATCCTCATCCACCGCTGCTTCCCGTTCCCGAAGCAGGTTCGGTGGAGTGCTGACCAGCCTATCGGCAACCTGCGTATCCAGGTTTACGATAGTGAGGGGTATTTGCTGACGACGGGTGATGGACTGACTGGAACGACCCAGACTGCCTACTATGATGCGGATATGGGCGATTGGAATATGAACCTGCTTGTCAGCGAGGTCTAATTACATAGACCCGTTGTTCTTGCCACCATGCGGCGTGGACAGCATCCCGAGATGCCCCATCATACTTGCATTCTTCTTGCTCATCGTCGGCTGAACGAGCGTGGCGTAGTGTCCATCCTTCACACCCGCCTTCATTGCGGTGTTGTAGGGATGTATCATCTGGTAAGCGGGAGTTCCCACCCGCTGGGCAAACACCTGCTCCTCCGTCATCGGGGGGAAGATGTTCATGTGCTTTCCACCAAGCGGCTTGGAATGTTCCGTCTGAGTGTGCATTTACATCAATCCGCACAAACTCTTTCGGGGGATAGGACATAGCCAACATGTCCCACCACGCAGAGAGTGTTCAGATGGAGCTGGTTCAGGGTAAGTGCGAGGATATTTACTACTGCAACCCCGAGATTACGAAGAAGCAGTGCATCCCCGTCAAGCAGACGACGAAGTATGTCCAGGCGTTCAACACGCTGGGTGCTGGCACGAATGTGTTCCTCATCCCCCCGAATTACGGTCTGCAGGGTGTGTGCCTCTCCATGCAGCTTGGCACGGCTGCGTCGGGAACGGCGGCGGGTCTCGCCCTGCCTCGTGGCTGGGGCTATGCCCTCATCAAGCAGATTTCCTACCGTGTGGGAGGGTCTACTCAGTATTTCATCACTGGGGCTCAAATGTTGCAGCATGCCCTGAAGCGGATGACCAACCAGACGGCGAAGGACGACCTCCTGACGCTCGGTGGTGCACTCATCACGGAGGCGGGGTTTCAGACTGCACTCAACTATGCGTATGTGTTCCTTGACCTGCCGTTCACGAAGGCGACGGCTGAGGGTCTCCCGTCCCCGCTGCCCAGCGACATTCTCGGAAGCCAGGTTCAGATTACGGTTGAGCTGAACAGCATCTCGTCTATCATGAGTGTCAACGGCGGCGGCTCAATCCCTGCGACGCTCACCAGCCTCGCCACTGGCTCGTTCCAGGTTCAGCAGTTGCTGATGGCTTCCCGTGATGACAGCCTCGCCACCCGTGAGAACATGGCGACGCACCAGTATGTCTACCCGTGCGAGTTCGTGCAGCAAGAGCAGGTTGTGTCGCTGCAGAACACGGCAAGTGTCCAGACGATTGTGGCGACGGGCTTCCGTGCTGGTTCGGTCAAGAGCATTGAGGTGTGGCTCACTCGTGATGGCTGGGCGGCTGGAACGGGCAGCAATGTGGCTGCTGGGGCAGGCACTCCTCTCGGCACGGTCGCTCTCGGCAAGAACCCGCTCAAATGGCTGCAGCCGCAGTATGTCCAGGTCACCTATGCGGGTGATGTCTATGCTCGGTTTGATGCTGGCATCTCCCAGCTGTGGAACTTAATCAATTCCAAGCAGTCGCCGTATGTTGACTCGGCGGATGTGTCCTACTCGGGGAGCAGTTATGTTGTCGCTACTGGCACGCAGTGGGGTTGGGTGACCTGCCCGTTCGCCCAGACCTGCGAGGATGCCCAGTCGGGACACTTCACGCTGGTTGAGGGTCTGGCGGTGACGAACGGCGTGGTCAACATCGCCGTCCAAATCCCTGCGACCTACCAGGCGGTGGACACTGGCACGAACGACTGGAAGCTGCACCTTTCGTATGTATACAACTCGTCCATCGTGTTCAGCCAGTCGTCGGCTGAGTTCGTCTTCTGAGCGTGAAGCACGAGCAGGTTCGTAGCGGGGCGTAGGTCTGGGCATCTCATAGACCACCTCGTCCTCGTCGTTATGGACACCCCACCATCTACTCATTTTATCAAATCACAACAAAGACGAGAATACTCTTGTCATTGTTGTTGCCTATGAGAGGCGATTTAATCTGTGATAAAAGGCATGAACTGGAATGCGGCTGTATGTGAAGCAATGGTGATTAGGGGCAAGGCGTTCAATGCCCGTCTTCGTCTTCTTTCTCCTTCTCGGCACACAGCCGCTCAACCACTTCCCGAAAGTATTCCGCCACCTCCTTCTTCGCAGGTTTCTTGGACACTATCATCTCCCGCATCGCCTTCAACGAAGGGGCGGTCTTGTCAATCTTCGGCGGGTCGTTCTTCGGTCTGTCTTTCGGCTTCATACTCGCCAACGCCTTCGGGTGCATCCCCGCAATCGGTTTCATTTCAAGAGGCATCTTGTTCAATCCCGACACAAAAAAACCCACGACTAACCTAATGGAAACGGAAGTAAACATCCCCGACCGACCTTTTGAGTTGCTGCTGTCCACTGATGGGTCAGGCAATAGCATCGCAATGATTGGCTCAACCAAGTCGGGAAAATCGTTCGCTTTGAGTTATATCTTAACGCATTATTTCAAGGAGCATATCAGCGTTCTGATGACAAACTCACCACAAGCCAACATCTACCGCACAATGAAGTCGTGTCTACAATCACCCGAATACTTCCCCAAAATCTTGAAGGACATGGAATACATCAATGAGCATACTGACAACGAATACAAGTTCCTTGCGGTCTTTGATGATGTGGTGACGGGTGTCAAGTTTGACAAGCAAATCCTTCGTATGCTCTGTATTGGACGCAACAAGGGAATGAGCGGCATCATCTGTGTGCAGGACATCACCATCCTGAACTCGGCGGGACGCAACAACATAAACTTCATGCTCTTCTTCAAACTGAACACCGACGACCGAGTGGAGAAGGTCATCAAGCACTATCTCAACTCATACCTGCCCAAGAACATCAAGATGGTGGACAAGATTAGGTGGTATAGGGAGGCGACCGAAGACCATCATTTTATAGTGTTAGACACGCTCAACGGTGCTAT
>Ga0214166_1001279_pt1 | contig 11148 bp, 10 predicted proteins | sample TroBogepilimnion_27_FD_153005 | JGI IMG/M metagenome (GOLD analysis project Ga0214166, IMG submission 153005) | Freshwater microbial communities from Trout Bog Lake, WI - Practice 18AUG2009 epilimnion v3 | ecosystem: Environmental > Aquatic > Freshwater > Lake > Epilimnion/Euphotic zone ...
CACTTAAAAAAGTCTCGCGTTATTTCATCAATGTCTAAAGCGTCCACACAAAAGAAGGCGGCTCCCGTTCCAGATGGAAGTGTCTATCAGAAGGAAATCAACTCATGGACTGCTGATGACCTAAACAATAAGTTGAACGACTGTGAGCGAAATTTGTATCTAAATTTACAAAATACAGATCGCCGCCAAGAGATTTACTCCAAGTTGGCGACCAAGTGGCTTCCGGCGAGTCCCAGGCGGGACGAGTACGGCATTCCTATCGATATCGACAAGGAGGATCTCGAGCGTATGCTCGTGAACAAGAACCGTACAGTCACTATTTGTGGCTACATGCTTGCCCGTGCCGAGCTTTTGGAAATTACCAAGTCCGAGACGGAGGACCTAAATGGAGATAAGATGAGTTTTGAGAGGCGTATCAAGCGGTTTCGAGAGTGTTACAAGACGATCGTGAACAAGTTTATCGAGAATGATACCGAGTACAAGATGTTCAATCAGCCCTTGGTTGAGAACCCTGATGTGGATTTTGACCTCGGTGAGGCGACCAGCCCGTACCAGAACTTGCTCATTTATCTGCTCAAGCAGGCCTATAAGAATGGGTATCGCCGGTACCGTGACCAGTGTTGCAAGGAGATTCGCAACACGCGAGCCTGGAAGCCCGTCAAGGAGATCAAGGACTTTGTGTACGACGAGACCCAGAAGGAGGACAACGCGGAGATGTGGATGAATCTGACCAACCGAGGCGGTATGGCCAACGACGTGATTCGGCACTTGACCAACTGTAAGGATATCCAGTTTTCGGAGATTAAGAAGGACCGCCACGTCTGGTCGTTTGAGAACGGGCTTTTGGATGCGCGGCCTATCGACGAGAACAGGAACCCCGAGACGGGCGCACGCCAGTTTACGTTTTACGAGTACACCTCCAAGGAGTTTCACGAGTTGGACCCTGAGCTCGTGTCGTGCAAGTACTTTGACTTGCCCTTTGACCCACACCACGAGATTGAAGACTGGTACCGGATTGAAACGCCCAACTTCCAGAAGGTTCTGGATTATCAGCGGTTCGACGAGTCTGTGTCGCGGTGGATTTACGTTTTCATGGGTCGTTTGTGTTTTGATGTCAACGAGCTGGATGGGTGGCAGATTATCCCTTTCCTCAAGGGTATCGCACAGTCTGGCAAGTCGACCCTGATCACCAAGGTGGCCCGCAAGTTTTACGAGTGCGAGGACGTGGCAACCTTGTCGAACAACATCGAGAAGAAGTTTGGGCTCCAAAGCATTTACAAGGGTTTCATGTTTATTAGCCCTGAAATCAAGGGGGATTTGCAGCTCGAGCAGGCTGAGTTTCAATCGCTCGTGTCTGGTGAGGATGTCTCCGTGGCTCGCAAGTGTGAGACGGCTGTGAGCGTTCAATGGAAGACTCCTGGTATCTTGGGTGGGAACGAGGTGCCCAACTGGAAGGATAACTCCGGGTCCATCCTGCGTCGTTTGGCGACGGTCAACTTTGGCCGCCAGATTGCACCGGAAGTGGCCGACCCGCACTTGGATGATAAGCTCGAGCTCGAGATGCCCGCCATCCTGTGCAAGTGTCTCCGGGCCTACCTTGACTATGCGCACAAGTACGCAGACAAGGATATCTGGAACGTGCTTCCGGCTTACTTCAAACAAGTCCAGAACCAGATTGCGACCGTCACAAACTCGCTCCAGCACCTGTTGTGCTCGGAAAAGGTTCGGTTCGGCAAGGACCTGTGTGTGCCTCAGCGTATCTTCGTGGAGCGGTTCAACCAACACTGCAAAGAGAATATGCTCGGTACGTTCAAGTTCAACCAGGACTTTTACGCAGGACCCTTCAGTTCGCGTGAAATCGAGGTCCGGACCGAGTCCCGTATTTGGAACGGAAACTCGTACTCGGCTCAGCCCTTCATCTTCGGACTCGACTTTGCTGAAAATTAAAATGTACCTAAATATCAGTTATGAGCATCAACGCGGCCGCCAGAAAGATCCAAGAGGCTTTCCGGCGGAAGCTTATTTTTACAAACAATAAGGGGGACTACAAGGTATCAAAAGCCGTACTGACTGCCCAGATAGTCTCATTCAAATTGCCGATCTTATGGGCTCGCGTGTTCGAGTCGGAGCCCAAGGGGTTCTCGGAGATTATGGGGTACACGGGGTCAGGCACGGTGCCCGTCGTACGATGGGATGCCAAGGAACACCGGTGGCTCGGGAGCGTTGCAGGGGTCAAGAAACTTGTCGCCAAGTACCGCGCCGTGACCATCGTTTTGTCCGATAAAGGCTTTGACGTGCTTGGCGCTGGTAACTACGAGCAGGCTCTCTTAGCCATAGTCAAGAGCGGGTGGGCACCCAAACTCCTGCTGAAGGCTCCACCAAAATACACGAAGATTGACGGGATGTTCAACGTCAATCGACGTTTTAACATGGAAAAGGTCGAGGCGGAATTTAACAAGGTTCCCGGTGCAACTGCTCGGTACGCTTCGGAGTTTGGTGTCAAGGCGGTCATTTTGAAATTTAAAGATCCAAAGTGGACGTACCAGATTTTCGAGAATGGTACAGTCCTCTTTACAGGAATAAAGAACCCGAAGGAGCTGGCCGAACCACGGGAACTGTTCACACAGTACCTTTTCATGATGGATCGTGCCGTGTTTCAGGGTGGGCGGGCCATGCTTCTGAAACCACGTAAGAACGCGGGAGCGGCTGCGCGCGCTCGGGCCGCTAATAGGTACCCCTTGGTCGCCTCGTGGACCACGACCCCGCCTCTCGGCTACTACGTGCGCCCGGGTCAAAACAACAAGCCCCGTCTGTACATGTGGGCCAAGATGGAACGCCGACCCGAACTCCCTTACCCTGTCCAAGTGGGCTACTTGAAACTGACAGCCAAGAACGCGGCGACGGTCGCTCGGCGGTACAAGGAGGTGGGTGTCGAGCCCCCGCCAGCCACAAAGCAAGTCTTTAAGGAGCTGGGCATTCCTTTGCCGACCCAGAACCTCGAGAAACGTGCGTCGAACCGCGCCGAACGCTCCGAGTGGAACTTCGTGGACCCCGAGGGCAAGCGCTACGTGCGTCCCGGACCGGGCCACCAGCCTCGTGTCTACGACGTGCCCAAGGACAAGAAAGCCGGGGCAAAGACCGTTATAAAGGCGTATGCGGCGGCAAAACGCAACATCCCCGCGGCCGTTCGAACTCTCTTCGGTATCGGTACCAACGTCAAGACGGCGAACAACACGGCTCCGAAACACAGAATCGAGATGGGTCTGAACAAGATTCTACGCATCAACGGAAAACAGGCGACACGTATCCCCGTTGGCGAGCTCTTGGCCATCGCACGTAACCTAGATATCGCCCAAGTCAACTCCAAGAGTTCCAAGGCGACGCTCATAGGGTACATACAGGGCCGGGTGGGTGCGACACGGCCGAACCGGTCCGCGGACGCACTCGTCGATGGAATGTATTACAAATTTTTGAATAACGGTAAAGTCCGGAGAGTCACGGAGGAGGGTGTGGCGACCGAGCGCGAGTGGGCGACGCTCGGCGCGAACGTACGTCAAAAGATTGCTCAGAAGATCCTGAGTCCTAATTTGTTCAAGGAATACAACTCTCTGAACTTGTCTGAACGGTTCAACGCCATCCGGGCTGTTCTGTACGGCAAGAAAGAGCGAGCCAACAAGGCGGCAGCGAACAAAGCAGCGGCGAATAAGGCGGCGGCGAATAAGGCGGTGGCAAACGCCAAGGCGGCAGCCGAAGAGGAGGCGCGGAAGAATGCCGAGGTCGAGGCTTTTATGAATCAAGCCCAGTACAACCTGCGCCTAACGCAGAACCTCGGAAATGCCAAGAACTTGCCGAACCTCCTCAAGGTGGTGAACGCCTTGCCCAAGGGCGCGCGGGGCAAGCCACTCAAGCAGGCTGTGAACCGAGCCTACGACGCATTCTTAAAGAACGTCAAGCTAAAGAGGGAAAAGAACGCGTACCTCAAGGCTATCCAGGTACCCAACTGGTTGCCTTCAAACAAGGTCACCGCTTACAAGTCTCTCGTGATGAATTTAGCCTTCAAATTACCTCGACCCAAGGCGGAGGCGTTCAACAAGGCGATCAAAAAATGGCTCAGCGAGACGGTTCCTCAGAGTCCGGCACGGGCGGCGCGCCAGGTGGAGAACGCCATCACAGGCCAGAAGCGCATCATCCCTGCGTACGTTCCGAAAAAGAGAGTTTCGCCCGTGTTGCCTGCGGTCCCTGCAGGTCCAAGAAAGGTCCAGCGCGCGTCACCGAACCGGCGACTCAACTACGTGTACGCCATCCCACGGAACGCGGTCAACTTGTCCAATACGCTGGAGAGTCTGGGTATCAATACGACGAAAAATATGACTTGGAATGAGATTCGTGCGGCCCTCAAGGGTAAAGTGAAACCCGCACAAATCAAGAAACTTCAGGAACAGTGGAAGAAGAACGTTATGAATAAAATCAAGTTTGGGGCGGTTGGGCCCTTGAAGCGGAAGGTCGTGAAAGGGAAAGCGAAGTAGGGATCACGAGTCCTTCGGACTTGGACTGGCTGGCCTAGAGGAGCTTCATAATATCAAACACCTTGTACAGCAAATTGAAGAGCTCAATTTTGTTTTGAATTTGGGACGGGTCAATAATTTCCATTTCGATTTGGTACGTCTTATCATCGTCCGAGTCCTTATCATCTGGGTTTCCCGTGATGATCGTCACGTCGATACTCAAGTTCTTTCGAACAAACGACCAACGCTCCTTAGTCTTTTGCTCGGTACTCGTCTCCTCCCCGTCATACTCGAAGGGAACCTCCGTGCTCACCCCCAGACGCACGTCCAGAGGCTCGTTAGGCAATTGAAAATCATCAACCGTGACGCGGGTCTTGATTTCGCCCTTTTGCTCTTCCGTCTGCTCATTCACAGACAGACGTTTCCCGCCTTCAAAATAGTACACGGTCACCTCCGAGTGATCCGTAGACTCCCACCCCTCGTAGCGAGTCAGAGCCTGTAGAACCTTTTTGAAAGTTGGCTGACCTACGTTGGTGTCAAACTTGGTTCCGGACCTACGCCCGAACCTAATCTCGATTTCGGTATTTTCACTAGCCTTGTGAGCCTCAATCATTTGAGCCCACCTCTCAAATAGGAATTTGGCAGCTGGGTTTGCACCTTCACGAATCTCAAGACTCATTTTGTCTTAGAGATACAAAGCGCGTGTCTTTTAAGACAAGATGCGAGGTCTCTGGAACCTCGGCAATTCGTGCTATTTCAACACGGCCATTCAGTGTTTGGCCCACGTGCCCCCGCTCACAAAGTTCCTCTTTGACGTGGAATACACGGGTCCGTGTGAGATTACCCGTGAGTACCAAAAGGTTGTCAAGCAACTCTTCATCAAGGGCAAGACGGACCCCGTGAGTCCCAGCGACCTGTTTGGTGCGTTCAAAGTTCGGTACCCACAATTTGCCGACATGAAGCAACACGACGCTCAAGAGGTTATCCTCCACCTCATAGACGTTTTTGAACAGTCCTTGGGAAAGGAGTTTGTGACTGACATGTTCAACGGAGAGGAGACCCAGGTGACTACGTGGGAGGAAGGAAAGTCCGAGGTTCGAAACACATTCACAACCTTGCTCTTAGACGTGACTGAACCCTGTCGCCTCCAAGACCTCTTAAAGGATCGGACCGAACCAATTTTGGTTGAAAATTATACGGACAGTTCTGGAACGACACACCCACGTGTGGCCCTCCAGACCCGCGTGAGCCGTTGGCCCAAGTTTACGAGTTTTTCATTTTCAATGTACGACTACAAATTCCCTATCGAAATTCCTTTCGAGTTTGAAGGGCTCAAACTCTTTGCGTGCGTCATGCACCAAGGACACAAGAATGGGGGACACTATGCGCTACTCGTGAGACGGTTTGACAAATGGTACGTAAAAGACGATGATAAGGTGTCTGAATTACCGGGTATAAAAGTACTTCGTGGCGAGTTTTATCAAGCGTGGTATCGGCCTATGAAGAGTCTGTGACCTAAAGAAAAGGAGTGTATAATACATATGAAACCCATTCTCAAGTGGGTTGGTGGTAAAACACAGATACTTCAAAAAGTTCTTGACAAATTTCCTTTGGAGATAAACAACTATCATGAGCCTTTTATGGGTGGTGGGAGCGTCTTCCTCGGTGTCTTGGCCTCTCCGTCCATAAAAGTCAATGGAAAAATGTACGTCAGTGACGTTAACCCACACCTCATAGCCCTCTATAAAAAGGTCCAAACTGACCCTGAAGGTCTCATTCGAGACATGGAACTCATGTGCAGAGATTTATCCGAGGAAAGGTACTATGCCGTCAGAGAAGAGTTCAAACGTGAACCCACACCTGCGCGGTTCTTGTATCTAAACAAGACGGGGTTTCGGGGACTCTACCGGGAGGGGCCAAACGGGTTCAATGTACCTTTTGGTCACAACAAAGCTCCTAAAGTCTATGACGCCGACAACGTACGAGAGATTTCAAGAATAATAAAGGATGTTGTATTCACATGTCAATCATTCAAAGAGTCACTTGAGCGCGTGGGCGATGCACGCGACTTTGTATACCTGGACCCTCCGTACGCCCCTGAGAATGCGGCGTCGTTTGTATCGTACACGAGTTCTGGATTTGGAAAGGCTCAACACGAGCTTCTCTTTCGTATGACCAAGTCACTTCCGTGTCCTTTTCTCATGAGTAACTCCAATGTCGCACTTGTGCGTGAGGCGTTCCCCGAACCCCAATTCTCAACTGAAATTGTGGTTGCGCGTCGAGCCATCAACTCGAAGGACCCTTCGGCTCAGACAAACGAAGTTTTGATCCACTCGTCAAGTTTAGTGAAATAATCGGGGTCCTCTCCGAAGAGAACGGTGGTTCCGTGGCGCTGATGGAGTTTACGCATCAAAGGCCATTTTCCAGTATCAGAGACGTATTCTTTCTGCAACCACGCCGAGAGGCAAAATGCATATTCAACGGTAAACTGAGGACCAAGACACTCCCTGTACTCCTCTTTGAACCACTCGTCGGCACATAGCTTCGTGTCCACGCTCCCTTCCGTATTCTGGGCCTTTTTTTCAAGGATTTTCAAAAGATACTTGGTTCCGTTCCGAAACAGGTACGCTTCATCAGGTCGACGAAAGAGTTTCACATTGAAGCGCTCATTACAATACCGAGGGAGAGATTTTTGCGGAAGAAAAATGATTTCACGATCATCATCAATTTTCTTCCGCAAATAGTACTTTTCTTCTATGAAACCACTGGATATCAAGCGGTCCCAGTTCCACGTAAGAGTCTCAAAGGCTGCTCCGTTCTTCACCGTATTTGCACCACCTGCACCAGTTCCTTTGTTTTTAGAGGTCATTTGTTTACACATCATGAGAGAGGCTCACGTCTTTAGGTCAAACTCCTGTAGCTGAATGTTCTCCCGCAAGTTCACGAGTGTCCTGAAATATGTGCGGCGGTTATTTGCGTGCGTCTTGTCTGTTCTGATCTTCTCCACGTACCACCCCAAGTCCCCGTACCCACACTCTACTATTGTGCCATCTGGCAAGTCTCTACGGGCGTTGTGCAAGTGTAAACTGGCCTCTTTGTATGGGATCCCTTTGTCCTGTACAAAAAGGTCCGTACCATTTTTGATACAAAAATCAATCGTTATACGTTCCCGGGGTTTCCACTTGAACATGGTCTCATGGGTTCCCGTACGTATAGGCTCGTTCACAGGTGTGAACACGAGTCCGTCCGTCTCGTACTCGAACGAATTTAGATCCGGAATTGGATCGCCCAGAGACCACATGACCTTGACCCGAATCTCTAAAGGTGCGTTCGCCGTTTTGATGATGGCCTTGATAACCTTACGGGCCGCCTCGAGTCGGGAGTTTAGTGGAAGATCCACTAAACTCTCCCCCTTGACTCTCACAGCGTCGTAGACCATAAACAAAGTTTTACCACCCTTGGTCCGTACAAGCTCACCGTCCAAGAGGGTATCCTTAGCAACGCGTACACTGACCTTTTCACACACAAATGCTCGATTCACGAGGAATACACCCTCGTCAATACTCACTAATAGGTGGCGCACACCATCCGTCTTTTCACACACCAGGTACGGTTGGAGTTTGAGGAGAGGGAAGTGTCGTCTCTCGATGGAGACGGGTTGGGGTCCCGGGAACCGGGTCGGGTCGGTCACGCCCCACGCTTTTGCGATAAACGCGTGGATCCCCATTTTTTGGTCTAAATTTGAAACGCGGCTCGTCTCTAACTTACGGAGCCAACTCGACGCCAGCAGCTTCTAAGATATTTCCGAAACACTCGTGTGTATAGTGACACACGACGATCGCCTCGGACATGACACCAATTTTGATTCCTATATTCTTGAGTGTCGCGAACATGGCCTCGTTCGAGTCCAAAGGCAACTTGATAGGTTCCTTTCCGCCTCGAAGCTTCTTGTCCACTGGTTTCGCATCCATAGCCCATACGCGCGCCGAAGTCTTGTCCAATTCGTAGAGCCCATCAGCCAACTTCTTCCCGACCGTCGTGTCAAACTCGAGACCTCGTTGACCTACCCCCTCCTTTGAACCCGCCTTGGTCTTTTTCGTAAACTGATCCCAGTTGATGCCCTCCTTGACGGACGGAAACACGAGCACTTGGAGGCCCTTGTCGAACGGGTCAACAACCTTGGACAATATTTCGTTATTTAGGTTTGTTCCATAGTCCATCCAGAAGATACGCTCGCCCGACTTGATAAGCTTCGGCAAACTCGACTTGTCCTCCACGAAGTGAACCTCCAAGTGCATACCACGCATCATACACAGCATATGGAGATTCATAGCCGTGTGAAGGCTCGTGGCCGCGATGGACTTGTTTCGCGTGATCATGCATACATGGAGGACAGACATTGGTATTTAGATGTCTCTAAGCCTTAAGCCTAGATTCAAGCGTGCCCTGGAACCGGATATTACCCACGTGACCCAAAACAGTCATACAATCGGCGAAGATTTGACCGCCCATCTTTTGCCACCGCCGACAAAAGGCGTAGTCCTCAGATAGGTACCGGCGCGTGTCGGGGTCTATCATACAGTCGAAACAGGCGTTGTACCGGTCCAGATCGCGGTTCTGATGATCGTTCATACACTCGAGTTCCGGATAGTGCGCCTCCATCCGTACAAACACGTCACGCTTGATGAGAAGGAAGCCTGTGGGACCATCCAGAACCTCGGCAAACCCATCCTTGATCTGTGTCTGTTGGTACCTGAAATTCATGACCAGGGACGAGGCGACGCGCGCCAAGTCCCGGCCCTCCTTACCGGACTTGACATAGGCCTCGGCCTGATCCCACATGACGCATTTCTTGGGGTACGCAGCGCAACACACGTCGTGATCGGACTTGATGAGACGCACAACGGACTCTGGGTCAAAGTGAATATCCGCGTCAATAAACAAGAAATGAGTCGCTTGAGTCTTTTGCATAAAACGGGCGACGGCGAGGTTCCGGGCCCGGTGGACCAGAGACTCGTTCTCGGTCGTATCAAGCATCATCTGAATGCCGTGCTGAGCGCACGTACGCTGGAGACGAAGCATAGACTCGGCATAGGCCTGGAGACAAACGCCGCCATAACACGGGGTTGCAACGAAAAGGGTGACCTGACTCATTACACTAGACGCAACAAAAGTCCTTAACTATTCAAAAGTGCCTCAATCTTCGAGAGAGTCGGCACGGAAATATCACAAATTCTACAAAGTTCAGCCCTGGGAGGCGCTCCTTGAACCTCCTTGAGCACCGAGGCCATCACGGCGCACGCAATAGCCTTGGGCGTTCGACCCATAAGCTCCACCTTGTCCTCGAGCGATTTACACTTCGAGATAATCTTCATCTTGATCCGCCCCCGCTCTGCTTCCGGAATACCCTGAACCTCGTTGAAAAACCTACTCACGAGGTCGGCCGGCGTCGTGACGTGGACGACCGTCTCTGGAACCTGTTCCTGGTACATATCGAAGGTTCGACTCAAGTCCCTGGCCGGAATACCAAAGGCATCTGCAATCTCCTGTGTCGTCCGTGCGACCCCAGCCTCGCGACACGCCTGAAACACACAGTTCGCCTTGATACCGTTCCGAACCGCCCCACGGGTCAGAACCGCCTCGTTGAACGCCTTGTACTTGATCTTGGCCGAGTACATAACCGCCTCTGTAAGTCCCAGCTCACCCTTGCCTATTCTGTCCAACTCGGCGTACGCGTGGAACAGGGCCCTGTCCTTGTGATTCATAGAAGCGTGCATATTTATCCGAGCCAAGCGCTTGGTCGCGTACGACGCAGCTCGATTGACCGTCATATACGTCGTCTGACCCCAGGCGGCCGAAAAGTGGTCCGTATTGACGGGTGCACCGACACGCGAGGGGTCAGCCGTCTCTCCGTCCCCTCCAGACCGCCATTCAGGCTCCTCACAAATGTACGACTCGTCGACCCGGCCACAGTCCCGACAGACTGGTAAATCAATTTCTACGCCGTCAAAAACTTTGGGACCTCCACAAAACTCACACAGGAACTCGGCTGTGGGGGCCCGGGCGGCGGGAACGTCTAACGTTCCCCTCAAACTCGCAAAATCGGACCATGCGCGGTCTATCAGGACATCCATGTTCGGCTGGACATCATGAGGGACCGCGCCCCCTTGGGCTGAAAAAAACACGTTTTTCTAGTAATGAGCGCCCCCCAAGTCGTCGACCATGCCAAGCGTGCTGTTATCCAGGAAATCACCTCCAAATCTCCCTTTAACCTGTTTAACATTGTGGCCATCGTTGCTATCTTGGTGATTGGCTATTTCCTGTACAAGAAGTTCACGGACAAGTTCCAGAAGGGTGCCGTCAAGATTCCAGACATTATTGCGGCCCCGCCTAAGATTGTCAAGGCGGCGGCGACAGTGGTCGAGGCTGTCACCGAGAAGCCGGCAGTCATTGAGGAGCCTGGTACTACGCAGTAAATTGAATAAAAAACCAAATTATAAAAAATAATAAAACAAGACCAGCTAAACCGCCGCCAAGCCACCAAATCCAGGTGGTATCACTTGGTTCTGTAGGCGTGGGAGTGAGAGTGGGAGTGGGAGTGGGAGTGGGAGTGGGAGTGGGAGTGGGAGTGGGAGTGGGAGTG
>Ga0214166_1001281_pt1 | contig 11137 bp, 6 predicted proteins | sample TroBogepilimnion_27_FD_153005 | JGI IMG/M metagenome (GOLD analysis project Ga0214166, IMG submission 153005) | Freshwater microbial communities from Trout Bog Lake, WI - Practice 18AUG2009 epilimnion v3 | ecosystem: Environmental > Aquatic > Freshwater > Lake > Epilimnion/Euphotic zone ...
GGCCCGGTGCCTGTAAGTGATCGTAGATGCTGAGAGCCACCTCACTCGGCAACCAGGCAAGAGCGTCAAGCTCTTCATACGTTGCATGCCTTAACGCGTCAAGAGAACCGAACTGCTCCATGAGCCGGTCTCTTCGCGCTGGCCCTAGGCCCTCAACGCCATCGAGTGATGTCGCCACCATTGATTTGCCACGCTTTGACCGGTGGAAGGTGATCGCGAACCTGTGCGCTTCATCTCTAATTCGCTGCACAAGATAGAGCGATTCCGAACCGCGATCTAAGACAATGGGTTCACTGGTTCCAGGAACATACAGAAGCTCTTCACGTTTCGCGATTGCAACAAAATTGACACCAATCGCTCCAGCAGTTTTCGCTGCCTTCTCAGCCGAATGAAGTTGTCCAAGGCCACCGTCAATAATTATGAGATCAGCTCGTCGAAACTTTGATGTTGACTGTTCTTCATTCCAATATCCAAGACGACGTCGAACAACTTCTTCCATTGCCCCAAAGTCGTCATTGCCGAGAATTTCCTTGACATTGAAATGTCGGTATTCGCTCTTCTTGGGAAGTCCGTCTTCAAATACCACCATTGAGCCCACATAATTTGTTCCCTGGAGGTGACTCATATCAAAACACTCAATGCGAAAAGGAGGCTGTTCGAGGCTCAAAGCACTTCCCAGTTCTTGAAGCGCTCGAGACCTGACGTTGTGATCACTCTGGCGTCGAAGTGAATCTCTATTGATGACGGCCTCGGCATCAACGAGTGCAAGTTCCAAGAGTCGTCGACGTTTTCCACGTTGCGGTGCAACGAGTTCAACATTCTTTCCTCGCATGTTGTTGAGATACTCACCGAGAACCGGAGTGATCGCACGGTTATTGGAAACCACAACACAATCTGGGACTGATTCCTTATCGGGGAATAGCTCTGGAAACACACTTTCCAAAATTTCAGCTTCTGTCTCATCCAAGGATTTGTCAATCAGATGCACGGTTCTTCCAATAATTCGTCCGAAACGAACACGAAAGCGGACAGCTGCTGCTCTCCCACCGTCGGCGCCGACTGAAACGACGTCGATGTTGGAGTAGTCATCGAGAACAACGCTCTGATCACTCGCTGCACGTTCCAATGCCGCAAGGCCGTCACGAGCCAAGGCTGCTGCCTCGTAATGCTTCGCCTTCGATGCAGCGTCCATTCGATCTTGCAGCAGAGTTCTAAGTTGGCGAACATCACCTTCGAAGAAGCGCGCCCACGAGAGAACTATCTCGCGATATCCCGGTGGATCGATCGCCTTCACACACGGACCAGAGCATTTTCCAATGTCGTAGAGCAAACACGGACGCCCAATACGTTCTTGATAATTGAACTTGTGTTTAGTGCATGAACGAAGCGGGAACGCCTGTAGCAGTTCGTCGATCGTGCGACGAAGTGCTCGTGCATCGACAAATGGACCGAAGTAACGAACTCCCTTTATGTGTTTGCCCCTGGTCACGTAGGGTGCAGGGAAATCCGTTCTCATGTCAATTGCGACATAAGGAAAGCTCTTGTCATCCTTTAGTCGCATGTTGTACCGAGGTTGATTTTCCTTGATCAACTCATTTTCAAGAATCAAGGCATCTAGCTCACTCGGTGTGACTATCCAATCGACACCAGTTGCCTCGTTCATCAGCGCCTGCGTCTTTAATGTCAGTGAGCTTGATTTTTGAAAGTAACTCGAGAGTCGCTGAGTTAATGATCGAGCTTTTCCGACATAGATGACAGTTCCGGAATCATTGCGAAACAAGTAGCAGCCACTTTGACGTGGAATGCCAGAAGGCTTTTCAAATGTCACGAACTCGCCTGGCCGTGGGCCAACACTTCTCGCAACACAGTTCCGGTTGCGGTCTTCATCTTTGCAATTTTCTCTGGCGTTCCTTCACCGACGATTAACCCTCCGCGGCGTCCGCCCTCTGGCCCAAGGTCAATAACCCAGTCTGCAGTTTTGATGACGTCAAGGTTGTGTTCAATTGTGATCACAGTGTTACCAGCATCAACGAGACGATGAAGAACTGTGAGCAAACGATTTACGTCCTCGAAGTGAAGACCAGTCGTTGGTTCATCAAGAACGTAGAGCGTGTGGCCAGTTGGGCGGCGTGCAAGTTCGGTAGCAAGCTTCACTCGTTGCGCTTCGCCACCTGACAGAGTGGGCGCACTTTGTCCGAGACGGACATAACCGAGTCCCACATCATTGAGGCTTTGGATAATGCGAAGAATCGATGGCTGCCGGTCGAAGAACTCAAGTGCTTCAGAGATTGGCATGTTGAGCACATCGGCGATTGACTTACCGCGGTACAAGATTTCAAGTGTCTCTCGGTTGTAACGAGCGCCGTCACATACTTCGCAGTTCACATAGACATCTGGCAAGAAGAACATTTCAATCTTGATGGTTCCATCACCAGCACACGTTTCGCATCGTCCGCCCTTCACATTGAACGAGAAACGACCCTGTTGGTAACCGCGCACCTTAGATTCTTGAGTCTCAGCGAAAAGCTTTCGGATCTTGTCGAATACTCCGGTATACGTTGCAGCATTCGAGCGTGGTGTTCTTCCAATTGGCTGTTGGTCAACCGCGACAACTTTGTCAATGTTGTTCACCCCAGTAATGCTGTCGTGTTCAAGAACAATTGTCTTTGCACGATTGATCTGGCGTTCAAGGGAACTCAGAAGAATGTGATTAATGAGTGTCGATTTACCGGACCCAGAGACTCCGGTGACCGCAACAAAGTCACCTAACGGAATATCAACGGAAACGTTCTGAAGATTGTTCGCTCGAGCACCCTTGATAGTCAGCTTTTTGCCATCGCCTTTGCGACGAGTTGTCGGGACTGGGATGAACTTCTTTCCAGATAAGTACTGTCCCGTGATCGAACGGTCATTCTTCAAAATGTCTTTGTATGAACCCGAATGGACGACTTCCCCGCCGTACTCACCTGCTCCGGGTCCAATGTCAACCAGGTAGTCGGCGCAGCGGATTGTTTCTTCATCGTGCTCAACAACAATGACCGTGTTACCCAGGTCTCGAAGTCGCTCAAGAGTCGTGATCAGACGCTTGTTGTCTCGCTGGTGAAGGCCAATTGACGGTTCGTCCAGCACATACAGCACTCCTACCAAGTGGCTTCCGATTTGACTCGCTAGTCGGATGCGCTGAGCCTCGCCTCCAGACAGCGTTGCTGAAGCTCGACTGAGTGTCAGATAATCAAGACCAACATCGAGCAAAAAAGTCAATCGTTCCAGGATCTCTTTAATGATCAAACGAGCAATAGATTCTTCTCGCTTGGTCAGCTTGAGCTTTTTAAAGAAGTCAATCGCCTCATCAATGGTCATGAAATTGACGTCAGCAATACTTCTTGATTGAATTTTTACGGCAAGAACTTCTGGCTTTAAACGTTGTCCGACACAAGTGGTGCATTCAACCTCGCGCATGTACTGCTCAGCTTGTTCACGAGACCAGTCACCATCGGCGTCATTGCGCTTGCGCTCCAGCCATTCAACGATTCCGTTGTAGGTCGTTTCATAGGTTTTCACCTTGCCGTAACGGTTGCGGTACTTAACGGGAACAGTTTTCTTGTCAACACCGTACAGAACAAGCTTCTTATCTTTCGCCTTCAAGTTCTTCCACGGTGTGTCAACATCAAACTCGCCAAGGTCTGCGATACCGCCGATAAGTCGCTCAAAGTACTTGAACCTTGCTCCGCCCCACGGAGCTAATGCTCCGTCAGCGAGTGACAGGGTTTCATCTGGAACAACCAGCTCCGGATCAACTTCAAATCTGGTTCCAAGACCAGTGCACACAGGGCATGCTCCATAGGGAGAGTTAAAGGAGAAATCTCGGGGAACTAGTTCGGTGAAGCTAATCCCACAATCACTGCAAGCCATCTTTTCGGAGAACTGAACAAGCTCATTGGTGTCCGTAAACAATACCGAAACAAGTCCCTTTGTGAGCTTCAAAGCAGCTTCAACAGATTCTGTGAGGCGTTGTCTGTTGCTCGACTTAACACTGAGTCGGTCGAGGACTACATCAATCGTGTGCTTTTCATGTCTCTTCAACGTCAGAGATTCACGCTCACTTAATTCGATGACCTTTCCATCAACACGTGCTCGAGAAAATCCTTGAGCTACGAGTTCGTTGAGTAACGTGCTGTACTCACCTTTGCGTCCTTCAACAACAGTTGCGAGCACCAAGAATTTTGCGTCTGCTTCGCTCTCCAAGACTTGATCAACGATTTGTTGTGGCGTTTGTCTAGAAACTGTTTTTCCACACTCTGGACAGTGTGGAATTCCGATACGTGCGAACAACAGACGTAGGTAGTCATGAACTTCAGTGATTGTTCCAACCGTTGATCGTGGATTCCTCGAAGCAGTTTTTTGATCAATCGAAATTGCTGGCGAAAGTCCTTCGATAAATTCAACGTCGGGCTTCTCCATTTGTCCAAGAAACTGACGGGCGTAAGCAGAGAGACTCTCAACGTAACGACGCTGGCCCTCGGCGTAAATAGTGTCAAAAGCCAGCGACGACTTTCCGGAGCCAGACAGCCCCGTGAAGATGATCAGCTTGTCGCGTGGCACCTCAACCGAGACATTTTTTAGGTTATGTACGCGAGCGCCTTGCACTCGAATCGACTGAGTCATAGCGAAAATCTAATGGCTAAACGTCTTCTGAGGTGACGTCGGAGCTTCCAGCGATTCCTTGGCGCTGAAGTGTCACCAAATAGTCACGGAGCGCTGCAGCTTCTTCAAAGCGCAGATCCTTGGCTGCCTGAAGCATTGCTTCTTCGATCCTGGCAATCTCAAGGTTGTAATCATCGGGAAGATTTCCTTCGAGTGATGAAACACCATGGGATTTATTCTTCGGCTCCGGAGCGGATTCACTGCGGAGTCTTCCAAGAATGTCGGCAACATTTTTCGTAACTGTTTGAGGGGTGATGCCGCGCTCTTCGTTATACGCAATTTGAGCGATTCGACGACGTTCAGTAGTTGTGATGGCGCTACGCATCGAGTCAGTAATGCGATCGGCATAAAGGATCGCCTCTCCATTGGCATTACGAGCAGCTCTACCTATTGTCTGAATGAGAGCACTTCTGGAGCGGAGGAAGCCTTCTTTATCTGCGTCAAGGATTGCGACAAGAGAAACTTCTGGAAGGTCGAGCCCTTCTCGAAGCAAGTTAATTCCAATCAAGATGTCAAATTCACCAAGTCGTAGCGACCGGAGAATTTCAATTCTCTGGATGGTGTCAATGTCGCTGTGCAAATACTGAACTCGGTAGCCAGCTTTCGTGAGAAAGTTCGTCAGGTCTTCTGACATGCGCTTTGTGAGCGTGGTGATGAGGGCACGCTCATTACGTGCGACTACTGCATCGAGGCGCGCACGAAGATCATCAATCTGATTCTTTGTCGGCACCACAGTGATCGTTGGATCCAACAATCCAGTTGGTCGAATCACTTGCTCGGCGATTTGATCGCTGTGCTCAATCTCATACGGTCCGGGTGTTGCGGAGACAAAAACCATCTGAGGAACTATGTTCATAAATTCATCGAATGTAAGGGGGCGGTTGTCCATGGCGCTCGGAAGTCTGAAACCGTGTTCCACCAGTGTTTCCTTACGTGAGCGGTCACCCGCGTACTGGCCGCGAATTTGTGGAACAGCGACGTGCGATTCATCAATCACTACGAGCATGTCTTCAGGAAAATAGTCAAGCAACGTGTACGGACGCTCTCCTGGTTTTCTGCCGTCAAGGTGTGCTGAGTAATTTTCGATTCCCGCACAGATGCCCGTCTGCTCCATCATTTCCAGATCATGTTCAGTTCGCGAGCGAAGACGCTGCATCTCCAGCAGTTTTCCCTCTTTTTCAAACTTTGCCAATTGAACTTGCAATTCTTCTTCAATTGTTCGACAGGCGTTATTCAATGTTTCAGAGCTGGTGGCATAGTGGGACGCAGAAAACAATGTGAATTCCTTCACCTTCACGCGCTGCTCCTGGGTCACCGGATTAAAGAAGGTGATCTCTTCCACTTCGTCGTCAAAGAACGAGATTCGAACTGCTTCGTTGCTGTAGGCAGGTTGAATTTCCAGGGTGTCGCCCTTCATACGAAAGAGCCCACGCTCTAAAACAAGCTCATTTCGGTTGTACTGCATCTCGACCAGTCGTCGAAGCAATTCTCGTTGATCGAACTTCATACCGACTTCAATGAGCAGCATTCTTGCCCGGTATTCCACTGGAGATCCGAGACCATAGATGCATGAAACTGAAGCCACAACAATTGTGTCGCGGTGAGTTAATAGAGAAGATGTAGCTGCGTGGCGCAAACGGTCAATCTCCTCGTTTATTGAACTGTCTTTTTCAATAAACGTGTCGGTTCGAGGAATGTAAGCCTCGGGTTGGTAGTAGTCGTAGTAGGAAACAAAAAACTCAACCCTGTTTTGAGGCAACATCTCTTTTAGCTCTGAGGCCAACTGAGCTGCGAGTGACTTGTTTGGTTCCAGGATCAACGTAGGTCGCTGAACTTTTTCTACCAACCAGGCAATTGTTGCGGTCTTGCCACTACCGGTAATTCCCTCGAGCGTCTGATAGCGAAGGCCGTCATTAATGCCAGATGACAGCGTTGCAATTGCGGTCGGCTGATCACCCGAAGGTTGAAAAGGTGACTCAACGAGGAACTTATCCACTCAGTAAGTCCTCGCTGGCGAGTGCCTCGTTCAAACTCTGTTCTAATTCCGCTGGAGTTCCTTCGTTCCAAATCACCTTGTCAACTATTGATGAGCGAACTTCATTAGAGACCTGAGTGTCGATTCGTGCCTGGGCATCGTTTTCGCTAAAACCACGATGGTCAATGAGGCGCAACTTGGCTATTTCCGGAGAAACCAAAACCGCCCAGGCGCTATCGAGGGAGAAGATCTGCCGGTGTTCGGCTCGGAACAGGGGCAGAGCGATGAAAACGGCTGGAGTTGTACAGGCTTCTATCTGGTTGAGCACTTCTATACCTATTGCCGGGTGCGTAATTGAGTTGAGTCGATTTCGAGCTGAATCGTTGGAAAAGACAATCTTGGCAAGAAATTCTCGGTTAATGCTCTGATCAGGTTTGAGAACAGAATCACCGAAAGCATCACGGATTGCTTGCCAAGCAGGCTTTCCAGGCTCCACAATCTGGTGAGCAACGTCATCAGAATCAATGACGCTAAAACCTTTTTTCACTAGGAAATCGCAGGCCAGAGACTTGCCAGCACCAATCCCACCTGCGATTGCAATTCTTTTCATTACTCCACGGTACTAACAAAAATTCAAGTTAAGGCCTACTTGACATTTATGCACTGAAAGTTTGGCTATTGTTTCCCAAGTACCTGAGGGGGGACCGTGGGACAGTATTTAGTGAAACGATTGGTGACGCTAGTAGGCATCTTGTTTGTCGTCTCCATTGGAAGTTTCTATCTAATCCATTTGCTACCTGGGGATCCAGCGGTCTTCATTCTCGGACTCAACTACAACCCGGTCACTAAGGCTGCACTCGATTTGCAGTTAGGACTGAACCATCCGATTTATCTCCAATATTTCACGTGGATCGGACACGTGCTTCACGGTGATCTTGGAACGTCATTCATATCACATCAAACTGTGATCTCAACCATTGGCAGAGCATTACCTGTTGAATTTGAACTCATAATTATGAGTCAGATTCTGGCTTTTGGCGCGGCTATTCCTCTAGCAATGCGCTCAGCTAGGAAACCAGATAGCGCACTCGACAGAATGCTTAGTGCGTCTAGTTTTATTCTTCTTTCTGTCCCTACATTTATTTTGATAGTCCTCCTCGTTCTCTTTGTCTCAATCAAGCTTGGGATTCCAAACACTGGCCCATCCACATACGTGCCATTTTCTCAAAACCCATTCACTAACATCATGAGTTTGCTATTGCCTTCGATAACGATTGCCATCGGTAGTTTTGTGCTCTACTTCCGTGTGCTTCGTAGCGACTTGACTGGAATACTCCAAGAAGAATTCATTACCATGGCACGATCTAAGGGAATTAGTCAAAGGCGAATTATGTGGCGTCACGCATTTAGACCGGCTTCTGTTTCGCTCCTAGGAAGCGCAGGTGTAAACATCGGTGGTTTGCTGGCGAGCGGTTTCATTATTCAAGTACTTCTGGGAATTCCGGGTCTTGGCTTCAATCTGATTCAAGGTATTAATTCATCGGACTATCTGTTAGTTCAAGGAATAGTCCTTGTCGTCTCAGCGGGAGTAATTCTCATCAATTTTATGTTTGACCTAATTATTTTCTTTGTTGACCCAAGGATCGCTCGTGACTAATAAGAACCGATTTACAACACTTTTTTCAAGGTTCGGCAGTGGAACTGATCAGACCGACACAATAATGAAGCCCGAAAAGAAACCCCCGCTCGGCACAATGTTCTGGGTCAGCGTCGGATGGGTCTGTCTAAACATTTTTCTCGCTATCACAGCGAATCTTCTTCCACTAAAGGACCCAATTGCTCAGGACTACAACGCAATCAGCGTTGGTCCATCGATGCATTATTTGCTCGGAACAGACGACATTGGTCGCGACATTCTCTCTCGAATCATCTTTGGATCAAGAATATCTATCGCGGTGAGTTTCGGAGCGATGTTTATTGCCTTCGGCATCGGAGCACCAGCAGCGATGCTTGCCGCGCTTCGCAGAGGACGCTTTGACACAATTCTCACAACAGTCATGTACTCGCTGCTTGCTTTCCCTGCAATCATTGCAACAATTTCAGTCTTGTCGTTCTGGGTACCTAGAAATCTTCTCAAGGTCATCGTTGTAATTGGTATTGCATCAACACCTCTTGTTTATCGAGTGATCAGAACTGCATCTTTGGCCGTAGCTGGCAGAGATTTTGTTACTGCGGCGAAAGTTCAAGGTGCTACTGATCGAAGGATTTTGATAAAAGAGATTCTTCCAAACATCATGCCAATTCTTCTGTCATTCCTGTTAATTGGAATTGCGAGTGTCGTTGCACTCGAAGGAGCATTGGCCTTCCTTGGGCTTTCAATTACCCCACCTACACCATCGTGGGGAAACATGATTAATGAATCGAGAACTGTCATGTCCACTAATCCTGGTCTGGTAATTTTCCCGTCACTTGCACTGTGTCTATTTATCTTGTCTCTGAATTTTATTGGTGACCGTTTACGTAATTACTTCGATGTGGCTGAGGTGAAGATATGACCAACGAACTTCTCGAAGTTAAGAATCTATGCACGACGTTTGCCACGGCCGGAGGAGACCTTCGCGCTGTTGACAATGTCTCTTTCACGCTTGGCGCCGATGAAACTCTCGGAATTGTTGGTGAGTCGGGCTCAGGAAAGACAGTGCTCGCTCGTACAATTATGGGGCTTCAAGCCCGCCGAAATGCCACTGTTGCTGGCTCAGTAAAAATAAATGGTGCAGAAGTCATTGGCACTAGCGAACAGCAGAAGCGCGAAATTTGGGGTACCGAAGTTGCGATGATCTTTCAAGATCCAATGACATCGCTGAATCCGGTAATGCGAATCGGTCATCAAGTTGATGAAACCCTGCGTATTCGTATGGGGATGTCAAAGGATGAAGCCAAGAAGCGAGCAATAGAACTTCTCGGGCTAGTAGGAATACCCTCTCCAGAAGAGCGTTATGACGTTTTTCCTTCAGAGCTTTCGGGAGGAATGCGCCAGCGCGTAGTTATCGCAACTGCACTCGCATGTTCTCCAAAGCTTGTACTCGCAGACGAACCAACCACGGGACTTGACGTTACGATTCAAGCTCAAATTTTAAACCTATTAGACGAGCTAAAAGAAAAACTTAAGATGTCAGTAGTGCTAATCACTCACGACTTGGGTGTAGTTGCGACACGAACATCCCGAATCATTGTTATGTACGCAGGAAGAATCGTTGAGATCGGTTCGACTCAAGATATCTTCAAAGAACACCGAATGCCTTACACGCGTGCACTACTCGAAAGCGCCCCAAAGGTTTCCAACCCTTCTCATACTCGTCTAGTAACAATCGCGGGACGACCACCAAACCTTTTGGCGTTGGAAAATGGTTGCGCGTTTGCTCCTCGATGCACTTACGCAACGGAAAAGTGCCACAACGAGCGACCAGTTCTTGAAGCAACTGGAAATGACGGCCACATGTTTGCTTGCTGGAATCCTCTCACTACTAGACGTGGAGAAGTCTGATGGAAAACAAAAAACTACTTCTTCAAGTTCGCGACCTCGTTGTTAACTTTGGTCATGGAAGTAAGACCGTGAGTGCGGTGGCAGGAGTTAGCTTTGATGTCTATGAGGGCGAAACATTAGGAATCGTTGGTGAGTCCGGTTGCGGTAAGTCAACTACCGGTAAAGCTCTTATGCGCATTATTGAGGTCACAAGTGGCACCGTTGAAGTTGATGGCGTAAACATCTCAACAATGAGCAAGAAGGTCCTTCGCAAGGCTCGCACGTCCATGCAGATGATCTTTCAGGATCCAATCAGTTCCCTCAACCCACGACGTCGCATCAAAGACATTGTTGCCGAGCCACTCGACTGTTGGGAACCTAATCGACCGGACCGCGAAAGCATCGTCGTTGACCTGCTAAACAAAGTTGGAATTGACCCCGAGGTGTATGGGAACCGTTACGCCCGTCAGTTCTCTGGTGGACAGTGTCAGCGCATTTCAATCGCTCGTTCACTTGCCATGCGTCCGAAAATTCTTATTTGTGACGAAATGGTCTCTGCGCTTGACGTTTCAGTTCAAGCTCAGATTCTTAACTTGCTCGAAGATTTGAAGAAGGAATACGGCCTAACACTTCTGTTTATTGCACACGACCTTGCAGTTGTGAAGAACGTCAGTGACCGGGTTGCCGTTATGTACTTGGGAAAAATCTGCGAAATTGGACCATCTGACCAGTTGTACGCTTCTCCGGCTCACCCGTACACCAAGTTCTTGCTCGGTGCCGCACTTGAAGCTGACCCAGACTCTGACAAGCACAATGAGGTTCTTGCGGGAGAACCACCAAGCCCTATGAACCCACCAAGTGGATGTCGCTTCCGTACACGTTGCCCTAACGCAACTCAAAAGTGTGCTGATGAGGTTCCACTACCTCAGATGGTC
>Ga0214166_1001291_pt1 | contig 11069 bp, 9 predicted proteins | sample TroBogepilimnion_27_FD_153005 | JGI IMG/M metagenome (GOLD analysis project Ga0214166, IMG submission 153005) | Freshwater microbial communities from Trout Bog Lake, WI - Practice 18AUG2009 epilimnion v3 | ecosystem: Environmental > Aquatic > Freshwater > Lake > Epilimnion/Euphotic zone ...
ATTTTTTATCTGCATCAGCCCAAGCCTGAATCAAGGGGTCATCATCAACTCCACCGTCTGTTGCATACCCGTGACGCGCGGCCCCGCCCATAGCCAGTCTTAGCGCATGGGCAATGTGATGATCGGTCAGGGCACCGCCGTATGCCTTTGGAGCCACCGCTGCAATGCCCTCCATTATGTTTTTAAAGCCCTTGGTTATCGAATCAAATTCAGGCTCCATTGGAGGCGGGGCCTCTGGCGCAACGGCCAATTTCTGATTTGACGCCACCTCTGGAATTGGCAGCTTGTCCGGTACTTCTATATCCGGCTTAGCAGACGGGTCAGTATCGTCTTTTGGTTTGTCCTGATTATCAGTCGGAACATCGCCACCGTCATCATAACCATGCCGATATGCAGAACCACCGTGAGCAAGGGCTAGGGCTGCAATAGAGCCAATATCTTTAGCCATGTCGAAGAGTCCCTTGCCGGTGTTAATAGCACCGAGAGCGGAATTTGCGGCACCAAGAACACCGGAACCACCGGCACCCTGACCCGGAGCGCCCGGAGTTTTAAGGCCAGCGGGGGCATTGTCACTCTGTGCGGCAGCGGCCAAGCCGGGAATAGACGGCCCAACGGGTTTATAAGGATCATCATCCGTGCCACCAGCGGCGCGGTGACGGCGGACTAGGCCACCACGATACTCATTTGAAACATCATAATCTTGCTGCGTGCCTTCTTCATCAGTAGGGGTGTTTTCACTATTTGAGTATCCTGACCCTCCTTCAGTACCGCTTACGCCAGTGGCAGGAAGATCAGTTCTCCCGACAGAAGATGTATCAGGAGGGGCGTCTTTAGACTTACCAAAAGCATCTTGGTATATTTCTCTTGCGCCCGCATAGTCTTTTGTAACATCACCAGCCGCACCCATAACTTGGGCCATGGTCGATTCCGGCAACTTCGGAATTGCTCCAGCAGTCACAAGGTGAGATACCGATCCAGTCGGCGGCGGGACATAGCCCATGCTGCCGACACCAGTACCCGAAGCAGGGACGCGGCCAGCGCCGCCATACAGACCAAGGGCCTGAGCCTGAGCCTGCAAGATACCGGCAAGGTCACCCGCACTAATCACTGACGGAGAGCCGCCATCCGCGTATCCCTGACCAGCACGGAGCGGAGTTACCGCCCCGCCCTCAGACTGCGGGACTAGACCACCCTTGCGGAAATGGCCGCGTTTCGCAGCCGCGTCCGTGGCCTTGTCGTAATCAACAGTCCGGTACCCACCGGCCAGACCGACTGCATCGGGATGGTGCTTCTCAACATCCTGCGCGATAAGGCCGATGCGCGTTCCCGGTTCGTTCTTGTACCGGAACTTGACGATGTTCTGGCCGTCAAAGGTCTTACCGATTGGCTCGATGTCTTCCTTAAGCCGCTCGTCCGAGAAAAACGGCATGGGCTGCGCTGTAGTAGTGGTCGAGCCGGACAATGCGCCGGTGCCTTCGGCCACGTTGGCGACTGCCTGAGCCGTCTGGAAGGGGTAGCCCTGCTGTTGCAGGAACTGGTTATACAGCGCCGACAGGCCAGCCTGCTGGGTCTGCTGGCCGAGCGTACCGGCCCCGATCTGCGCCTGACCAGCACTGAGAAGGTTCTGCTGGGCCTGAGTGCCCAATCCGGCCAAGGTGGTGCCAGTGCCGGTTCCTTGCGCGTAAGCCTGCTGGCCGATCCCAGCGAGGCCCTGAGCCGTACCGGCACCCTGTCCGTACTGCTGCTGTCCGAGGGCTGCCAGTTGCTGGGCATTTGCCGCGCCCTGCCCAAACAGCTGCTGGCCCAAACCCGCCTGAGCCTGACCCGCGCCAAGCTGCTGCCCATACTGCTGCTGGCCCAGACCCTGAAACGCCTGACCGGCACCCAGACCCTGCCCATAAAGCTGCTGCCCCAAGGCCGCCTGCTGCTGAGCTGCGCCCATGCCCTGCGCGTAGCCCTGCTGGCCGATGTTTGCCAACTGCTGACCGCCAGCCATCTGACGGGCCAAATTGGCCTGCTGGGCTCCCAAACCAAGCTGCTGCTGCTGCTGAGCGGTCGAAAGCGCCTGCCCGTAGCCTTGGTTCAAAAGGCCAGAAAGCAAGTTGCCAGTGGCAAGGTTCTGCTGGCCCTGAAGCGCCGCCGCCGCGATACCCGCGCGGTCACCACCAAAGGCCCCCTGAGAAATGGCATTGCCAAGCTGCCCAGCCATCGCCTGCTGATTTTGCTGGTTCTGGAGAGCCGCAGTCTGGCCCACCACATTCTGCAGATATGGCGACATATACTGGTTAATGGCACCGGCGTTGAGCTGGCTCGGATCAACAGCCTGAGAGCCAGCCGCAGTCATGCCCGCTGCCATCTGGTTAAAGGGCTGAGCACCCGCCAGAGCCTGACCAATGCCACGCTGAGCTTGGCTTTGCAGGGGCTGGGCTGCACCCATAGCTCCAGCGTAGAGCCCGCCAGCAACCTGATTGTAGCCCTGAGCACCGGGAAACGCGCCGCCAATGTTCTGCGCGGCCTGCGCCTGCATCGGCGCGGCAGCCACATTGCCGCCCATAAGGGCACCCAAAGACTGCCCCGCATACTGCCCGCCGACGTTCTGGGCGTTCAAATACTGCTGCGTTGCGGACTGGTTGTACCCCGCGCCAGTATCGGCAGCGCCCATAATAGACTGGGTTCCGGCCTGAAAATACGGCTGGGCCACATTTCCGGCCTGATTTACAGTGTTAATGCCAGCATACTGCTGCTGGTTTAGCGGCGCGACAAAGGCATCCGGGTTACCCTGCGGTGCGTTATATGTCTGGAACGGCTGAGCGGCAGCCGTCTGCATCATATTGTTCGCAAGCTGGTAGTTTTGCAGTACCTGCGGGGGTATCTGCACCGATTGGGTAGTAGTGCCTGTCTTGCCGCCCATGTTTAATGACCTTTGTGGCTACCGGTGGTAGCGCCATAAAGAAAAAACGCGCCAGACTGTTCGCCAAACTGACGCTCATAAAGTTTGATCTTGCCCTTGGTCCGCTGATTGCTCAGGACACCGATCACCAATGGAAGGCCAATAGTGTCTGAAACCTTCTTGGCGAAATCGCACAGCATCCGGGCCCGGCCCAACTTTGCTCCACGGAACTTAGGGCGCACGAAGATTGCCTTTTCCTCGATCACATAATCGTCCGAGTACCACATCTGGCCGATACGGAGCAGGATTGCCGCCTCAGCGGGCTCACCCTTCTTGCCGCAAATGCCAACTAGACCCTGCTGCAGAGTGCATCCGGCGTAGATATTTTCCAGCAACTTGCGAGTGCTCGGATTGTTAAATCCGTTCTCTTCGCAGGCAGACATGGCAAGGGACATGATGTCATCGACATCATCCGGCGTTCCAACTCTGATCTCTGTTTGTTCCATAATTAGTTCTTCTTTGGTCCGGGTAGCTTCTTCAGAGTTTTGATGGTCTTCGCCCGCATCTTCTCGACAAACTGGTCGAGAATTTTGTGTCCGTCATCCAGTGAGCCGTGACCGATTTTTACCACATCTTCAGACGGGATCACATATTCCCCGCCCGCCGCAACAATAGGAACAGTATCTACCTCTCCGCCAGTCGCCCTGTGCGGAGAATCTGAGCCATATGGAAGGCCAGCGCCGCCATATGGCGCACCGGCACCGGCGGTTTTCTGCCCATAGAAAGGCTGCCCGAAAATACTTTTAGCAACCTTAAACCCGGCTATAGTGTTCCCTTCGCCCATAGCCGAGATGATGTCCGCCGGAATGACGTAAGAGCCAGACTTGACGTGCATGTTCAGGTGATCCGTCCGACCAGCCACTGGACTGTGTATGGGGCCGACATGAATCTTGCTCTTACCCGGTACCGGCAGCTTAGGGAGCTTAGGCAACCCGCCATGAGCATGAGATTGCCGCGCCGTATTCAGGGCCGCAGCAATCGCTTGGTTCTGGGGGTGACCCGCATGAACCATCTCGCTGATATTGGAACTAATTGTATTCTGGGACTTGCCCGGCTTCAGCGGCATGGCGTTCTCACGAGTAGCTAATGGAGACAACCTGACTAGTTCCGGGGCTCACAACGAGCCCGAAAGATACAGGCATATTAACAACGTATACCCCGACCGTGTTGGGGATCGTATAAATGGGGTTTGTCGTAGCTGTGGCAGCATTGGCGTCGTAAATCGTGCCAACCGTACTGCCAGCAGTTACGACGCTTACAACGGCAAGCCTTCCAGCGCCGGACTTAACCAGAACCGGTGAGGTCTTGATATTGGGATAATCCGTCGTCCCGTTGACGCTCAGGTATATGTTTGCAGCGCCGTTGATCGCCGTGACGATGTTTTTTGCCGCTGTCAGAATGTCACTTAATGAAGTGCTCATCAGAACTTCCCGTCAGGCTGGAGGCGGTAGCGGATGTTACCAATACGCCAGAAGCTGCCGACGTCATTGCTGCCCAAGGTAATAGAGGTCAGGCGGCCACGGAAGCGCGGCGAAACATATTGCGTGGCCTGAGTTAAGGCGTAAGTAGGCGTAGTTTGCGGCGTCTGCCCAGCATAATCCACATAGTTAAATGTTAGGTTGATAGTAGCGTTCTGGGTGCCATTGTAGAGGCCCCACTTCATATCCGGCCAAACCTGATCAACGAAGGTCTTCACGTCGGCCTCAGACATCGTAAAATAGCCAGTTGTGAAATACGAGTTCATCGCCTGACCGTCAGCGTCAAACAGAACTTGACCATTAGAGTTTTCGTGCTGGTAAATATACAAGCTATTGGGGTCCGCCCCTATCGGGGCCCCAAGGACAGACTGGTCAATCCACGCTGACCGCGCCAAAGTTCCAAAGTCCCATGTCTGCAAATAAGCGTTGTATTTAATGTACTCATTAACTTCGCCGCTATTAACAGTGGGGTAATACCAAGTGATCTCACCAAACAGGGAATTAACGGCAACTCTGATCTTGTCGAGGTTGGAGAAATCCAGATTCTGAAAGATGACGTCCCACAGCGGACACGGCACTGGCGTGACACCACCACCAGTCAGGCTGAAGAACTGGGACTTGCCCATCCAGTAAACCACGCCATTAAACGAGGCCGCCGCCTTACGAGAAATCAAACCGCAGGAAGTACCAATTTCGTTAAATGAATAGACATAGGGCGGCCCGATATACTGCATGGACCATACAGCGAGATCGGTCCAAATGAGGCCCTGTTGAGATGCCTGAATGGCACCAACAATCTTAGAGCCCTTGGGAATGCGGTACGATCCCGCCTGATTGATGACGGTAGCAATCCAGCTGTTGTAGTTGTTGACATCACACCAGCGGATCAAAAGCGGGTCTTGAATGCCTGTAAAAGTAGACCCCCAAGCAATGATTTGCCGCTGCGGCATCGCAACAAAAAAACCGTCATTTACTGGCGGGGCCTGCGGTATAATTGTCGCCGTGGGGCTGCCGCTGTTTGGATCATACTGATAGATTGGCTGATATTCAGGAATGTTAAGAGTGACTGTGCCAGCCACAGTCATCGAGCCAGTAGCCGTAGATGTAACTGATACCGCATTTGGAGAGATGGTGTTCATGGCAACGCCAGAGATCGGGCTCGCAAGCGTTGTAGATAGGCCCCAGCTCGTGCCACTACCGAAGAGAATTGTAGTGTTGCTTGCAACGCCATTGCCAGTGAGGGCCTGACCTATTGCAATGCCGGGGCCGGTGACGCTGCTAGTGACAGTCAGGGTCGATCCTGTGATGGAGCCAGTAAAGCTGGCCGCCGGAACTACAACCAAGGCGGAACCATTGTAAGTATTTGGCGTAACGCCGGTGACCTGCACCGTGGAGCCAACTGGTATAAAATAAGACGTTCCAGAATATCCCAGCGTAGCAATCGAACCCGATCCAGATGTAGATGTAGTGGTCAGGGTCGTGACGGGGTCCACGGGGCAAGAAATTAGAACCTGACCCCAATTATCCAGAGACCAATTCGTGGCAGAAACTGCATATCCAGTAGATGGTACGACGGCTGTGCCCGTTCCGTATCCGCCGGTGCCGTATCCGCCAATGCCATATCCTGTACCAGTTGGAATGGCCCCGATACCGTAACTATATATGTATTGTGCGTTTCCGCGATTTAGATAACCTGTCGTGGTCGAGCTTGCTAAGTTAGAGCCATTAATGACAAAGACAGATGAACTGGTAACGCTCTGAACTACATAATTGCCGTAAAACGTAATGCCACCGATAACTGTGGTGACAAGAACCGGAAATGTAGAACCAACGCTGTAGCCATGATTGGTAAGCGTTACAGTCACGGAATTACTTCCGCTCGTGGTGGCAAACTGCGGAAGCGTCGGAGACGATGACGTCGAGGTGGCTGCAAGTAAGTTGCCAAGAACGTCAGTTGCACCAACGGTGTATGATGTACCAGCAATGTATCCGTTAGGATCACAAGGATATATGCCAAACAAAACGATGCCGCCGATGGCAATATGCGTCGTTATATAAACGGAGTCGTAGGCGGTTATATTTTCGACGACCGTATCTGTGATGACAATGTACGGGCTACCGGATGTTGAGCTGGCAACCGGAGGCGCATCATCTATGACATACTGGGGTGTAATATCGACCAGCGTACCATTTGTTATGACCGCAAGTTCCGAACCATATGTACCCGGTTTGTTCTGCATGCCAACTGCAAGGTGCGTGACTGCGTTGGTATCTTCCCAGCCAAACAGCGCCCTAGCGATTGAGGGGATGGGGTTTGGGTAATACTTGGTCCAGCCGCCCAGCTTCTGGATTAGGCCGCCAAGCTGCGGGTCATAAATAAACCGGATCAGGTTACTAACAGAAATACCCGCCTGATTAAGGGCGGGGGTCTCGTTCTGGTTTACTCCGGGGATCAGCTTTACTGCTGCGTGAGGCATTACGGACCCCGTGCGGGCGTAGCGACAGGCGCAGGAGACATGGCAGACCAAGCATTAGCTTGGAATTTCTTCCGGGATTCCTCAATCATCGCACCCTTGAGGAGGGCTTGATACTGAGCCTCGTAAGAGCCCGGCATCTGCGGATCATTAGAGGTAGGAAGGAAATTGCGCTGGTACTGGCTGATGTAGATCATGCTCGCCTGAACCAGCAAATCGGGCAAGTAAGTACTGATAAACGTCGTCCCAGTATTAGCAGTCGTCGAAGCATAGGAAATCGTCCCAGCCGCAGTCTGAGTGCCGGTAGCCGAGCTCGCAAAAGTAACCGATGTGGTCGAGGACGAAAGTACGGTCCAAGTCCCATTATATGCCGTCGGCGTCACCCCGCTTATTGTGATGAGGGTGCCCGCCACGGGGGCAGCAGACTGAGCCGCAAATGTAACAGTGGCCGTTGCACCATTGCCAGTAGTGGTCAATGTGGGCGTCGTGAACAACGGCGTAGAGGCCGAATTGGCGTACAAAGTCGGAGTTCTGATCGTGCCAAATACCGTCACGGGGTAAGTGGCGTTGGCATATGGCCCGAACAAAATGTTATTATAAACATCGCCTCCGGTCACAAGGTCGCCACCAATCATGGCGAAATACTGGGGAACCCCAGTAGAGCCAGAGTTTCCCCAGACATTCTGGATGTATTCCTTGCTCGTGGGAATGAGGGGGGTAAGGGTCCCAGAGTTATTTAACTGGACGGTCTGGATCGTCACAAAATCATTTACCGAGAGCTGAAGGACATTGGCACCGCTGCTCAGGGTGTAACTGTTGCTGGTCAGGGACGGCAGTAGGTCCACATCGCGCTGGATACGCAGCTCGGCGTAATTCAGCATTTGGGGGACAACGGTGTTAAAGTAGGAGTCCACCCCCTGATACACCCCGTTTACAATCTGGGTGCCAAGGACCGCCATGTTGGCAATCTGCTGGATATACCCGTTGTAGGTCAGGGGAGTCGTATTCGGGGTAGTCATTTATTTACTCCAGCCTAATCCGGCAAAAGCGCCGCCTCTGCTTCCCGTCTAGCTACGAGGCCGGGCAAGACTTTCCCGCCGCCATGTACCCACAGTTTAAGCTGCGCTTTAGCTGCACCCCAATCCTCCGCCTGCAAGGCGGCCAGTAGAGTGCTGCCGCGCAGCCTGCCGAGACCGAGGTTATAGCAGAAATCTACAACCGCGTTTAGTGCCTTAGTGTTTTGTATGAGCTTGGGGCAAAGTTTAAGGACGCCGGGGAGAAACTGGGTTTCCAGCGTGTGCATCATCAGCTCATGCGCCTGCTCTTTGGTAATAGGCTTGTCGGCCAAAGTGACAGCGGTGCCGTCTTTATAGTGTGTCGAACCGTAACCAATAGTAGGGATTCCGGCTGGGCACAGATACGGGTTGTCTCTAAATCCCTCAAAAGTTTTCACAAGCTCGGCGGCAAGGATCAGGTCCATTAGTGAAATACCATCTTAGTTAGGATGGTAGCCATGCCAGCTAAAAGGGCAATTCCCAAACCAATCAAGGTGTTAGTAAGGGTGTTCATGTTACTTTTTATGTCGGCATTTGCCTTAAGAATGCCAGCATAACGCTCGGCACATACCGCCTCATGAGTTGTTATTTGTGACTCAACAAGTCTGAGCCGGTTGTAAACTTCGACATCGGCCATAACACGGTAGGCTTATTCAGCCTTCTCCTTGGGGATTTCGAGAATGAACCTGAGATTAGCCTGAAGCCTTTCATCTTCCGGTTCAAGATTGGCCGCAATCGTGGCGTGTTTTATGGCCTCGTCCTGCATAAACATATGCCACGCCGCAATGGCGGCCAGATCATGAGGCTTTGCCCCCCAAACCGTGGGATCACAGGTATAAACCAGCTCGCGGTTTACGACCCCAAGGGCCCGCATAGCGGCGGCATAAGTTTCCGGCCACTGGCACTGGCGGAACTTGAGCATAGCCAAATCGACCCACGGCTCCCGGGTATTAGGGGCCTCGGCACAGGCTTTGTGGTAGGCGGACTCAGCGGACCACTGGTCTCCCTTGTTTTCATAGGTCTGGCCCAGAAGGCGGTAGGCGTAGCATCGCTCGTTCATCCACGTCGCTTCGGGCATGGTTAGGTATTTGTTCAGGGCCTCTAGGGCCTCGTCCAGCTTCCCATAGAAGGTCAGCTCTCGGGCATAATAGAAGGCGTTCCGTGGGCAGCGGGGGTCTTCCTTAACCGACACCGCCAGCAGGTCTAAATACTGGCCCCGGCTCTTGGTGGGGTCAGGGTGATGGCTAACCATCAGCATATCCGTATCGGCCCATACTTCATTTGTTCTGGGGTCCGGGATCGGATACTCGTGGCACGGGTGATGCCACATATACCCTTTGCGGTGGTGAATTTTCTCGTACTTGAACTTTATCCCGCAGCCCCAATCAAAGTAGTAGCGCAGGCGAGTAGTGTCTTCCTTCCAGACACGCTCAAGGTCTTCGCGCCAGCCGGGCTCTAAGATTTCGTCAAGATCAAGCGAGATACAAACGTCCACATCAGACGGAATAAGCGCCAGAGCGGCGTTCCGAGCCAGATCAAAGCGCCAAGGAGAGATGCAAATGCTATGAACAATACAGCCAGCAGCTTGAGCGGTGGCAACAGTGTTGTCCGTGCTACCGGTATCAGCAATGAGTACATAATCAGCCTCCTTAGCAGATGCAGCAAATCGCTCTACAAACATCTCTTCATTTTTGCTGATTGCATAAACGCATACTTTTAACTTCTTGTCTCGCATGGCCTGCTCCCCTGCATATTTTCCAAATAGTCTGGTGAACAGATTAACCTCTGTTCTCAGGTAGTTATTGTCTATTTTTTTAACGTCGTCAGTCCAGATTGTCTCCCACATATGGACAGAATAAGCCCTGTCCAACCGGGCAAAATCGCCGTCATTATTGCCGAAGATGAATTTGTCCATAAACCCGAAAGGGATGAACGCTTCCACTTTTTGCAGGGCAAAAACGCTCGGGTCTTGGCAATACATCTGGAACGGCAGGACTACGGCGTGGTTGGCCCAGACATCTGATTTGATTGCGGCGGGAATGGCATCAAGCCATTGACCAATGAAGGGATTGCCCCTTTCAGCCAGAATCACCCCATTGGCTACAGAGGCAATCTGATCTGGGTCCGTAGTATGAAGTCCGACCCTGTCATTGGTATAGCGGTCTGCACCCATAACACAGGAATTGTTCATCAGTGGCGTTAGGGGCTTTAGCAGCAAAATGTCGGTGTCTAAGTAAATGCCGCCGTGATCCAGCAATTTTTGAAGCCGCACAACGTCCGATTGGTACTGCGGGTAGTCCAGACTGACCCCGCCGATCTCCGTGGGCGGGTCGATCTGGACCATGGTGACATATGGCTTGATGGCCTCCCAGTGCGGGTTATTGGCCGGTTCAACATTATAATAGAAATAATAATGATCCGGTTTCTGGACTTCAGCAGCAATCTTTACCGCCAAATAGTTCAAAAACCCGAAGTCGCGGGACTTCGGGCCTGTGAACCACATCATATGGATGATGTTTGGGATCATTGCGCGGCTGGCTTCTCCACCTGCGGCGCGGCCTGCTTCTGAATTTCCGCGATCACGGGGGCAACCTGCACAAAGGTAGTCGCCATGTTCTAAGTCCTTTGTCTTTCTGCGGGCCGGTCTACGGGAAATTACCCCCAACCGGGTTCGGGAAGCCTTCAGGAGCCGCAGTACCAATAGTAGCACCAGCCGGGACGGTGGTCGATGTCCACGGGCTTTCGTTCATGGGGCCTACGCAGTCGGCCAAGGTCGCGCCGTTTACTGGCTTGGGGCGTACTGTGCAGAGCATGGACCACATGTTGGAGAAGCCCCCACCCGGCTTAGACGTGCTGGTAAAGGTGCGGACCACGACGGCGGTGGGTGCCCACGTCGGAGCGACGGGGTAGGTTGTGGCGTTACTGAACAAGGACCAGACTTTGCCCTTGGGGGCCTTACAGGAGCCGTTCATCAGGCTCAGGTCGGCAATGCTGGCACCCTTGAGGACTGGGCATACTGAGATACCCATAGGGAACGTGTTGCCGTTAACCTTTACCGTCTTGCCGGGTACCGCCACCGTCGCGCTGGAGGCGCAAAGGGCATAGGGCGTGT
>Ga0214166_1001295_pt1 | contig 11056 bp, 11 predicted proteins | sample TroBogepilimnion_27_FD_153005 | JGI IMG/M metagenome (GOLD analysis project Ga0214166, IMG submission 153005) | Freshwater microbial communities from Trout Bog Lake, WI - Practice 18AUG2009 epilimnion v3 | ecosystem: Environmental > Aquatic > Freshwater > Lake > Epilimnion/Euphotic zone ...
GTGTTGCCTTCGGCTACCCATTTTTGATATTGCTGGTAGTCTGTGTTTAATTGGTCAAAAGGAATACAAGCACCATCCGATAAACGGATTACGTATTGCAAAGGATCGCCAATTAATGAATTTTTTAATTTATACATTTTATAACTCCGCAGTTGCTACCCAAGTAGCACTATTTTCTGTTGAACCGGTTGTTCCGTAAAACAAAAAGCTATTTGGTGTTTGATATGCCTGATTTGGCGTACCACTAGTCGTTGTAATTGTAATAGTTGGGGTTGTACGCATTTGGACATAAAATTGGTATTGATAGCCAATTTGATTACTAGCATTTAATCCCCCACGGGTATCTGCTCTACCAGTTGTGTAATAGCGTTGGCAAAGTTGTACTTCTGTTGTATACATGCGGTACTCAAATCCCGTAGCCACGCTTCCTACTTCTAATTGAACACCCGTAACATACCAAGTTGCTCCGTTAGTTCCAACAACAGAAACAGCGCCAGTGGCAGTATTTAGGTTTCCAGCAGTCCATACTCCGGCGGTACCGCTATATGTTGGACCTGAACCTAAACCAAATAAAATAGTTAAACCCGCGCCGTTTGTTGCACCCACCCAAGTACCTGTAGTGTCACCAGCAATAGTTACGCTAATTTGTGTCCAAGTATTAGCTACCGGAATGGAGTAAGTAAATGCGTAACTACGATTTCCCGCTGCGTTTTTAACTGCGCCACCAAAAGTGCCAGTTAAAGACGAATATACCCATGCAGAAATAGTAATGGTTTTGGCGTTTGCAGTTCCCCATGCTAAATCATAAGTATTAACACCCTCAATTGCTTGACCAATTTGAAAATAGTCGGATGCGCCTAAAGAAGTTGCTGCAGAGGATGTAATGCCTAAATAATTAGCAAATCCAGCGGGAGGAGTTACTGAGCCAGCATTTTGTTGAGTAGTAAATTTAGAAGTTTGGCTATAACTTGCAAACCAACGGTCGATAGCCATATTGGAATACAGAGTAGTAGTTCCCTTACTTGCTCCGGCGTTATATTGGTCTAAATTCATCGCACCATTAATGATGCGGTTCTTCATAATGGACGCGTTGCCTGCGCCCAAGGATACGCCAGATACGCTACTCTGTACAACGTCGGCGTTTACTGTTCCGTAAGCCATTATGCTACTCCCTTAAGTGCTTGTATTTCTGCGGCTTGTGCATCTACTTTAGCGTTTAGTTCTTGAATAGCGGCTGTTAATGTAGCTACTAGGAATGAAGTGTCAATACCTTGTGGTTTAATTGAGCCATCTTCGTTTACGGCATCTTTTTCGCCAGATACTGCATCAGGGCAAACTTCTTGCAATTCATGTGCAATAAAACCTTGACCAGCAGAACCATCAGATTTCCATTTATATGTAACTGGTTTAAGCGCTGAAACAGCAGCTAAAGCGCCTGTCATAGGCACAACATTTTCTTTTAATCTGTAATCTGAAATTGAAACATAACTTGTTACAGAGCCAGATACAGAAATATATCCAACTAAAGAAGATGAACCATTATTATAAAATAATGCACCATTATAATTAGCAGTTCCACTTGCATTTTGAACGCTTATTGCATTTCCACCATTTCCTATTGCAATAGTATTTTTTCCAATTGCAGTTGTAGTACCAACCAACAAATTACCACTAGAGTCAATACGCATCAGTTCTGTGGGTGTTCCACTAACATTTTTATAAGTTGCTAAAGAAGAAGATGAAGAATCAAATTTCCAATAATCACCTGATACTGTTGAATAATTTAATTGAAAACTACAAACTCCATCATTAGCACTTCTTGGACCTACTATTGCGGATGTATATGCACCAGTTCCAACTCCAAAATAATTTGCACCATTTACAACAGCAAATTTTCCGTAAGTAGATGGGCTAGTAGTACCAATACCCACATTCTGTGAAGTATCTACAGTAATAGCAGTAGTAGGGCTAGAGCCAGTTTGAATTTGTAATGAGCCAGCAGTATCGCTTGAAACGACTGCTCCACTTGTTGCGTTACCAGCTTGTAATATCGTACTCATGTATTTTCCTTATAAAACTACCCAGCGTTGGCCGCTGGAGACTGTGACTGTTATACCAGATGCCACTGTGACCGGACCTACAGACATTCCATTGAAGCCCGTACCTAAAGTATAATTTGATGTTACCGAATCACTGTTAACCACCAAACCATTGGTAGAAACCATTGCTTGAGATTGTAACTCACCAGTTGATGGTTTGTAAAGATACTTAGCGTTGCTGGTATATATGGTTGTTGGATATCCTGTTGTGGTATCTACAAACAAAGGATATCGGTTTGTTGCTGTACTGGTGTCATTAACAATACTGGCTGAACTGCCATTAGTACCGCTATAACCACTAATGCCTGAGAAACCGCTATAACCACTAATGCCTGAGAAGCCACTGAAACCTGAGAAACCACTAAAACCTGAGAAACCACTGAAACCAGAAAAGCCACTAAAACCTGAGAAACCACTGAAACCTGAGAAGCCAGAAAAACCGCTATATCCACTCACACCACCAGTACCGTTAGCGCCGCTATATCCACTATACCCGCTGACACCATCGGAGCCACTATGGCCACTGTAACCGCTATAACCGCTAATGCCGCTGTAACCACTAAGCCCAGCTAAGTTTTTTACTACGCCAGAGGTATTTTTATAATACAAATACCCATCGGCAATGTTTATTGCCAGTTCACCGGTAGTTAAATTGGCGGCCGAAGGCTGAGCACCCGGTGTGGTGCTGTAATATAGCGATATAGGGGTAAAACCGGTTTGGGCCATATTTTATACCTTGTTTAAATGCTCTAATACTTCTTTTGGTTTTACAAACCGGTCATTTTGGTGCTCTACATATTCCCACCAGAGGAATTGATTTTTTGCTAAATATGACCGGTCTTTTAATAAATTAATATTTTGCGGATGTCCAAAAATCAACGGATCCGAAACACTCCATAGCACAATGCCCGGTTTGCCTTCATCCCAAGCTAAATGCTGAAAAAAACTATCGCAAGATATCCAAGTCCTGCATTCTGCCAACAACTTACGTAACTCACTAATTGGCAGGTTTACTCTAAAATCTGGAACTAACTGCTTTTCTCCACTAATCCCTATTTGTACTATGGGCTCGTTAATGCTAGCAATCAACTCTTCCCAATATGGATAATTTTTTGGGTTTTGTTTACCACTCATTAATGCTTTAGCATATGGTGAAATAATGATCATAGATATAACTTTCTATAAGCATTTTCCAAACTGTCAGTCCACTTCCACTGATCCATTTTGCTGTAAATACTAAACGGCTCTAAATCACCAAATAGCTGGTGTGCTTCGTTTATCGATCTACCGGGAACCACTTCAGGGTAACAACTAAAAACTTCAGCGTTACGGATTGCAGGCAATACATGACTAAATACAATGTGGTCGCCGAGCCCGCAATTAAGAACCACAATGGTTTTGTCACGGTACGCAAGCACATTTCTAAAAATTTGCTCGTCATGATCATACATCTCTTTCTTTGTTTCGCTACGAATCCCACCTTGCGGATTCTTCATATGCCAGGTTACTGCATTTGGCACTGCTAAAATCTGATAACCTTTACGGTGCAAACCGTATGTGAACAAGGTCTCTTCTCTGTGGGCAACACGCGATAACCCAAGATTATAATCACAGATACCAGCGCGATACAAAAAACTGCAGTGTAAATGTTCAACTTCTTTTACTCTTTCAATAACACCCCATTGGATGTTTGGTTCTGAGTCAATGTGGTCAATCAAACCAGTTACCGTACTGGTATCTGGCATATACGGCGGGGTTAATACTGAACCACCAACTGCGCCTATGTTATTACCAATATGCTTTAATAAATTCTCGAGCACATTTGGTTCTGGAACTGCATCATCGTCACAGCGCCAAACCCAATCATAACCAGACCTATTGGCTCGTTGGTGAATGTGGTGCTGACCTTTTTTCTCAGCGAACAGCCATTCCCACTCAATCCCTTTTGCGTCTAACATCTGAAAAAAGTAGCTATAAATCAACTCTTTTCGCATGTCTTGCGGCTCATCGTTATCATCAAAAATGACCAGCTTATCGACTGGGCGCGTTTGATTAATAATTGCGTTTAATACTAATGGCAAGGTGGTAAAGTAACGACCCCTGGTTGCTACAGAACAAAGTATTTTACTCATTGTCCCACCTGCAAATCATCAAGTTACTGGGATTGCTGCCCGACACCGGAACCAAGGTGTCTGATATATCACCATTGTGGCTAATATAATTAAACTTAAATCCCGGAAAGTCCTTTTCAGTCAATCCGTGCAACTTGTGGTGTTCGCCCCAAAAGCCTTTAGGCTCATTGTGCGGCACCGTAATCAATAGGCGCTTACAGTGCTGCTTGAGCTTTTCAACAATCTCTAGACCGTTATCAAGGTGCTCAATGACTTCAAACGCAATAATTGTACTGTAGCGTCCTAATTCAAACGTATTAATGTCCGCATAGTAAAACGTTGCATTATCAGACCACTGCTGCTCTTTTGCTACGTCCACAATAATCGGGTCATAATCGAGTCCCATATAGGCTTCGGTATTTAAAAACTGATAGCCATATCCTGTAGAGCAACCAATTTCTAAAACTGAACCTGGCAATATGTTTTTCCCAGCCCATTCGTATCTTTGGGTTTCGCGTGGAAAAACCGGATCACCTTTGAGGAACACTGCGCGCTCGTAGTTGTTTGACAAGCGCCAGTAATACCACTCTTTATTATACTTCTTAGCCAAACGAAGCTCGTTTAGCAAAAACTGGTTGTCCCAATCTTGTACCAAGGTTGTGTCATGCACTGTGCCTTCGGCTTTGTGGTAGATTGGGAACGATCCGTCATCAAATCTAGCATCAATCTTAAAGCCAGCCTCTTCGGCTTTATAGCAAAACTCAATGTCTTCGCAACCGCCTGTGCCATACTCTTCGTTTAAAAGGCCAATCGTATCAAACACTTTGCGGTCTATCATCACACAAAAGAACACTGCAAAACGGCGCTGTGTAATGTGTGAATACTGCGTCCAAACTGCACTAATATCGCCTGTGTCGAGCTTTTCTAACCAGTTAGGAGCCAGTATGATTGTGTCGTTATTCAGTAACACAATCCTATCGCAAGTTGCCATTTCAATGCCGCGGTTGATGGCTTTGGCAAACCCCAACGGTTGGTCAGATTTGAAATACTTAATTTGGTGCCCTAATTTGTGGTGCTCAAAGCAGCTAATTAAATAGTCTAGGTAACGCTTGGTATTATCCGTACAACCGTTGTACGAAATAATGAGTTCAATATCTTCAATATTGGAGTACTTTAAAATCGAGTCTATACACGGCTTTAAATACTTTTCACAATGGTTATACGTTGGTATAACAATGCTGTATTTCATAACACTCCCAAGGGTTTTTACAAACCTATATTATAGCACTACCCAGCGACTTCCACTTGGCACTGTAACAGTAACGCCAGAACTGACGGTAATTGGGCCAACCGATGATGCTCCATACCCTGACGGTATAGAATAGGTTGCTGCCACTGTTAAATTGTTTAATACTAAACCATTACTTGCCAACAACTCAGAAGCTTGCAGCTCGCCAGTTGATGGCTTAAATAAATGTTTGGCGTTGCTGGTATAAATTGTACTAGCTGTACCGCTAGTTGCTGTTACCGCAACTGGGTAAATATAGCTTGCTGTAGCAACGTCGTTACTGATCGAGATACTGGATGCAGAGCTGCCAGAGTAGCCAGAAATACCAGAGAAGCCACTGTAGCCAGAGATACCAGATCCGCTGTAACCAGAAATGCCAGAACCGCTGTAACCGCTGATACCAGAGTATCCACTGATACCGGAGAATCCACTGTATCCACTAATACCGGAGTATCCACTATAGCCGCTAATACCGCTGTAACCACTGATACCGGAGTATCCACTATAGCCGCTAATACCGCTGTAACCGCTGATACCACTGTAGCCACTGATACCGGAGTATCCACTGTAACCACTGATACCGGAGAAACCGCCGATACCACTGTAGCCACTGATACCAGAAAAACCACTGTAGCCGCTTATACCACTTCCGGAGTAGCCTGAAATACCAGAATAGCCAGAGAGGCCGCTATAACCACTATAACCACTATAACCGCTTATACCGCTTCCAGAGTAACCTGAGAATCCGCTATAGCCCGATATACCGCTACTACCTGTTGCTCCAGAGATGCCTGAGAAACCACTGTATCCGGAGATACCGCTATAGCCCGATGTGCCGTTATTACCACTGTATCCGCTATAACCTGATGTGCCAGAATAGCCAGATGTTCCAATACCGCTGTAACCAGAAAAGCCACTATATCCTGAGATACCGCTGCTACCAGTTGCGCCAGAAATGCCTGAGAAGCCACTGTATCCAGAAATGCCACTGTAACCGCTTATACCGCTGTAACCAGAGATGCCAGAAAAACCGCTATAACCCGATACGCCAGACCCGCTGTAGCCAGAAATGCCTGAGAAGCCACTGTAACCAGAAATGCCAGAAAAACCGCTATAACCCGATACGCCAGATCCACTGTAACCAGAAATGCCTGAGAAGCCACTGTAGCCACTAGTACCGCTGTAACCGGATATTCCAGAGATTCCTGAACCACCGTTTAGTCCAGAGTAGCCGGAAAAACCGCTGTAACCAGATATACCAGAATATCCAGAAAAACCAGAAATGCCGTTTGCAACCGCAAAAATAATTTGCTGATTGTTAGCAAATCCGGTTGTGCCAGTTCCAGAAGATGAGACTAGTGAAACCGGAATTGTCCAATAGCTAGATAGGTTTGTTGGTGTTCCAGTAATTGCCCAAGTTTGTTGGTTTGCGCTATTGGTTTGATCTTGTATAACAACTTCTTCAGTTTTTTGAAGTAAAGCCAAAAATACACTGATATCTACGCCATTAGCAGCAAGTTTGCTAACGTTTAATTGCGTTGCGCTAGTTTGGGTTGCGTTATTCCACAGTATGTAATCTGTGCCAGGATCTCCACTGGTTGCTGTGGTATTGGCTTTGTAATAGTAGTAATTACTTGATATACCGCTTGCACCAGAAAAACCGCTATAACCAGAAACACCAGATCCGCTATAGCCAGAAATACCGCTGTAACCGCTGATACCGGAAAAGCCGCTATAACCTGAAATACCGGAAAAGCCACTGTAACCGCTAATACCGGAAAAGCCACTGTAGCCTGATATACCAGATACGCCACTGTAACCAGAAATGCCAGAAAAACCGCTGTAGCCTGATATACCAGATACGCCACTGTAACCGCTGATACCGGATACGCCACTGTAACCGCTGATACCGGATACGCCACTGTATCCTGAGATACCAGACCAACCACTATAGCCACTGTATCCTGAGATACCAGATCCGGAATAGCCAGATATGCCTGAGAAGCCAGAGAGGCCAGAAACACCGCTATAACCGCTTATGCCGCTATAGCCAGAAAAACCAGAAACTCCGCTGTAACCAGAGGTGCCAGAAATACCTGACCAGCCGCTGTAACCAGAATAGCCTGATATGCCGGATCCGGAATAGCCTGATATACCTGAGAAACCAGAAAGACCAGAAACACCGCTATAACCAGAATAACCCGATATACCACTGTATCCAGAAATGCCAGAAAAACCTGACGTGCCACTATAACCAGAAATGCCTGAACCACTGTAACCACTTTTACCGCTATAACCGCTAAAACCACTAAAACCAGATTGGCCAGAAAATCCAGAAAAACCTGAATATCCCGAAGTACCTTTTACATTACCAGCGTTAACTGTTGAGCCATTGGTATTGACAAGAATTAAATCGCCATTGCTGTCAATATATGCACTGGTAAAACCTGGTATTGGGCCAGTTACAGATGTTGTTCCATCACTGTAATAAAAAATTAAATCATATGTTACCGGATCTAACACCACGTTGGTAATAAATTTACCGGGCGTAACAGCGTTAGCAATCAGTGCGATGGCTACTTGTTTTGTAACACCATGTTGTACTAGTACTGTTACCTCATCGCCATTAACAGTATTGGCAACGGGTAACTGTGTTATCGACTGATCGGCCATGTATTATGTATAAGTAAAGCCACCATGTTTGGTAGCTGTTCCGAACGGAGAAATTGCAGCAACGTCAACAATACCCGTTACAGGAAATGATGGGGTTGTTGCAACAATTTGTGTTGAGTTCACTAGCGAGAATGTAGCAATAGCTCCGCCAAATTTAATGGTTGTTACATCAGTAAAGTTAGCACCTACCAATGTAACCAATGTGCCACCAGATTTTGTGCCTGTAGGTGGTGTCACAGTATAAATATACGGGAACAATACTTGCGTGTTTGGTGCCACATTACTTGCTGTATTTAAATCGCCTTGAGTGTTTCCACTAAATGGAGAGACACCTTCAATAAATACAGAATTACCCGCTTGGAAACCATTTTCAGTCATAATTTGATTGCCACCAATTGGGCCGGTAGCAATAGATACATCTGGACGCGGAAAACGTAATGCGATGTTTTCAGTTTGACGAGCTGGCAAACGCCATGGGTCAAAATTGTCTAAATCTTCTTGACAAACTCGCATGCCGGGGAAGTTTGGGTCAGGCATTAAGTCTACATAAGCAAACTTCCTGTTGCAGCGGTCGCAGACCGCCACAGACAGGACAGAATTACCTCGAGTATCGATGTAGACAGACATTTATCTGCCTTAAGCGGATTGACCGTCGTTCTTGATTAAAAAACCACCAGCAAAAATACTTGCATAAAAAGGGCCACCTGTATTTGTTTTTAATTGATATTGAATATCTGTTCCACTGGGATGTGCAATAGGTACTGTATAAGGAATATTAAAAATTTGAACAAAAGGTGATTGACTTAAAATGTTAGTATTTCCGCTGAAATTTACTAAATAGCCGTTTTGATTATCTCCGGTAACAGGCAAATTAAATTTATTATATTCAGCAAAAATCATAAAATTGCTGGATGTAAACCCAATGCTTGCGTTTGCTTGAATGTAGCTCAAATAAAATGTATAACCGTTTGGAACGGTATATAACGACATTTGAGTTTGACCAATACCGGGGTTAATTTGTGCATAAAGATTTGTGCCATTTTTGCATGTAATAGTACCAGCATTAACACCGTTTGTTACAAACAATCCATTAATTCTAAAATAAGAGTTAACAGACGTTACTGGTGTTGTACCATTTAATGTAATATATTCAGACAACAAATTATAATTTGCATCTAATCCTTGGATTTGAACGGTTTGTGTATCTGTGGTAGTAGATACCAAAGTCATTTGAACAGCTGAACTTGGATATGCGTATGTACCACCAGATTGCGTTAAACCTTCCCAACATGGGCCTAATGCGGTGCTTCCAACTTGTGTAGAATAGCCAAAAAGTTCAATGTTTGTGTGTCCGGCAATTTGGTTTCTTCCAACCTGAAGGTCAAATGGTTCGTATGCACCCTGTACTGTAACAGAGGGCATTGCTGCTGGTTGTAGATTTGTTACTAAAGACATAATTAATTTCCTTTAATGTTAAATAGGGGGGATTACTCCCCCTAGGTAATTAATTAGTTGTTTGTGTAACCAGAACCGTAAGCAGTGATTGTGCCATCAACGTTACGTGGTGTGTAACGAATGCTCAATGTGCCAACTGCACCTGCATCAGCTGTAAAGCTAACAGTTACGTCATTAACGCCAACGTTTGCCAATAAACCAACAACTGAAGAAGATGAACCAAAAGTGATGTTGTTGATACCAGCTGCATCAGATAATGTGCCAACAGTAGTGCCAGCAACAGTTACGTTTGGAGTAGCTGGGGTGTTAGCTGCAGTAGTAAAATAACCTTTAACGTCAGAAATAATTGAACCAGCTGGGATTGTTACAGTGGTTGCTGTGCCGCCAACAATTGCTTTTTGAACTGTACACTCAGCTGCGCCAGTGTTGTCTGGAGCGATTACGCCGTTGTTTGTTGGGTTGTTACGCTTGAAAATGCGAATGGGGGTTGTAAATGTAGATGACATGTTTGATTCCTTATCTTAGTGGGTGTCCCAAGCTGTCTCTAAGTCGTCACTACCGGGAAGGGTCGGCGGTCAGAATGGGATTATCTTCCTATAACTACTAATGCAAATATAAGGGAAAAGTCGCCCTAAACAGGGTACTTATTGGACTTTTTGACGTTTTCTTCGCCAGGAATGACACGCAGATTGGAGAAAGTGTGCAGACCGGAAACATTTTTGCCTTGAAGTGGAATAATGTGGTCTACGTGGTGGGGAATGCCAGATGCTTGAGTAAGCATAGCGGCAAGTTGATATTTTGCTACAATAAGATGGGCGTCAGGATCCCATTTTGGGGTGCGTTGTAGTTGCATGGCACGACGTTTACCCTCTAAAGCGGCTTTAACAGGTTTGTTGTTTAAATCCCATTTTCTGTTAATTGCGTTATGTCGTTCACGATTCTCTTCACGCCAATTTGCTTTAGATTTTGAAACTTTTTCTGGATTAGCTAATGCCCAAGCTTTAGCCCGTTCTTTAGCTAATTCTTTATTACGCAAGTACCATTCTCTTGCTAATCGTTTTTGGTTTTCTTTTGATGTGGCCATAATAGTATTATACATGAAAAAGCCCACCTTGTGAGTGGGCTTTTTACATTTACTACTTTTGGTTAAAACCGATTACAGACCTGCTGTACCATACACATTACGTGCATCGTGCCACCCAGTCGCGTAGCGCTCAGTTGCCTTGTAGCGCATGCTATCTGTTTCGAAGTCGCCCTCCATCGATTTTTCCATTGGACGACGCATAACGAGCATGAGACCATTCTCAGCATCAGTCTGAACCCACCAAGCTTTGCTAGAGGACAAACGTGTAACCACGTGTGTGCCTTTAGGCAACATGCCTGTTGATTTGATTGGGTTCAAATCGTTGTCAGCTGTACCAGAACGGAGA
>Ga0214166_1001296_pt1 | contig 11052 bp, 8 predicted proteins | sample TroBogepilimnion_27_FD_153005 | JGI IMG/M metagenome (GOLD analysis project Ga0214166, IMG submission 153005) | Freshwater microbial communities from Trout Bog Lake, WI - Practice 18AUG2009 epilimnion v3 | ecosystem: Environmental > Aquatic > Freshwater > Lake > Epilimnion/Euphotic zone ...
ATTGATGCCACTGCCAATCTTAATCCCGCCTAATGTACTCGAAGTTGCTGTAGTTAATACAAATTGTGAAACTGCATCAACCCATGTATTTTGATAGTTAACATATAAGTTACCATCAATACTATTCCACCATAATGTACCGGTTGATTCAGTTCCTGGGTTGGGATCAGAAACTATAGCAGCACTTGAACTACCTGTATATCCTATACTACCTGTGTAACCAATAGTGCCATCTATACCTGCGCTACCTGTATATCCTATAATACCCTGTGATCCGGTATATCCGTTTCCAGATCCACCAGTAACAGATATAGTTCCGTCCGGTGCAACAGTGATACCACTGCCGATCTTAACCCCACCCAATGTGCTTGTAGTAGCAGCGGCTAATACATATTGTGCAACAGCATCGACCCAAGTACCTTGATAGCTTACATATAAATTACCATCTGTGGTATTCCACCACAATGTGCCTGTAGGTTGCGTACCCGGAGCAGTATCGGATACAATAGTAGTGGTTCCGCCACCACCCCCGCCGCCGGTAACAATAATACCGCCGGGAGTAACTCCGTCGCTAACTCTAATAGTATTGGTTATAGGATCATACCATAGACGCCCATTCTCGCCTATACGTGTTTGGCCATCAGAGTAATTGCGTCTATTAGTGAAAAAATCCTGGGTAAAAGACAAAGTCTACTCCTTACCCTTCGAAAGGTTCGTCCTCGTCGGCCGAATGATTGAATACTGATTTAACTCCTGCGGATTTCTTGAGTAGTTCTATTTTCTGTTGTAATGGAGGAACAAATTTACCTATGTTATCTGTGACTTCTTCTTCAGGCATCGAAGGTTCGTTAGCTCCGTTAGTATTTACATTAACTACCACCGGTGCTTGTTTAGATGGAGAGTCTTGCTCCATACTATCGATCATGTTTGCAAGTGCTCTTATAAACTCTGCTGCCCTCATACCTTATACTCCTAATGTCCACGGATGTCCTACTGCAGGGCTAGCAGTTCCACTGATAGTAGCGGTTGAAGTGCTTACATAAGCAACGTGCGTTCCTGACAGTATATTTAAAACCCTGTGCCACGTACTAGTACTGCTCTGACGCTTAGTTTGTGCTAAGTTCAACTTTAAGTCTCTGCGATAGAGTTTGGTAGCTATTGCAGTGCTTGAAGTTGCTGTAGAAATACCATTAAGCGCCATTATTTTTCCTTATTATTCTATATTTATACTTAAAAACTATTCTTCAAACAGTAGTATATGCGCATCAAATGTTGCTGTAAGATTATCATATAATTCAGCACCGTCACCTTCTTTTAAGATAAAATTACTACCAGTAACAGTTCCGCTTATAACATATAAGTAAGCTTGATTTTTTACATTTAAAGTATATTGACCTTTGATAATGCCTGCATTTATTTGCATATCCTGCTTTAAGTCGATTACAATAGGCCCGTAATCTGTAGTTTTTTCTATTATCTCGTAGTAAGGATCGGTGTTAAAGTGTTCCTGTTTAGGAGTAATCCAAATTTGTAGATATCTTGCAGGAATATTGCTGACACAAGCTTCTGTGTGCCATATACTCTTGCCGCACCACATATGCTGTATTTGTCCGGGCTTTGCACGGGTCACATTGCCTAAACTATCTTTATGCTCTAATTCACCTTCGACCGTGTATCCTAATATGTCAAAGTTACGGTGCTCGTGATTAGGCACACAGTTGCCGGGCTGTTGTATATCATCGTTAATTACTTTGAGATCCCACCAGTTTGTATACTTAGGATCCCAGTAGCTGTTGTTGCTGAATGTTCTGCGGCTTTTGATCCATCCTACATCTAGAAAGCCTCTAGTGTTAGCAAGGCGTATCTTCATTAACGCACCCAGTACCAGACTACTGTTGATTGGTAAGCTACCGATTGGTCCCACGGACTAGGAGTAAATCCACTACCATAATATTCTACTAATGTACCCCACCAATCGCCAGGGTCGTCGTGAGTAGTTGTAAGTACACCAGGTATACCTATATCGCCGGGATTATACCATGGCATACGATGCTCCATCCCGCTGTCACTATAATTCCAACTACCAAATTTATGTATTTCTGTAATGTTCTGACGAAATCCGGTAGTTCCTGTAATGACATCTTGTGTGTTACCACCAAAGTATACCGGTGAACCTTGTGATTGAAGTGTAGGTACATCTACTCGACCGGCAAAACTATAAGCTTCGTTAGCAGTCCAGATACCGCCAATTCCACCTCGACTGCCTATTTCTATCATAAAATCAAACCCGCTGGCACTACGTTTGATATAATCTGCCCAGCCAACGATGCTATAGTTTGCCGATCCATCTCCGCCGTAAGTACCATTCGGAACCAATGTTGTAGGAGCAGAAGTTTGATTGCGTAATAGAGTCTCAGAGTATCCCCAATCACTATAATTGTTTTGTAATATCAGTGTCCAACCACCGCCTTGTGTAGTCATATCACAATAGATTTGTATAGGATTGCCTGAGTTGATGTTGGCGTTCTGTATCCAGTACAATCCATCTGGACTATTTGGATATGCTTGTTTAATAGCATAGGCTGAAGTGCTAGGATCAGCACTGGTTAGTCCTGTTGGTGCCGGTGTTACTGAATTGCCGCTATTGAGTATAACTCCTGGGCCTATTGTGTATCCTGAATTAATGATTAGACTCATATTATACTCCGTACCTTGATCTATAACTGTTAAAGTTATGAGCGACTTCTTGATCGGTTAATGCACGATTGTAGCACATGACTACAGGAATATAAGCATCAGTAGTATCATACCAGTCCCAACGACGAGCTACACGATAGCCTAATGAACTGCCCAGTGTCGTTGAAGCAACATTGCCAGAAGTTTCCTGTAGGGTTCCATTGATATATAATCTTAAATAGGTACCATCATAAGTACCTGTAATGTTATACCAAGTAGCGGAAGTGATGGCATATCCGTTGGTCAACTGCCAATTTGGTCCATTGCCGTCAAAATATCCAGCTCGAATATAATTGTCACTGCCGACGCCATTGAAAGGTGTTAGGGTCATGTTAACGGTGTTAATACCCATTCCTCCGCCTTGATACTCTCCGCCAAATATTTGAGGAAATAGACCACTAGGAGGCCAAGTTACAGCATTGAACCAAGTGTTAACGGTCCATTGTATTATATTGGTGCCCATATTAGGTATTCTAGCAAATTCACAAGTAGACGCATTAAATCTAATATCACCTTGACCGTCAGTACTCAGCGTTGACCCATCTATAACATCTCCTAGTATGGTGTTATTACCGGTTGGGTTAGCATAGAAAGTAGCGTTATTTCCGTGGCCGCTTAGGTCATACCAAGTTGATCCTGATCCTGGCCAACTGGCGGCTATACGGCTATCTAAATAAAGTAATAGTCCGTCGGTAACGTATGGAGGAACAGGAGTATTACCCCGTAGTGTAACTCCGTTGCCTATAGTTTGTGCTCTTCGTATGGTTATTGACATTGGCGCTCTCTTTTTATATTTATTGTTATTTTTAATGCTTTTACTGCTGTAAAGAAAATCTTCCCTGTACTCAACAAAACCAAGCGTGCGATTTATGACGGCCTGCCCGAGTCGTTGCGCAGTATGTTCTGGTCCTGCCGAACACCTATATACACAAAAGAAAGCATACAACAATGTAGCAAATGTAAAACTTGCCTACAATTGAAGGATGCTGGTATTCGCTAGAGCTTTATGCTCCGTAGTACCCACCAAACTCAGTAGACTTAGCAAGGAAGTATGCTTCCGGAGCAGTATCAGCAGTGGTAGCTTGAACTACCATCTGCCCGCCTTGCGCTAATTGTACAGTATAGGTAGCAGGAGCAAATGCTGTGGTTGTTATACTGTTACCAAGTACTGCGATATTAGTTGTACCACTGGCATTTTTAGTTACCAACAACTTTGTGATTTCTGTATCAGTGTCACCAGTAGTACTATACTGTAGTGTTACTATTAACTCAACTGCAATGATTGTACCATCTTGTGCTTCGTATACTACACTGGCACTATTTGTACCCACCGTACCGTGATTGCCAGCGTTAGGTATAAGATCTACAATACCATCTGCTCCATTACGAACTAGGGGACGATTTAGTATAACTTTGCCTGAGTCGTTGGGTAAACCAAGACTGAAGTCTACTGAAGTATCTGTAATTGTAATACCTGGAGCATTAGCATCACCTGGTTGATTGCTGATTAATAAACGACCTACTTGTACACTGGTGTCTGCGGTGATTTGTCCGCCAGTTTCATACAGGTTGTTGAATACTGAATGTATATTACGGTAAACATTAATACCACCAGTATCGCCACCGCCCGGATCACCAATGTTCATGTCAAGTGTGTTATTGTAAGTGGTTAATATATTATTAGCAAAAGTCAAGTCACCTGCTACAATCCCGCCAACACCGTTAATATATAATAGGCCATTGTTGACAGTAAGTTCAGCATTGATACCTAGTGTGATATCTTGGATGAACAAACTTCCAGTCCCTACATAAGCACTACGGAATCGTGTGCTAGTAGATCCTAGATCGTATTGTGCATCAGCATTTGGTATGATGCTGCCAGGGGTAGTTAGTGTACCATCTGTGCCAAATATCCAGTGATTGGTATTAGTGTTATTACCAATAATAACACTACCGTGATTCTTTTGAATCTTAATATATTGATCATCATCACCTAGATATATGTCAGTTGTAGTTGGGTCGCCTGCTACAAGGTGAACGTGACTGGTTTCTACTATAACACCATTGTTAGTAACTGTTATGTACTGATTAGTCCAAACATTGGCACCAGTAAGAGTTAATGTTAATGTAGTAGCAGTACTCCAGTCTGGAATTGGCAGCGTTACTGTAGAGGTTTGTGGAAGTTGGCCACTTGGGGAGAAAGCAGGGAATGTGCCTGTTAAACTGCCTATACCCAGTTGTTCTGCTGTTGCTCCAGTGATCGTATAAGTGATGCCTGTAGGATCACCGGTTTGATCTATATTGGTTAGTGTGATTGTTAGGTTAGTGCCATGAACAATATATCCACTGGCTGTTAAAAGACCAGTAGCTGTTGGGCGAATAACTAGACTTTGTCCAGCACCTGCGCCAGGTGGTGTAATCACTGTAGTACTAGAAGTTTCACTTAAGGTACTACCTTTAGGCAATGTTATATTACCATATACATCAAATACCCAAGTTCTTGCTGTTGCAGTGTTCTGTGCTATGATTGTAACATCAGTGCCTGTGCCACTACCTTTAATAATAGGATTTAACTCGGGTAATGTTAATACACCATCGGTTCCGAATGTCCATATGCTTGTTGTACTACTACTAATTGTTTCGACATAAACATTAGGATCTGCGCCAGCTCCTAAAATTGTACTAGCTGTGCTTAGTGTTAGTATACCTGTGCTGCTACTTAATGATACATTATAACCACCATTAATTAAAGATGTACCATTGCTGCCGCCGGTTATAGGATTACCGCCTGCTGTGGTACCATCATGCAATCTTAATTGATTAGCATTATTGATTACCAAGGTTCCGTTAGGCAGTACAATATTATCGTTATATAAGTTTACTGTCGAATAATTTATTTGTTTTAACATGTTACTTTCCTGGTTCCTTGATTAGCAGTAATTCTCGTTATAGTGGTAGAATACTTTAGCGGTCCACATAATTTTCAATTCACAATCCTGTGTATGGGAAAAACTTAATACTCCATTAGTGTCGCTAGCAACTACTGTAAAGACATCATTATTTCCCCAAGGCTGTGTGGCTTTAGTATGCGTCATGGTACCTAAAACATTATGTATAGTTCCGGTTTCAAAGTCCCCGTATATTGAATTAGATGCCCACTTTGTGATTAAATGATAGTCAAGTATAAATCCTTTTATAAGCATGCCTGCCGGTGCCGGAGGTAGAGTTTGTACTGTATTATTAAAAGGATCAAACCAGATTAAACCGCCGGTTCCGTATTGATTAGTGCCGGTAGTATATGTAAGTGTTATACCGCCTGTGTAATTACGTATTGCCCATGGTCGCCCGTCACCATCGTTCCAGTTAGCGTCAGGACCTTCACCCAAACTGGTAACAATGGTCGAAGTTGATACGGAATTTGATAGAGGCAGCGTAATTGTTCCATCTACATTATAAGTCCAAGTGTTAGCAGCAAGTGGTGGCGAGTTAAGAGGTTGAGTAACTAATGTAATATTAAATGGTTGATTAGCACTATAAATAAAACTTGACGTATTTGCATTTTCTAATCCACCCGGTAGTAAACCAATAGCAAAAAACTCATTAGGATTACCATCCCCACTGCCGTTAAATGATAGATAAGTTGCCGAACTTATGTTTAATATATTTGTTCCGCCCCCATAAGGATTGCCGTTTAATGTAACACTAGCTGTGCCACTTGTTAGTTGAGATATCGGTCCGCCTACTCCACCACTGCTGACTAGATTACCACCAGGCGTTACACCATCATGTAATCGTAACCCATTAGCACTATCCCAAGATAAAGATCCTGCCTCAAGTACAGGATTGACTCCGGCCCATACCCCTATTTGATTAGCATTAAAATTCTTTAAATTTCTAGTAGTCATCTGTTAATCCTTAATAGTTGTAGTCATTGCCGTAGAACATTTTAGCAGTCCACTGTATATATGTTGTTGCAGTTTGTGCAGCAACTGTATTTCCAAATGTTAATGCGTAAGGATAGTTAGCATCTGTGACCCAAAACTGATAAGTAGGTTCGTTGACATTAACACCATTTATATTGGCATTTTCAGCATGTGTTGCTGACCAATTTACTGTAGGATAATCGCAAGCTAAATGTATGGTTCCAATCCAAGTACCGGAGCCTAAGATATAAGCATGATAGCTAATTATTGCTCCTCGAAATAGATAGGTATCTGTAGTAGCAGGACAATTGCGAGGATCAAACCAGATAATAGGAGTTGTTCCATCATAGTTAAATACTCCTCCTGAATCCCACTCAGTGATACTCCACTCACTCGGGCTAGGGCTTCTCCACACACGGTTCTGTCCAGGATAAGCTGTAGTTTGTACAGTTTTATCAGGGAATTCTAATCCACCACTATGTTCAAACTTCCATGTAGTATAATCAGTATAGGTGTTTAAAGTGATAGTAGTTGAAGTTGTTACAATTGAGTTATCTGTACCGTCGTATAGAGGCCCGTTGCCGCCAGTGACATTTGTTACAGTATAATTTGAAGCAGTTACAATATAAGTATCAGGTGTGGGAATAAAATTGCTAGTTAATGTTCTATAATTACCGGTATCGATAAGCTCACCGTTAACTTCAGTATTAAGTACAAATGCTTTAGGATTATTACCACTATAATTATCAAATGTAACTCCTGTCATAGCAAGGCGTCCATTTCTTACTGCTAGTGTCTGACCTAGTCTATCTGTCCATGTATCCGGACTACTGAACCATAAATCGCCAACCGAAAGAACACCAGTAGATGTATTAGTTAAATACCTTTGCCATATAAATGTTCCATCAGGAGTATATTTTCCAAAACCTATACCAAAATAATAGTTATTGTTAATTTCTGTAAATGTAAAATAGTTTACATACAAATTGCCTTGCTCATCTGTATCAATTGCAGCAGAGATATTATTACATCCTTCGTCGTAATAGTAACTCCATACAATATTACCGGAAGAATCCAATCTCATTGTTGATACAGCAGCATTATAATTAGCAACGTTATGCACGCCATAAACATACCACCCTCCGCCGGGTTCAGCAGCAGCATCTGTAGCATAGCTATAATTAGTTAATGAACTAGCATATGAATTTTGCCAATCGACTGTGCCAGTTACACCGTCGAGTTGTACTACAATCATAGCAGAGGAAGTATTACTACCGTTCATAACAGTATCGCTAGATCCTACTACTAGAATTTTACCGGTACTAGTGTTTACTGCCATGCCATATTCGTTTTCAGCAGAACCTATGTTGCCTACAATAGTCTGCCATGTTGCTGTTCCAGACGATTGATCAAATTTAGCAACAAAGATGTCGTATGAACTAGTATCTAGAGCCTGTGTTTGACCTGCTAATACAATACCTGTGCTGCCGTCATAGGCAAGACTAAACCCTAAATCTGTTCCATAAAACCCAAAACTGGTATTCCAAATAATATTTCCATTAGTATCGAATTTTATTAATTCTATTTCTCTATTAGGACTATTGTCTAGGTTAGTTCCATATTGATAGTTAATAGTTGAATATATATTGTCAGAATTGTCTACGCATAACCCATACCCTTCCCACCATGCAGTAGAGCTGGTAGCGATATTAGCGGCTATATCCTGACGCCATATAACATTTCCGCGGGTGTTCAACTTTATCATATATCCAGGCTGATTACCTTGATCGTCAACACCGATAATAATAGTGTTACCTTGACTATCTAAGGCAACTGCTTTACTATAGACGCCGGTTTGCAATGAATCAGCGATCCAAGTATGAAACCCTGCTCTAAGAGTAATATCACCACTTTCTATTTTAATAGCCGACTGTGTGCTTATTGGAAGGGTTACCGTTCCACCTGTGTCGACGTTTAATGAATAACCGTTGTTAACAATTTGAGAACCATAAGCTACTGGAATTGTTTGTCCAAGATTTTGTACTGTTTGTGCAGCACTCCAACGATCTCCAGTCCAAGTATATACCACACCGTTATCTGCACGATATGTATCACCTACGTTTGGACTTGTGGGAAATAATAATGACATCTTTTATTCCTATATATCTATTACTTATCAGCTTACTTGTGTTACTCTCATCATAGATCCTGCCGACAATGTAGTAATACTAGCGATATTAGCAGTCCTTTGTGCCCATTGGAATGAAACTGTACCAGTAGAAGTAGCATATAAAACAGCATTTACTTTGAGATAACTCAGTGTAGTTCCTAATGAATTCAAGACCGCTGTGCCATTAATCGTTCCTATTGTAGGTGTAATAGCAGCACCATTTAATGATCCGTAATATAATACAGAAGTCTGAGTTGCGATACTGTTTCCAGTATAACCTATAGTCCAACGTAATCCCGGGTTAGTTCCTGCAGTTCCTGCATATGCTAATATATCAAAATCTATATGATAAACGCCGGCACCGGGTATTAAGTATGATAGAGAAGCATCTGTAAATAATGTACCATTATTAAGTATTGATTGCCCTGGATTCTTATAACGGCAAATAGCAATACCTCTCGCTATAATATCTCCTACTGTAGTGGTAGCTGTAGTATAAGACGGGCCTACACCATTGCCCGCTAGAGTTAATACCGTAGTATTACTTACAGCAAGTTGTACAGTAGTATTCGGAGAATCAGTGCCTAATGCTAAATTACCGCCGCTAGCAATTACATAAGTGGTATTAGGATCATCAAATGGCGAATTAGTTAGTGATATATATCCACTACTATTAATACCAAAGTCGCCATAGCTGCCTAAACCTTTAGTAGTATCATCGTTATTAACTACGATATCGGCACTGGCAGTAGTACCGCTGTTTTGATTTTGTATAATTATCTGCGTATACGTGCTGGTATTTTGTGCAGCATTAAGTAATATGTTAACGTCACTAATAACTAACGGCAAGTCGATCTGCATTAACCCGACATTAGTAGCAACACTATTAGGCGGGTCCATCATAATGTTAACATTATTGCCGATGTTTAAAGCGCCGCCGACCCCAACTCCGCCTTTTACCACTAACGCACCTGTTGTGGTACTAGTTGAACTAGCATTGCTATTAATTAATAGCGTTGAATTTGTAATAGTAGATAATCCGCCGGATGATCCGGTATATCCCGGTGATCCTCCTACAATATAATCAACTACTAATTGATCGCCTGCACTCGGCAAGTTTCCTACTACATATTTTACAGGAATATCATACGAACCATTTACTAATTGTGAAGTTCCTGTTATATTGAACACCACAATAGTTCCAGAATTATTAAGATTTTCCTTAATAATTACTTGGCCTGAGCCATTTGCCCCCCATTGTCCTAGATAAAGTCCTAAGTTTTGACTATTAACATCTAGAGGATTTAGATAAAGGTTAAGCGTACTATATGGGCTGGCACTATCAAATCTTAAGCTACCCGGATTAGTAACACCAGAAGCTGTAGTTGCATCGAAATAGTACCTCAATCCTGCTTTATCACCTTGGCTTCCGGTATATCCAACACTACCTACATATCCTGGTATGGTACTGGCCGACCCGACGTATCCAATCGAACCGAAATATCCTCTAGATCCGGCATATCCGACAGCCCCGATGCTACCTATATAACCAGTAGCACCAAATGATCCGATATAACCAATTGAACCAGTATATCCTTGTAATCCAAATGATCCAGTATAGCCGACACTACCTACATAACCAGTAGTACCAAATGACCCAATATAGCCGACACTACCGAAATATCCTATGGTACCTTGACTACCCCAATAACCTTGTGGACCAGTTACATTTCCGACATCTGTAAATCCAGATACCGCCGTAGACGTAGTTGCACTGCTATATACCCATAAGTGACCTGTTTGTGTGATGATTACACCATCTCCCAATTGTGGACTTGGATCAACACCTGCAAAATTAGATATAGTTGGAGTGCTTGTACTACCAATAATCCTCACACTAGATCCTGCTACTCCTTGGATACCCTGTACTCCTTGGCTACCTACGTAACCAGTAGTACCAAATGAACCAACATAACCGATGCTACCTACGTAACCAGTAGTACCAAATGAACCAACATAGCCGATACTACCTATGTAACCTGTAGTACCGAATGATCCTGTATAGCCGACACTACCTACGTAACCTGTAGTACCAAATGAACCAACATAGCCGATGCTACCTACGTAACCAGTAGTACCAAATGATCCTGTATATCCTAAACTACCTATGTAACCAGTAGTACCAAATGATCCTGTATATCCTAAACTACCTATGTAACCAGT
>Ga0214166_1001299_pt1 | contig 11012 bp, 15 predicted proteins | sample TroBogepilimnion_27_FD_153005 | JGI IMG/M metagenome (GOLD analysis project Ga0214166, IMG submission 153005) | Freshwater microbial communities from Trout Bog Lake, WI - Practice 18AUG2009 epilimnion v3 | ecosystem: Environmental > Aquatic > Freshwater > Lake > Epilimnion/Euphotic zone ...
TCTGGTAGTTCAGGGACATCTGGAATTAATGGAACATCAGGTAGTTCAGGCACATCAGGAACTTCTGGTAATACAGGAGCATCTGGTAGTTCAGGGACAAGTGGAACATCGGGAATTGACGGAACTTCGGGAACAAGTGGAGTTAATGGTGCTACTGGACCAGCAGGTGGAACAAGTGGAACATCAGGAGTTGGTGTCCCATCAGGTGGTGCAACAGGACAAGTTTTGGCAAAAATAGATGGAACGAACTATAATACACAATGGGTTAATCAAACAGGTGGTGGTTCTGCGAATTCAAACTTTTTACAAGCACCTTTAATAGGACAACCAATATTTTACGGTTCTGGATATTGGGGTAAAACTACACATGCTTTAACTAACTATGCTACTACCACTGTTGCTATAGCAGCAAATAGAATTAATTTTGTTCCTTTCCAGGAACAAACTGGATATACTTTAGATACATTATGTATAAATGTCACAACAGCAGCTACTGGAACGGTTTCAGTTGCTTTATATAATTGTGTGACACAATCTTATGTGATGGCTGGTTTAACACAAACTACAACAATGCCTGGAACATATTCAATTATTGGTAGTATAGTTCCATCATCTACTGGTAATAAAGTAATAACAAATATTGGATTAGTATTACCTAATACATTAAATAATACTTATTACTTTGCTGTCCAAGGTGCTTCTGCATCAATGGGACTTGCTATGTGGGGAACAAATGCTATTATGAATCAATGGCAAACTGGATGTTTAGTAGGTGGCGCTTATTACAGAGCATACAATCTTGAATATACAGCACCAAGTTTTGGATTTGTTAATAATATAGTAGGTGCTTCATATTCATCAACAACAGGTGCTGATTTATTACAAGTATTATACACTACAAAATAAAAATAATAATTATTATGGCAACAGAATTATATAGAACAGAATATTATGATGTAGATGGAAATCTATTACATTCAATAGAAACTGAAGTGGATATCCCAACAACAGAGGAACTAATTGCTGAAAAGCAACAACAATTATTAGATATGTATAACGAATTGAATGCTTTAAAAGCACAATTAGGAGAGTAAAATAACAAAATAAAATGGCAGGAGAAAAAGTTAATATAGATATATTATTAAATACGGCTCAATCAGCAAAGAATATTAGAGAACTTCGTCAAGTGATGAAGGAATTATCCTTTGCCCAAGAAGAAGTAGATAAATCATCACCTGATTTTGGTAAATTAGCAGAAGGTATTAATGAAGTTGAGGGCCGTATTGGTGATTTAGGCGATGCTATGAAGACTATGACAGGTAGTTCGGTTGAGAGATTAACTGGAGCTACTAATTTATTGGGGGAAAGTTTCAATAATTTGGATTTGGATAAGTTTAAAATTGCTTTACAAGGTTTAAAACAATTACCAAAAGCATTAGCTGGTGAAATAAATGAATTATCTGAAACATTATCTTATGCTAATCTTAATTTCAAATCAATGAAAGGTGGAATGAAAGCATTAGGTGAAAGTGGTGTTGGTCAATTAACTAAATCAATAATTCAATTAGGTAAAGCAATTTTAACTAATCCACTTTTATTATTGGCTGCTGTTTTAGTTGGTATTATAGCAGTATGTGTTAAATTTGCAGATAAAATCAAACCGATACGTATAGCGATGGACGCAGTTGGGAAGGCAATTGACTTTGTGGTCCAAAAATTAAAGGATTTTGCGGATTGGTTAGGTATAACAGACTTTGCTGGTGAGAAATCAGCAGAGAAACAATTGGATAATTATAAAAAAGTCCAAGATGGTGTTGAAAAAAGATATGATGGTGAGATAAGACTTGCTGCTGCTGCTGGTAAAGATACTTATGAACTTGAAAAGAAGAAACTTAAAGCTGTTCAGGTAAGTGTTGAGAAACAAATTGAAGCACTTAATAAGTTAAGAGCAATAAATGGTAAATTAACTAAGGAACAAAAGGATCAATTGAAAGAATTGAAGGATGCTTTACAGACTAATGTTATTGATATTAAAGAATTAGATATTAAAAAGACTAAAGAGAAAGCAGATGCTGATAAAAAAGCAGCAGAGGATACTAAAAAGAAATCTGATGATGCAGCTAAGACAGCAGCAGCTAATACTAAGGAAAGAATAGCAGCAAATAAAGCAGCTACTGATAAGATTAAAGATCAGAATATTGATTTAATTGATGATGAAAGAAAGAGAGAGGAAGAAAAACTTAAACTTGAAAATCAAAGAGCTATTGAAAGTATCAAAAATAGTAAAGCAAGTGCTGATGTTAAAGCACAAGCCCTATTAACACAAAAACAAACCTTTGATAAGAAGATGTTGGAACTTGGTGATAAATATAACACTGAGGATAAAGCAAAAGCATTAGAAGCTGCAGTTATAAAAGCAAATTTGGCAGAACAATTAGATACTGAAAATGTAGATAAGAAGATAGCACTATTGGATGTTCAAAAAGAATATGATTTATTGAGTGCTAAGGATGATGCTAACAAGAAATTGAAGATAGAGGCTGATTATCAAGTGGCACTTGCTGCTATTAAGAAAGGAGTTACTGATAAAGACATCAATGATACTTTACAAGCAAACTTATTGAAAGCACAAATCAATTTAAATAATAATGAAAATAGTTTTGCTGCTCAGAAAGCAGTTTTAGATGCTCAATATGCCATTGATTTAGATGGTGCTAAAGGTAATGCTATTCAAAAAGCACAAGTTGAGGCAGATTATATTAATAAAGTTGCTGCTCTTGAAAAGAAAAGAAGAAAAGAGATACAAGATAATGTAATTAATACAGGACAAAATGCTATAGATGGTTTATCAACTATGTCTCAAAACTATTATGATTCTGAATTAGCAAGAGCAGGTAATAATCAAAAAGCAAGAAATGTTATATTGAAGAAACAATTCAATATGGAGAAAGCATTTAACTTAGCAAGAGCAACTATTGATGGTGTTAGATCAGTTATGAGTGCTATGGATCTTCCACCACCAGCTTCTTTTATCATGGCTGGTATTAATGCTGCTATGGCTGCAACTAATATAGCTAAAATATCTTCTCAACAATTTACACCAGAGGGTGGAACAAGTGGTGGATCAGCACCAATACCATCTGTGCCATCTCCATCTTCTGGGGCAATGGCAAGTAATTTTAGTGCTCCTCAATTCTATGGGTTAGGACAAACACAAACAATGAATAGTGTTCAGCAAAATAAAGTAGTAGTAGTTGAAACTGATATTACTAAAACACAACAAAAGGTAAGTGCTATCCAAGCGAAAGCAACACAATCTTTATAAAAATATATATAGGAATATGAAAAAGAAATATACAGAAGAAGGTTATCCACTATACGAAATAGTTGTAGATGATACATCAAATACTGGAATTAGATTATTATCCATAGTTGGAGAACCAGCAATTGAGCTAAAAGGTGTTGCTTTCAATGAAAATGGAACACAAAAGAACTATGAGTTCCAGGCACAAGAAGATCAACAAATAATAATAGGACCAGCACTTATTCCTAATATGAAAATACTAAGAAAAGATGATAATGGATCTAAATATTATGTTGTGTTTAAACCAGAAACTATTAAAATGATGGTTGAAAAGTTTAATTCACAAGGAACTAACAGAAGAATCAATGTGGATCACTCTAATACAATGGTTGATGGATATATTCTTGAAAACTGGATTGTTGAAGATATGTATTATGATAAATCAAGAATGTATAATTTTGATGTTCCAATTGGAACTTGGATGGTTTCAGTTAAAATTGAAGATCAAAACTTTTGGAATACTGAAGTAAAAGAATTAGGTAAGTTTGGATTTAGCGTTGAGGGAATTATGGGAGAAAGACCAATGCAGTATTCTCATGTGGATGCTATTGATAATTTATCTGATGATGAAATCTTAAATCTGTTATTTGAAAATATAGATATTAAAAAAAAAAATTTTGACGGGGTCCAAGACAAATATGAATTAAACATTTTACATGGTTTAGAGAGTAGAGGTATCAGTGAGGATGACTTTGATGATATTATATTCTTGGATGAGTTAGATGAGACTGATGAATACTTTAAAGATCATCAATTTGCTGATAACCCTGCTAAAAAAGCCAAAAGAACTATTAAAGGTAGAACAGGTGATTATAAAAAGTATTACAAATATTCTGGACCTAATGATGAAAAGACAAGATTATTCTGCTGGTATCTATTATCAACAGCTAAATTATTCACACAAGATGATTTAGATAATTTAACATCAGCATTGAGATATGATGTAAAAGAATTTTGTGGTGCTTACAACTGTAGACATGATTGGAAGGAAGTTATAGCCACTAAAAAGACTGGAACACCTGAACCATTAGGAGCATCAGATACATCCAATTTAAGAGAAGCATCAGTTTATGATGGTAAGACAATTTGGAAATAAAAAAAACCACTCAATTAAAGAGTGGTTTTTTATTTGGCTATTATAATAATTAATCAATTACAGATAATGCTGCACCACTTGATACAGAATAAAGAGGTTGATCTTCTTTTGCTGTTATAGTGATTGTAGCACCATTTAAATCGGTCCCTACTTTTCCTAATCCAGAATCAATTGCTGATACCTGTGCTGGTCCAGTTTTTCCCATTAGAAAGTAATTACCGTTTTTATCAAGGATAAGCACTCTCCAAACCCCTTGACCTAAAGTTTTAATTTGGTTTAAAAGTGCTGGTGTTAAACCAGTTAAAGTGATCATCAATGTTTGATTATATTGAATTGCGTTGTTCTCATTATTTATTTCGGCAGGAGCAACGAAACTTGCTGTCTCAATCGTTTGTTGGAATGTGTACATAGATACAGTAGCACCACCAAAAGCAGTAATTTGCCCATTAGTGTCAATTGTATAAGTTAAACTTGTGTCATTCCAAGACCCTATGAAGACTTTCTGAACACCTGCTTGTATTTTACAAGATAAAGAATAGCCGTTTGTTAAAGCACATGACATATTTTTTAATTTTCTTTTTTATTCAATTGTGCGGGGTCTTTTGAACCCCTTTTACAATTGATATTTATTTTTTTAATATTTATTTGTTTATTTAAACAATACAATATTTTGATAGTAGTAGGCATTCGCTCCTAATTTAAACTTTGCACGGAAATATACTTGGTCATATAAATCTTCATACCAAATACGGAATTTAGCATAATCGTCAGCTAAGTCAGTTCCAAGAACTAAATTGTGAGCATCAGTTAATAATCTGTAGTTTGTGCCGTTAAGTCCTCTTGTCGCAACAATTCTGATAGGTAATCCAGGATACATAAACGTCCATCTTTGAGAACCATTATCCTCTTGTCCTACTCCATAATGGAAGTAGTTAGCATTTCTTAATGCTGTTACTAATGCGTTAAAGTCAGAATAACTAACGAATAATGTTAAATCATCCTCAGTTAAGATTTGAGACGCGGAAGTGTTCAATGCTGCAACCATAGAATCTACGATAGCAATAGCATTGTTTGGTGTCATAGTAACGTTAGTTGAGAAAGTTCCATTACCAGATACTGTAGAGTTTGTTGCTGATGTGTAAATTAAATTCTCTAACAAACCTGTTGCTAATGTTAAATTAGGATCAGATGAGAAGTGATTTGATGGAGAACCTTTCCAAAATAAATCTTCAATGTAGGCTTGTAATTTAGCCACTTTGTCGGCAGAATATATTTGCGCGAATTGCTTTGGAGATAAATCTTCTTGATAAGATCCCGCTTGCATAAGCATTCCTGTCCAATATTGTTCAAGGTCTTGCTCGCAGATGGATTCTTCTACTTTGACTGGCGATACTGTTAAAGTATTTTGTTGGATAGATACCGTCCCTTGTGGATTGATAATTCCACATCCGCCTGCTGCTGCTACAAATGAGGAAGTTATTTTATTCAACGCATCAGAATATTTTACATTAGTTATATTTGTAATGTAGTTTTGTGTCGTGCCGGCTAAAACGGATTCACGCACTAAGGCTTGACTTAATTGATCTGTATATTTAGACAACCCTGATAAATCAATAGAACTCATAATTTATTATTTTATTTTTTATTATTACTTTTTAGCAGTAAATGAATAACCACCGTTAGTATTATATTTGTTTTTTAATTCTCTTAATTCCTCAATTTCGGATTTAATTGAACTAAATTGTGCTGATGTTGGTGTCTTACCAACTTTGATACTTGCTGTTGCTGGTTCAGATGCGATTTCTTTTATTTTACTAAAAGCAGCTTCTGTTGTAGCACCCATTGATTGTATCAATTCCATTAATTCTGCTACTTGTGATTCCAAAGCATCAACTCTATCTTCAATTGGCTCACCAGCTGTTGGATCATCATCATCATCATCTTCACCAGAAGGTTCAGTAGCGGAGTTCTCAACATTAGATGCGTCATTAGAAGGTGTTTCACCAGCTTTTCCATCAGTAGGAGTTTCGGCTAATGCCTCAACTGCTCCACCAGACACAGTAATCGTTCTTCCATCTTCCAATACGTAATCTCCGTCTGCAAGTGGTGTTTGATTTCCTGCTTCATCAATTGAATATACTTCTGTTCCCACTGCTAAATCACCACCTTCTGGAATTGATATTTCAGTTCCATCTTGTAATTTAATTGTTGAAAAGTTAGAAGCAGTAGCACTTGCTGTTGCTGGTTCTTCAGTAGAAAATGACATTAGTTTTTTAAGTTGTTCGCGAATTTTAATCATCGCTTCATCTTTTTTACTCATATTTATTTTTCTATTTTTTTGGTTTCCCATACGATTAAGATATAAGTAATTGGCTTTGTTTCATTTTGCTGAAACATTTTTTCTTTTTTATAAACAGCAATTAAAAATATATATATAGAAGTATGAATAAGAAAATAAAAGATGAAAATCTGGATTTATACATATCAGAACCTATAACAGGTAAACATTTATGGGTTAGAACAATAAATCCTGAAATATATCCATATTTAGATAGTTATGGATATGAATGGTTATTTGAAGATGATGATGTTTCTATTGATGAAGATGTTTTCTTTAATGAAAAAGATGATGAAGATGATGATGTGCCAATTTTGTGAAAATACAGCAATAGTAGCATATTGGGATGACAAAGAAACTTATAAAAGACCTTTAACATGCCCTGATTGTGGAGAATTAGAAGCAGAGTGTGAATGCTGGGAAGATTAAAATAATATATAAGATAATGCTATACATAAACTATTTACAAATGTTAAATAACTATCAAATATTGAGTTTAAGACCTCAATGTATTGGTTCAGCTACATCATCATTTCTTTTTAATGCAACTAACAAAGATACATTCGCTCAATATGCTTTCTATGCTACAGATATTAGTGATTCACCTGGTTTTTATAGCAAGTTTAATATAATATCATCAACAGCATCTGATCCTTTAAATGGAATAATAGACATTGAACCAGGTGAATACACATTAGATGTATATGAGTTATTATATAATGTAAAAGATTTTAATTTTGAATATACAAGAAAGTGTAATTCAGACATATTAAATATAGTTGGGACACATTCAGCAATTGAAACATATCCCAACAATGGAACACCAAAATCGGTGTATATAAATCAAAATAGAGTATAATGGAAATTACAAATGAGGAGTTTAACGACGAAACAACTGGTAAAACATCTGCTCCTTTAAAAGGGTTCTCTTTTAATGCGGTTGGGAAAGATATACCGCAATACAAAGAGAGTGTAAATCAAAGGGGGGACTTTATCAACTTCGGTGAGGACAACCAAATGCCTAATTACTACATTTCTTTAGTGGATAGATCACCTAAGCATAACGCGATCGTGCATCAAAAGGCTGCTATGATAGGGGGTAATGGAATAGTAAAAACAGGATTATCAAATGAAGCATTAAATTTTGTTGCTAATACAATGAATGAATTAGATCTTGATGAAATATTAGCAAGAATAAGTTATGACCTTGAAATCTATGGAGCATTTCTACTTAACATAGTATGGAGTAAAGATAGATCAAGAATAGCAGAAATAAATTATATGAACCCACAATTGATGAGAGTTCAAAAACCTGATCCAGATTATCCACAGGTAGAAAATTATTGGATTAGTAAAAACTGGAATGACCTAAATAAAGAAGCAAACAAACCTGTTTTATATCAGGGATTCAGTTTAGTAGATAGATCACATCCATCACAATTATTATATTGTAAGCAGTATCAAGCAGGTAAGTATTTCTATGGAGTTCCGGAATACATTTCAGGCGCACGCTGGATTGAGATGGAGTATGAAATATCTAATTTTCACTTAAATAACATAAGAAATGGGTTTTCACCTGCAATGTTCATCAACTTCCCGACTGGGATTCCAACCGACGAAGCTATGGGCATGAATAATAAAAAATTGACAAAAGAATTAGCATCACCAAAGAATGCTGGTAAAACTTTTATTACTTATTCAGAAGATAAAGATAGTGCACCTACAATTACACCAATAGATATTAATCAAAATGATGGTAAGTTTATTCAATTAAATGAAATAATTACTGAAGGAATTTTAGGGTCACATAGGGTTAATGATCCAGCACTATTTGGTTTAAATACTGGTTTAGACGGTGGATTACAATCATCACAAACAGCTATTTTAAATAGTTTAGAAATGTTCCGAAGTCAATATATTATTCCTAAACAAAGATTTATTGAAAAGGTATTAAATAGATTAGCAAGAATCAATGGGGTGAATGACTACATTGAAATAGCAGAGTACGAATTAAATTTTTCCAAAATGGACATTTCAATTGCTGATGTTTTATCTATATTAACAGCTCCTATTAGTGATGAAGCCAAAAAGAATATGTTATCAATTAATGGCTACTCTGAAGCTGATGCTAATAAATTAGTAATGCCTGCACCAAATGCTACAGCAGCACCAAAAAATAATCAACCATCATAATGAGTTATGTGCAACTAATAGATACTAATTATCTATTCAATAATACTACGATAGATAGAAACGTTGATCCTGAATTACTTAACCCACATATTATAGTGGCACAAGATACGAATATTCAGCAAATACTTGGTTATAATCTATTACAAACAATCATGGGAATGGTTGCTGATAATAGCATTAATGATCCTGGGAATATTCAATATAAAATATTGTTGAATAATTATATCCAACCTGCATTGGCACATCATGCTACTTGGCATGCTCTACCAGATATTCAATATAGAATGACTAATAAAGCAATTTTGAGTAAAACTACAGATCATTCAATTACAACTGGATTGGCTGAACTTAAATACTTAAGAGAGAATGTTAAACAATATGCAGATTTCTATTCTCAAAGGATCAGAGAGCAAATTATAAATAACCCAAATGATTACCAACAGTATTTTGCCACAACTGGAATTGATAGGATCTTTCCAAAAAGAACAACTTACTTTGCTGGTTGGTCTTCATCTGGTAATATGACTAAAAAGAAAGGAAGTAATGGACATGGCGATCCAGATTGCGCTGGTTGTGAGCCACAAGGATATCCATTAAACTGGTAATAAAGATATGGCAAAAGTATATAAGAATAATAAATTAAAGTTCCTCAATTTTCTAACTAATAGTAAAATTGAGGACATTAAAACAGAAAACAACTATGAAAATGATGAGGACTTTTATGTAAAAGAAATAAAAGAAATCAAACATAGATTAGTATTAAAAGGAAAATTAAAATAAAATAATTATGAAGCATTTTTTATATTCAATGGTATTAATTATTGCTGCTTTTTTAGCCCCTATAAAGGGTTTATTAATATTGTTGGTAATGTTTATACTATTAGATACAATATTCGCTATCTACGCGTCAGTAAAACTAAAAGGATGGAAGAGTTTTACAAGTTCAAAACTATTTAATATAGTTACTAAATCATTTTTCTATTTACTCACAGTGATAATGGCATTCATGGCTGATGAATATATTTGTGGTGGTTCCCTATTTGGTATAGGGCATGTGCTGAGCAAGACCATGGGTATATTTTGGATAGGAATTGAGATAAAGTCATTGGATGAAACGAGCATGAAATTAAAAAACAAATCTTTTTGGGTGTTAATGCGACAAATGATTGGAAGATATAAAAATATCAAAAAAGATATTAATGATGCTGAATAAAAAAGCCTCTTAATTGAGGCTTTTTTATTTAATAATTACTTTCATAATCCTAATTTTTAAAATCTTTCATAATTTGCAGTGATGATGTAAGAAATGATATTTGGGTTTTCACCTTGAATAGTTTCTAATGTAAATATCCTTTGAAAATGCTTACCAGATTCTGCTGACAAAAAAGATCCCATAAATTTATCATCAAATACAGCTTCCATCATCCTTTCAATCAATCTTGTTTTTGACTTGTGTTTATTTACAAACTGTATAATATCTAATTTAGAGTTATTCTTTATAGATTGTTTAGCTATAATAGAGAAGTTGAACTCAACACCAGGAATAGGATTAAATATAGCACAGTTTTCGGACAACTGGTTTGTTTTAGCAGCTTTAAACAAAATATCAACAGATGATTTTGAATTTCTAATTTCTTGTTTTGTGATCATAACTTTTATTTTTTAATTGATTTCTTTCTACAAATATACAACAATAATTTTAATAAACAAAAGCATCTAATAACATTTGACCAACAACTTTAGTAACTGGGTATTTTTTATTACCTTTTGTTCTTTTTGTGTTGGACCAAGTTTCAAGATATTTAACTTCACCACCTACAAATGCAAACTCATATTCTCTAATGGATAAACATTGTTCCTCTGTTAAACCTGCTGCTCTCAAAGTTATGGTCTTTGCTACTAATAATGATACAACCGCATCTTTTTGTTTTTCCTTTCCCATGATTTCTATTTTTTAATTGATTTCTTTCTACAAATATACAACAATAATTTTAATATCCTAACTTTTTTATAAAAATAAT
>Ga0214166_1001303_pt1 | contig 10997 bp, 9 predicted proteins | sample TroBogepilimnion_27_FD_153005 | JGI IMG/M metagenome (GOLD analysis project Ga0214166, IMG submission 153005) | Freshwater microbial communities from Trout Bog Lake, WI - Practice 18AUG2009 epilimnion v3 | ecosystem: Environmental > Aquatic > Freshwater > Lake > Epilimnion/Euphotic zone ...
ATGATAAAGCTGATGTAAATAAATTAGTTAAAGATGGGCATTTAACAGCCGAAAAAATAAATAACAAACCTATCATGGTTGAAGCATCAAGATCAACCGCTGTCGCCAAGCTTACTACTTTAGGATATCCTGTGCAAACAATTACTGTTAATGAACGGAATAAATATATTAAAGATAAAGACGGCAAAGATACAAATGACCATGAGACAACTATCACTATAACTAATAGTAATACTGGTGAAAAAGCCAAATTTAGGATAAGTATAGAAGCAAATAAGAAAAACCAGTATAATATCGAAAAGGGTGCTATAAAGGCTTATATGCGTGAAAAAAATATTGACTCAATTTTAAACGACTAATGGACTACGTAAAATTAATAACAGAAGCTTTAGCTGAAAAAAAGTGGGATGATATTGCAAGATATGCCACCGAAGCTAAGAATAAAGAAACGGGTGAACTTTTTATAGGTGTTAGAAAAGGCTATGTAAACATTTTTTATGGTTATGATAATCTTTTAGAATCTAATTTAAAAGAAGCAAATATTAAAACATTTTTTGCCGGTACACAACCAGCGTTAAATAAACTAATAAAGGCTAAACAAATATCCTTGGATATAATTAAGGATGAATGTGTTGTAGTTTTTACTAGCAAAGCTACGGTTGTTAGTAAGTTAATTAGTTTAAATTATCCTGTTACTTACTTTACAGTAACTAATAAACGAGTAGGTGTAAAAGGCACAGAAAAAATAGAAACATGGGGGGTTCCACCTAACACTGGTTCATATAAAACTTTTGAAAAGTGGGAAAATATCTGTACTATTAAAAATAAAAATACTGGCGAAAGTATTAAATTTATTTTAGATAGAAATAATACAAAAGCACTTGCTGGTTTCATAAGAGATAACAGGATAAACGATATATTTGACGATGAATTATAAAGAATTAATAGTTGAAGCTGCTAACGCAGAAAACTGGGATGAAGTAATTAAATTAGGCACGGATGCTAAATTAAATTCTTCAGAAGAAACAATATTTGGTATTAAAAGAGGTTATGTAAACTTTTTTAGATGTAGTCGTCCACACTATTATAGAGAAATAATGGACGGATTAGATAGTTACGGGTATAAATGTTTTAACTATCGTTTAGATTGTACTAAAGAATTTGTAAATGAAAATTATGTAGTTCTATTTGCGAATGAAGAAGCATCTATTGAGGTATTTAAGCAAGGGTTTCAAATTAAATTTTTTGATATAAAGCATAGGAACGCATATACGGATAAAAAGAAGTTTTATGTGGATAGTGATACTCAAAAATTCAGGTTTAGTAAGTTTTCCGATTTAAAAGGAACTTTACGTGAACAACAAATTGACTCTATATTAGATGATTAAAAAAACAGACACCAATAAACAAAAGTAGCGAATTTTTGTTTATTGGTGTGATACCTGTCCTGGTGCTGGTGTAAACCGTGCAAGCCATACTTAACGTCCTAAGGCGTAAGTTCTTAAAGTAATTTATATATTAAAAAAATATATTCTCTTTTATCAATTTTTTTTATTATCTTTGTACTTTAAAAAGCAAAAATATGTTAAACATTTCAAAAAACCAAGTAGTTGCAGGTCAACCAGTAGTATTCAATTTAAGTGTGGATTTTGATTTTAAGAAAATCGAAGAAGCATATGATAAGCGTGTTAAAGAATTTGGTTGGAAATGGGATGACCCTATTCAATCCGATTATTATTCAAAACAAACACTCCTACGTACAATCAAAGAATTTACTTCTCGTGGATTTAAAGACGGTGATACAGTATTTTTACAAAAAGTAACTGGTCTGGCGATGACTTAACAAGGGATGATTTCTCTAAAGTAGAAGTATTTGAATGGAAAAATAGAAAACTTGGTAATAAAGCAGATATTGATCCACTTAAGTTTTATGACGAACAAATGTTCCTTATAAATGTATCTTCTAAATATGGCTCTTGTGTAAGAGAAATATTTAAGAAGATGGAAGAAAATCACAAGTATATTTTCGTGTTTGTACATGAAGATTATAAGACTAACAAATATGCTTGGAATTTTCAAGATTTGAAAGAAAGTGATATTATCAAAAAGGCTATGAAAGATGCTAAAATAAAAGGCTCTTTAAAAGCTACAAAAATGGGTAAAACAGCAATCGCTGTTAAAACAGCTACGGATGCAGCTAATATCATTCACCATCTGCCACAAGATAGTAAATATTATACATTAGATATTAATGGTAATGAACTTGCTTTATTGGATAATTGGTTTGTGTTGGCTGAATCAAGAGATGAAAGGATTGCAGAAATTTTTGCAGACTAAACCCAGTTTTTCTAAACTTCTTGTTTTATATGAATAAAAAAGTATAAAACAAGAAGTTTAGAAATGACATTTATAGAAGCCGCAAGTAAAATCCTTATTGACGAAGGTAATGTGCCAATGACACCAAAAGATATTTGGTCGAAAATATGTGAAAGAAATCTTTACACATCTAAAGGTAAATCTCCATCTGCAACATTAGCAACAGTTATACTTAGAAGTTCAACAAATAGAAATATATCATACCATACAAATAATGTTATATTTGATATAATTGATAATACGAGTCCTTTTAAGGTAAAATTAGTGCAAAATACCATGCCAGTTGTAACTCAAGATGAAATAATATCCGAAAAAATATTATTATACCAAATAACTTGTGCGGAAACTGAGTGGAAAACATTGTCTATTTATAATAATAATGAAAACATTGAATATAATATTTCTAGTTGTGATGAATATACATATATTATGGAAGATAAGGCACACGCCACTATTAAGATAGGTAAAACAAAAAATGATCCTATTTTGAGATTAAACCAGTTAAAAACTGCTAATCCATCAATAAGTTTATTACACGTTTTTCCTGCATCACAATTTTCAGAATCAGAATTACATTCTAAATTCACCGATTATCAAAAAGATTTAGAATGGTTTTTTCATGCAAAAAGTATTAAATCATTTTTATTAACCGAAATAACTAAACATACTTCGATATTAAGAGCCTTTTCTAAAAGGCAACAATTAGACTTAATTGAAGCTGAAATGTTGAATGGTTTAACTAATTAATAATGAAAGGCAAAAAAATAATATTAGCAATTACAGGTAGCATAGCAGCATATAAAATGCCTGGATTTGTAAGAATGCTTAAAAAAGAAGGCGCAGAAGTTAAAGTAATTTTAACCGAAGCAGCTACCAAATTTGTAAGCCCTCTTGTGTTATCTGTATTATCAGGTAATGAAACTTTAATAACTGTAAATGAAGGTTCAACATGGAACAACCATGTTGAACTTGCTTTATGGGCAAACTTGATTCTTATAGCACCTTGTAGTGCTAATACTTTAGGCAAATTGGCTAATGGCTTATGTGATAATTTACTAACAGCTGTTTATTTATCAGCACGATGTCCTATATTTATTGCACCAGCAATGGATGAAGATATGTGGAAACATCCTTCTACACAACGAAATATTAAGTTATTAGAAGAATATAATAATCATATTATACCTGTTGGAAACGGTGAACTTGCAAGTGGTCTAGTTGGCCCAGGTAGAATGGCTGAACTGGAAGAAATACTGTCACATGTTAAAATGTATAATCATTTATGGTGACTTTAGACGAAGTGGTAGAAAAATCAGGATTACACCCAACTAGAATACAAAATGTCTATGTCTTTGGGAGTAGAATATACGGAACTGCATCTGATAAGTCGGATTATGATGTTTTAGTTATTGCTAATACACCATATCCTGAAAAAGAATTAGTTGTTGATAATTTAAATATACATATACTTGTATTGGATAGATTTTTAGAACAACTAAAACAGCATCATATAGGAAAAATTGAGTGCGTTTTGTCGCCCTTTATCTTGAAAAATAGCATAGAAATTTCCTTAGACATAAAAATACCTTCATTACGTCATTCTATTTCACATATATGTAGTAATTCATGGGTAAAATCTAAAAAGAAATTAGAACAAGGAGATTATTATATTGGTATAAAATCTATGTTTCATTCTTTACGTATTGCTATGTTTGGCATTCAATTAGCCGAACATGGTAAAATTATTGATTGGCAATGTGCGAATCATATATGGGATAAATTGCAATCTAAACAGTGGACTTGGGAAGAACTTGATAAGGAGTTTAGAGCAGAAAGAAATAAAACTTTAACAGAATTTAGAAAAATAACAGAAAAATGAAACCATTATTAGTAATCTATTTTATATTAGTAGTATTTATTGCTCAAGCCGTAACATGGTTCCAGTTAAACTTACAATTTATAAATCCTAAATTTAAAGATAATTATTGGTTGCTATTAAGTGGTATACCTATAACATGGCTATTTTTAAAAGCAACTTCACTTGGTGTACAAGCGTTTGGTGGTGAAATGTGGCCGCAAAGATTAATATCGTTTGCAACAGGTATATTAATCTTCACGACCATGACACATTTTATTATAGGAGAAAACTTAACAATTAAAAATGCTATTTGTTTAGGATTAGCTATATTAATTGTTTTGATACAAGTATTACTTAAGTAATTTTCTTAATTCCTCGTTTTCTTTTTCGAGTAATTCCAATCTTTTAATTATTTCTTGTGTAGCCGAAATATTTAACATAGATAGAGCGTCATAATCTACCACAACAAAATCATCAACTTCTTTACCATAGATAAAACATTCCTCATTTAGGGGCTTATCTATGGTAAAGTTTTCTTCATTTACAGAAATAACTTTAACTTTTAATTCTCCTGTTTGAGATACTATTTTAATGGTGTCACCTTTTTTAACATCAGCTGTTAAATTAACAACACCGTTTATAATATTTGCTAATTTGAATATATCTGGAACTATATCTTTTTGTTCTTTAACTGCTTGTGGAAAAACTTTTTGCACTTGTTGACCAATTACTTTTTTAAAGTTATTTGTACCATTTGCAATCTTATCTTTATATTGGTAATCAGTTATTTGAATTTTTTTCAATATATCTAAATCTTCTCCATTATTGGAAATACCTTTAATATCTTTAATTCTTTCATCAGAGATTGCGTCAAATTCTACCGCCAAAACTCTTTGGTCTGCCCAAATAGATGGTGTAATGGTTTGAGATGTACCATTATAATAACCTGTATTTGTATTACTGCTGCCTAATGCGTAATAAGCATATGTTTGAGTTGATGTATAACCAGATATAGCGCCATATATATCTAAGCGGGCTCTAGAAGCTACGCCATTTATGCCAACATTATTTGAAGAACTAATATGTATCGCTGGAGTTCCATTTGTAAGGTCAGATCCACCAGTAATTAAGGCTAATGATGATCCATTTGAGCCAATACGGGTCCAAGTACCGGTATTACGAGAGTTTAATTGTAAAAGACAATCGGCTGATGCGCCATTTTGCGTAATAGATAAAGCAGCCGAAGATGAAGTGGCAACTAAAGTTAATGCACCACCATCTGTTAAACTAAATATAGATGAATTGTATAAATTATTGACAATTTGAAATGTGCCAGTATTATCTACACGGAACCATTTATTTGGATTTGTAGCACCAGATACCGTATTAGTAGCAACTAAGAAATCTAAATAATTAGAACCACCTTTTGTATTATAACCACTTATATTAATATTTGCTCCGGCTGATGTAGTTGAATAAGTAGCATTTACTGTTAGTGGTTGATATGTTATAACTGAGTTTGTACCAAAAACTGATATAGGTGTATTTCCTATACCACCTGTATAAATAGATAAATTGGCATTTGACCCGACAGATATTCTACCATTACCTGTAGCATAATCAATAACAGTACCAGATGAATAAGTACCTGAATAAGTTGCTGTTGTTAGTAATCCAGCAGATGTAATTATATTGCTACTTACTGATATAGAACCAGTAGCAGTTATATTTCCTAATACAGAATATGTGCCAGAAAATAAAGTTCCTGTTAAAGTAGAATTTCCAGTAACAGCTAAAGTATTATTAATTGTTGTTGGTGTATAAACTATATGTGAGTTAGTTCCAAAAACAGACATTGTTGTGCCTCCTATACCACCTGTATAGAAAGATATATTTGCATTTGATCCGACAGATATTCTACCATTATTATTGAAGTAGTCAATTACTGTTCCAGAAGAAAATGCTGCTGAATAACTTGCTGAAGATAAATATCCGTTATTAACACTTAAATTTCCGTAACCATCAAGTGTTGATATAAGTGTTGTGCTGGCATACCATTTGTGAGATGACCCTTGTACGTCAACGCCATACCACATAGTAGAAGGAGCTATACCTATGGCATATCCGGCACTTTGTGTTGAAATTGTTTCGTATAAAACAAGTTTAGTTCCTTGACTTCTTGAGCCAAGTGTCGGCGAAAGAGAGCCAATATTATTAAAAGCAATCCAACCGCCGGTTGCTGGCGAACCATTTACGGTTAATAAAGCGCCTGTTGTGCTATTTGTGATTGAAACAGGTTGTGTTAATGTAACTAAGTTAGTAGTTAAAATTATATTAGAACTAGAAGATATAGTTACACCACCCGAAGGATAATAAGCAATATATCCAGCAGTACCAGAAATTATGGTATTTGAACCAGTTGGACCTTGAGTGCCCTGAAACCCTTGAGTGCCTTGAAACCCTTGAGTGCCTTGAAAACCCTGAGTTCCTTGTGGACCAGTTGCGCCCTGAACACCTTGTGTGCCTTGAAGTCCTTGTGTACCTTGAAGTCCTTGTGGACCAGTTGCACCCTGAACGCCTTGTATGCCTTGTAAACCTTGTGCGCCTTGATATCCTTGAAATCCCTGCGGGCCTTGAAATCCTTGTGGGCCAGTTGCGCCCTGAACGCCTTGTGCACCAGCATTACCAGTTGCTCCTTGTGGACCAGTTGGGCCTTGTGAACCAGTTGCGCCATTTAAGGCAGGCGAAAAGCCAGATATAACCTCTATTTCAAACCATGGATAAGAACCTGTAGTTGTAAAATCTGTGTTGCCTCCTAATCCTGTTACTGAACTGTTGTTTGTTATTCTGTAAGATATTACTGTGGATGCAGTTGTAGTCAATAATACTTCGGATGGGCCACCAAAAGCTGCATAAGCAGCACCATTAGTAGGTGAATATACTGATGATATGCTACCTATGTAAGCACCCGCGGTTTCATTATACCAACAAAGTGCCATGTTTCCTGCAGTGGTAGTTATATTAGGAACTTGCCCTATAATTCTATAAGTCTTATTTGCAGCAAGTGTTATTTGACCAGATGCAGTCGCAAGTGTTATATCGCTACCATTATAGTTATCAACTTGCGTAAAAACAACTAAATTATTGGCTGATAAATTTGTAGTTTGTTGCGTTGAACGAGAACCCCTCATATAACTTGCAGCAGGTATTAAACCTTGTGAACCTGTTGGTCCCTGTGGCCCAGTAAAACCTTGTGAACCTGTTGGTCCCTGTGGCCCAGTAGCGCCTTGTGCCCCGGTAGCGCCTTGTGTACCAGTGGCACCAGTAGCTCCCTGTGGACCAGTGGTGCCATTCAATCCATTTGCGCCAGTAGGACCCTGTGGACCTTGTGAACCTTGTGGGCCTTGACCAATAGAACCAGTTTGCGAATAAACTACACCGTTTGTTGCTATTACTAAATAATTAGTCAATCCAGATGTAGCACTAATAGTATTAATTGCTAATGTGTTAGTTGTAGTTTTACCAGTGCCATCTACTGACATTACATTTGTTCCTGCGCCATTTTGTATAGCTAAAACAATGTCATTATCAGAACCACTGCCTTGGCGTATATTTAAACCATAATTTGAAGCATTAGTTATAATTTCTGGATTACCTGAAGAGTTATTATAAGCTTGTTGTAAAGTTGTAGTTGATAATCCAGATGCGCCACCTAATACTTCACCAAATTTAGAAACATAATTAAATATAGCTTGAGAAGTATTAGATAAATCAGTAGCATTTTTTTGAACTGATAAAATTCCTATTAATATACCATTTTCTGAATTATTAGCATTAACTACAAATTGCTCAGTTTGTTGCCCAGCAACCGCAGCTGCTAAAGTAGAATAAACTTGTTGTCCATATTGAACTCTTATTACACCTGTTGGGAATATATAAACTCTTTGATTAGTTGCTGCATTTGATGAACCACGAACAGAAGTAATAACCCCACCAACATCATAATTAGTTGGATCAATAGTGTTTATATTTGAATAAGTACCTGTGCCTAGTTGTGTTCTATATTGAAATGTAGCAGGAGACTGTCCTGTTAATGTTGCACTATTAGGATTTAAAGGATTTATTACAAACCCAATACCATTCCCCCAAAGAGTGCCAGTTGATGTTTGAAAATTCATAGTTCCTGTTGAATACGCAGAAACAATTATACCTTGATTAATCAATGTCAATGGGACCCATAAATCTCTTAACGCTGAAAATGGTGATACATCATAATCTGTAGTATTATTAACATTCTGAATACTTGATTTATTAGGATGTACTATTTTGCCTAAATAAATATTAAGCCTTCTTTGTTGAGGTGTTGGAAAAGTATTTTGTAGTATTAAAGATGCAGATGCACTTATTAATACATAAGTTGCTATATCAGTAGTTAAAAAAGAAGAAGTTACACCAGTTGCTCCAGAATAAGTAATTAATTGTACTTTTGGTAAAACTGAATAAGAGCCAGTATTATAAACTATCCAACCATTAATTGCTGGCACATTAAATGTAGTTGAAGAAGATACTGTTAAACCTGGACTAGCTACATAATAGGCACCAGTTGAATTAACATTACCATCTTCTATATTTCTTTGTCTAGCAGTAATAGATAGATTAAGATTTTCGTTATTTAATTGAACATAAATTTTTCCAGTTGTTGAGCCAGTTGCTACAACATAACCACAAACCATTGCTCTTGACGAGTATTGTAAAGAATAAAAATCTGTTAAGTATCTACCAGCAATAGTATCAGATAAATATAATTGTTGTCCTGGCGAAGGTGTACCACTAATTAAAGTTGTAGTATTAGCACCAGTTATTATGCCTTGAGTAATAATTAAACCAATTGAACCATTAGGTATATCATCATTTGCTAAGCCATTTACATTAGCAATTAAATCATTACTAGATAATGATAAAGTAACAGTAGGTATACTACCAGATGACCCATTTATATGAACAGCACCAGCTTTTGAAATAGTAGCACCAGTTAAATTATAAGCTCTAAAAAAGGTTTCTCTGCCTATATGTATAGGTGAAGTAAAAACACTATCATCATAATAAGCTAACGCTTGTTCTGTATTATCATAAAATAATAAAGAAGTAGTGGCAGATATAGTAGATGGATTTTGATTAAATACAATACTACTAATATTTGTTATATTACTATTAATATAAACCGAATTTGAATTAGTACCTATTGTTAGAGTTGTTCCGTCAAATGTTAAATTTGATTGTGCAGTAGCACCAGTTGTTGTGCCATTAGATACTAAAATTCTATTTGCTCCAGGATTTGATATAGCATTAAATCCTGGGCCAGTAGCACCTTGTGGACCAGTAGCACCATTCAACCCATTAGCACCGGTAGCGCCTTGTGGACCAGTAGCACCATTCAACCCATTAGCGCCGGTAGCACCTTGTGGACCAGTAGCACCATTTAATCCATTAGCACCAGTAGCACCTTGTGGACCAGTGGCACCATTTAAGCCATTGGCTCCAGTAGCACCCTGTGTACCAGTAGCACCATTCAAGCCATTAGCGCCCGTAGCACCCTGAGGACCAGTAGCACCAGTAGCACCTTGTGGACCAGTAGCACCTCGTGAGCCAGATGCTCCCTGTGGCCCGGTGTTACCAGGAGCACCCTGTGTACCGGTAGCGCCATTCAATCCGTTGGCGCCTTGAGGGCCGGTGGCTCCCTGCGGGCCAATTTGACCAGGTGCGCCTTGGGCAGCCAACAATGCCCAGTGTGTTGAATCTAAATTCGGCGGTGTAATTGAACTTACAGTAGCGGTACAAAACCAAGAAGCAGATGCATAACCTACTGCACTATCAATAGAATATGTAAACCCAGATACCCAAGTACCACACCATATTAACCCCATTGGACCTACTGGGCCATAATCACCCTGTGGCCCCTGTGGGCCAATGGCGCCAATATCACCCTGCGGGCCAGTGGCACCATTTAAACCGTTGGCGCCAGTTGCGCCTTCTATACCAATTTTTCCACCAAGATTTATATACCAAAAACTAGAAGTTATGCCAACACCATAAGAATAATCTACTGTAATAGACATAGACCCTGTATTAATATCATAATAATCTATTTCTCCTAAAAAATAATTATTTATACCATCTGAATTATACCCCTCTATATAAAGATTTGAATAATCATTTGAAACAATTACTGTTTGATTTTCCGTATATGCTAAACCTGGCTGTGTATTAAAATTAACAACTTCTCCAATAACTGGAGTAATAATATAAGTGCTTGATGTGCCAAAATATAAATAAACTGATGCACCAGTTGGACCCATTAAACCCTGTGGGCCAGTAGCACCATTAACACCATTATAACCCTGTGGACCAGTTGCGCCATCAATACCATTATGACCTTGAGGACCAGTGGCGCCTTGAGGACCAGTAGCACCATCAATACCATTGTGCCCCTGAGGACCAGTAGCACCTTGAGGACCAGTAGCACCATCAATACCATTGTGACCCTGAGGACCAGTAGCACCTTGAAGACCAGTAGCACCTTGAGGACCTATGCTATAAGTACCACCACCTATGTTAAGAGGATTTCCAAACCCATCATAGTAAAGATTATCAACTATTTGAACAAGTCGCCCATACGAACCAGAGACGGTAACACCAGTTAAATCATTTTGAAGCATATTAAGTATATATAAAAAAGAAACTAATCCAAAATTTTATTATTATA
>Ga0214166_1001304_pt1 | contig 10996 bp, 11 predicted proteins | sample TroBogepilimnion_27_FD_153005 | JGI IMG/M metagenome (GOLD analysis project Ga0214166, IMG submission 153005) | Freshwater microbial communities from Trout Bog Lake, WI - Practice 18AUG2009 epilimnion v3 | ecosystem: Environmental > Aquatic > Freshwater > Lake > Epilimnion/Euphotic zone ...
GCATTGGGGTCAGCTGGTGTATTAGCTAGTTCTGTACCTTCGGTCTCTTCATCTACCATCTCGCAATCACATGGCTTGGTGCAACCGCACTTCTTGGCCATGGGTGAAGCTAGTTCCATTTTCATACCTGCCAGTTTTTTGATTGTTGCAAGTATGTCGTCGTGATTGTCTAATGGTATCATGTTATGTTCCTCAAACCTTTTTTGGTAGTTTCTTCAACGGCGACTTTTTATTTGCCATTGGGCTATCACTCTTATGATCGCCGTAATCTGGTCCTGATTGTTCTGCAATCTTTCCACCTGCAATTTCAAATTTGAACTTGCTTTGGCTCTTCTTTACCAATTTTTTATTGTATTCCGTGCCGTAAACATCTTTGGAATCTGGACTAGGTGGATAGTCTGTGCCCAAAAGAGGCTTGTCTTTGTTCATTGGTTCTTTGGGTTCGCGATCCATCTCTAGGGGTTCATCTTCGCTGCGAACCACAATCATCGAATTGGGCATCTGTAGCCCACGGCTTACCACCTCACGAACACTTTCTCGTGTGCAGGGTAGGCTGCAAACCACGTCTGTCATATAAATTTCTGAAGGTCCTAGCTCAGGAAAGTCTAGTGCTCGACCTTGCATGATGGTTTTCTTAATTGGACTCACGCTTTTGACATCAAATTTTGCCAAAATCTTTTCAACCTTGTCCAACATTTCAGGAGTTACCATGACTGCAAATTTAATGCGCCACTTGTACTCTTTGTCTGCTTCTTGAATGTATTCAAATAGGTTCTTCATAGTAAATTCCCTGTTGTTTTATTTAGCAGGATTTGTAGAATTTTTAAGCGCTGCAATGATCTCATTGCGATCTCCTACGATTTTTCCATCTGTTTCAGTAACAGAAGTATCCCTTTCTTTATTCTTGCTAGCTGTGAGTGCAGAAATCTGTAATCTCACTGCTGCTAACTTGTCTCTTGTCTTTCCTTGTTTGGCGTCTAGGGCAGTTTTTAATAGCTGTGCTGCCACAGCCAACAATTCTGCGCTGTGTCTTGGCTCCACATTCATAGCCAAATCTTTGATTTCTTGATAGGTTTTCATTGCTTCTTCGGCAATGGTATCAACTTCTCCATCCCCATCCCCAATTCCTCGAACCTGTGGCAGAGCTTGATCTATGCGCTGCTCTATGGGCGCCGTGGTATCTGGAGCCAAAGTCGTTTCTACACCTTCAGGAACTTGGTCTAGATTTTCAATGCTTTCGGCTGGGTCTAAGTTGAATAACTTTTCTAGTTGTCTGTTCATATGATATTTTTTATTTTCTCTCTTTTATTTATTGATAGGTCGACCCTATCCCAGCTGATTCCTAGTTTTTGTGCTATCTTTCTTCGATTCATCCCACTGTCAAAGAGCTCCCAAATTTGAAAAATGACTTCCTTGTTTCTGTTAACATAATTTTTAAAAATCCGTTCTCCGTGTTCAGGATTTGGCTTGCCTTTTGGTATATTTGTTCGGTAAATACATGGCTGGCACTCCTTACAGTGTTAGAGCGGGTGGATGTTAGCGCATCGCGACCCGCACTGATATTTACCTTTTTCCGGCGAAAAGTTGATGCTCAGTAACTACACGAAACGTCATGTTTCTAAATCTGCACCACGCAGCGGCAGCTTTCCATTTGGCGTGATTGATCGCAATAACTGCTCGATCTTTTTCACTAGTTTTTTTATTTGCTTCCATCATGACTTGGCTGCTGGGTTTGATTTCGATAAGTTCGGACCTCTGCTTGCCGTTTTTATCTTGAAACATAACAAATACATCAGGTATGTATATGCTTTGCTTGCCGGTCAAAGGATTTCTGTAGGGTACTTGTATTGCTTCACTGGCCCATTGCACCACTGATGGATGATTATCACAAAATAAAAAAAAAAGATCTCTCCCAACTTGAACGGTATCTAGGAGGTTTATTGCCCATATATTTTTCTTTATTTTTTACTGTGTAAATGCCATTGGCCCAGTTTGTCATAATTTACGTTCCTTCCTGTTTAGGGATTAATTTAGAATTCAATCCAACATATCTAATATTACGAAAAGCATCAAAATCAGATTTAGTAATCTTAACCACTTATAGCACCAGTCTATTATAAAGTTTGCTGGACCCAATAATATCAACGTTTCCCAAATAACTTGTTGGAACTCTAGAACTGTTTAGCAAATAAGCAACCAAATCAGACAACTGAGCTGCATTTGGATTAATATTTTGATATGTTTGAAGTGTATTCAAAACATCTTGAGGCGTGCCGTTATTGTCTATTACTGTGGTAATTAGTACACCTGCTAGCAGATTTGAAGAAGTTATACTAAAACCGTTGCCGTTAAACCACCCAACCACAGCATCGTATAAGTCGCTTGGAACATCATAGTTCACTAAACTAGTACTTTGATTTGGTGTATTGGGCAAATTGCTAAACGGCATGGCTGATTATCCTTCAGTTGCTGGTGGAGGTGGACCTGGCGGTTGTGGATTAATTGTATTGCCTTGGGTATCCGCGCTGATAACGCTGGGACTAACTGTGCTGTCCGTTGCAGGAAATTTAGTAACGCTGACAATTTGATTAGTATTAGAATTGCTAACTGTTTTGGTAGTTACCGGAGTAATAATATTAGATCCGACCAATGGTGTTGCTGTAACTGTTAAGCTGCCGTCACTGGATATTTTTACTTTGTTGATGTATTGAGTAGACACCAAATCGCCTTGCGATAGTGTAGGCTGAGTAATAGAAGCTGTTGCCATATTATCCTCCTGTGGGGAACATAGTTGGCGCTGGTGCTGGGAATTTCTTGTTGAGTGCGCTGTTAGTTCCTACTCCTACCACACTATTATGCACCGCCGACGATAGTTCTGCACTTACTCCAGAACCTGTTAATTTAGAAGCTGCCCTGGCAACACTAACAGCACTGACAATATCGCCAATGCCAAAGTTGCCCGATGTGATGTTTCCGATAATGCCACCCACTCTACCCAGTATACCATTTTCTCCTAATAGACCAGTTGGACTACCCGTTGTCAACGGACTTGGATGTCTATCATAATAGTTGTTGGCTTGAAGGATATTAGCTGCCGGGACTTGATCACAGTATGTGACTCCTTCGTAGGCCAATGTCATCTTGCATGTAGCAGTGCCTTGTGCGCTATAATCAAACTCATCATGATCCCAACCCACTATTCTAGGATTTTGCAACACGATCATGCTGGCTTTTTTATTTCCCAAAGGATAAATTTCTATGGCCTTAAGCAGATGAACAGACGTTTGTGCTGCTCCCGGTGCAAAACTTTTTGCTTGAAAGATGCTTCCGTTCATACCCCAAGAATCGGTCCAATAAGATGGCAGTAATCCATTGGGCTGTATCAGTGTTGGGTTAAGCATGCTATAGTCCCACTCTGATCCAATATTTGCTGGTGGTGTTTGACTAGTGCCTTGTGTAGTGTCTTGTGCTACCTTATTAAATATATTTGATACTGCATTTTGTAGCAGTTGTTGAAACGCTGCCTGACCAGTTACCTTTAATTTGTTAGCAGCAAAATTGGGATCGCCTGAATAACCTTTGGTTCCATCTGCAAAATACCAGCAATAATAAAAAGCCCAAAGTCCCCAAATGTAATCGGCCATATCGTCATGGAAGGTCACTGTGACGGGGTCATATTTTATTTTTTTATAGGTATGGGTTGTTTTATTGTACTGGTTGTGAGTTGAATACTGAATATCAAATTTTGGTAAACTAATAGATTTAGTTAACACACTAAGTACGTCACTTTTGTTAGTGACTCTCATGACATCATTGAAACTTTCTTGCTCTTTAATTGAATTCAGCGGGGCTGCAGATAGTTTTTTAGGGTCGGGTTTTGGAGCCGTCCAGTTATTAAAAACAAAGTTTACATGAAACAGTCCTTTGAATTTTGGACTGCGTAACATGTTATTGGCAACAAACACATTAGATGCGTGTTTCCAATCTTCAACTACCGCACCCGGTGTTATGCCAGTTGCTGTTTGTAATGATTGAGCAAGTAAAGTACCAATTCCCATATAGCTATTTATATCCAAAAAGAAAGGGGCAAAAAATGCCCCTTTCGAATAGCAACAATATCTCTATTAGCCAGTGGCTGTTGTTGTAATAAGTCTTCCAACATTGATACCAACGCCGCTGCTCTCTGTTGGGATCTGCAATGCACTGTCGTACACGATTCCCAAACTGATTTCAACAGCATTATTTTCACTATAGTTCATATTGCCATAATCTGCGCTCTTTAGATAGCAACCATATGCTTCCCAAGTTTCAAGGACATTTGGTGTAAATGCTCCGTTTCCGCCGTCTAACATCTCAATACGTGTGGTGAACTTGTAGCTGCTGCCAGCTGCTGCTGAACTCTGCTCCAAGAAATCCAATTGCTTTTGTAGCTGTTCGCCAACCAATCTGCTGACAGATCCAGTGACTTCGTCGCGTACCACAATCGTCATATCCTGCCAAGTATGTTTACCTGCGAGGTGGACTCTGCTGTTATAAACATCTAGAGTAATTTCCTCAAACTGCACATTTGGTCTTGAAGCAGAAACAATCTGCTTGGTCAATTCTGTGCTTGGGCTGGTTACTCCAAATCCATCAAATGTCACCCTAAAGCGATATCTGAGTTTAGGCATTAAGAGACCTTGAGCTGTTGCGCTCTGGTCACTTGCTAGTGGTACTGTCATGTTCAATAGAGATGTAATACTCATTTTTGGGCTCTCCTTAGTGAGCTGTTGCTATACTCAATTATTTAGCATCTTGAAAGATTTTTTTATTCTGGGTTTTTAGCCAAAAAGATAGGGGCCGTAGCCCCTATCTTCACCTATTAGCTGAACTGTTATTACACAGTTCCGTTAGCCAATGAAGTGGTCAGTGTGGCCGAAGAGTTTTCTACGCGAACTGGGATGTAGATAAACTCAACTGCTGTTACTGGTTTGATTGCAATATCAATCCACAATTGGTTTTGATCAATTGTTGTTGGAGTGTTATTGCTGGTATCGCACACTGCTAGGAAGTCATACAGTGCTCTTTCAGCAACCAATCCGTTGAGGAATGTGTTGACCACAGAAAGTGCATTGTTCCTAGTAACTGCATCGTTTGGTTCAAACAAGAACTGCTTGACCAATCCAGGCAACTGATTGCGGATATAGACCACCAAACGAGCCACGTTAACTCGACCCAACAACGTTGTTGCTGCATCCAGTGTCTTCTGACCTTCAATTACAATTCCTCCAGTTGTTGGTTGAACTACAATTGGGTTCAATTTGTTCTCGTACATAGCGTCTCTTTCCCCCTGGCCCAACAGTGCAACTTGGAAATTGCCGTTGCTGTTCAAGTATCCAACGCTAGTTGCATTGCTTACCACGCCACGGTTCAATCCTGCTGGAGCAAACCAAGGATAAGCAATTTGATCATTCAACGCAATAGTGGTCAACATGATATGACTTGCTGGTACTAACACGTTGTTGCCATTCAACTCCGTTGTATAAGCGTTTGGATAGTAAACTGCTGCGTAGTCGTCTGCAATAGTCAATCCAGCTTCTCCAGTATCTGCTGCACCAGCTACATTGGTCGCCCAATTTACTAGAGCAGTCGCAGTTGGCTCTAAGCGGAATGGCGGATCTATCAATACAAACGCTGTTTGCTTTCTAGTCAAATTCAATGAAACCATTTCACTTGCCAACTCTGGATAGCCCGGAGCAGCAATCAAGTTAAATGTGTATTGATCTTTGATTGCTTCCAAGCTGCTGTTCAACATGGAGACCATTGCCTGAACCACTGCGGCACGTTGAGCTTTGCGTCCCATGTTTGGAAGACCAGTTGCTCCGTTGATTGGGGACACACTTACCCATGCATCTTTAAATGCAGGGAGTGACATGCCTGGGAAGTTAGTGGTGTTAAAGTAGTCTGTTACATACTTCTTAACATTGTATCCACTTGCTCTTAGGTTGAATAACAGCATTCCTGTTGGATACAAATCTGCTGGTGGTGCATCAATGTCCACATAGTTGCTGAGCAGAAGATCTGCAATAGCGCTGCTTCCATTTTGAGTTCCATCAACAGTACTTCTTGCGTCGGCAAAAATTATTCCGTTTTCTGATGTGCTATCAGTATTGCTGACTGTTCTCCATGTGCCAGATGCAGTATAAACATTGACCATTGGATAATTTTCTAAATCGCTGGTATCAATCCAAATATCATTCACTGCTGGTGAAGTTGGAGCTGTTACACTTACAACTGGACCGTTAGTGTTTGTGCTTGGATAGCCATGGGTAGTTCTGTAACCTACCCAAGTTGGAACATTGTTTACCATAGCATTGACCATGATATCAACCTCATTGGTCAAACTATTGTACCACAATGTACCGTTGAGCGGAGTACTGGTCAACTGAGATACTGATGCAGTATAATCTCCGGCTGTTGGAACCACGCTTGCTGCGAGCTCTTCAAAGTTACTATACAATGCTGGTGTTATGTTGCAAACTGATAGAGGAGAATTAGTTCCATCAATTAAAGTAAAGTCGTAACCATCAGTATTAGTAATAGTAACTGTGTTATTAACAGAGTTTGCAGTCATTGTCATCTTGGTTGATGACGGAATCTGTGACGTAAGGGCTGCTGCCATTGCTTGTATGCCAGCTGCTGCTGTGGTCACAGTGTAGGTGCTGCCATCAATTACCACCGAGAACGTGCTTTGATAAGCAGGACTTGATGTTGAGTTTGTTATTGATGCACTGCTAGTTACTGATATTGGTCCTGGACCATACCACTTATAAAGCACAACTTCCAGTGTGTTATTGACCGCAGTATCATACTGTAGATACAATGATCCAGCTTTAATTGTGCTTGCTGTCATTCCATCTGTAGAAAGACCAACAATGGCTGCTTCATTGTCTACGCCATTGCTTGGATACAATGGAACTGACTGCTGCACCCACTGACCGCTTGCATTAAACTCATTTACTACAATATTAGCTCCGTTGTTGGGGCTAGTAGTCTTAAACCAAACTGATCCAGTTGGACGAGGTGGATTAACTGTGTATGTATTTTGGTTACTGGTTGTTGACTTAAACTGTGGTACTATGGTGTGCTTGCTTTGCTGTAGTGCAGGTGCGCCAAATACCTGTGTAGTCAATCCCAGTACTGTTGCTGGCGTATAAGGGCCGCTTCCAACATTAATCACAAGATCATAGTTAGAGTAGATCTGAACGCTGTTGGTAGCTCCAACTTGGAAGGCAACACCGTTTGATCCCAATGCTGTATTGAGATTGGTTACAAAGTTTGCCACGCTGGTATCAGTGTTGACTGAAACTGGACCAAAGTTTGTAACTGGAGCTCCGTTTACTACAGAGTGACCTGAAAGGTTAATGGTCTGGCTTGCTACCCAAGCAGTAGTTGTTACTGTTGGCGTTGACGATACCCAATCAGTGCTTCCCACCAAGACCCAGTTATTTACTAATGGGTTACCCGGGCCACGATCTGGTCTTGCACCTTTGTAGAACATTCTAATTGTGTTAGTTGCAGAATAAGTCGAACCTGTTACTTCGCCAAATACAACTGCATAATCTCCAGCAGTACCAAACCCTGCTAGTGGGAATTGTGTGGTTGGATCAATGTAGGTTGCATTGTTTAACAGTTTGGGAGAAATTACTGAATATGACTGTGCTGCGTAATTCCACTCCAACAAACCCCAACTGGTTGTTGCTAGGTCCATCCAGTAGGTGTTACTGGCCACAGGACCTGTTGGTGCTGTGCCTGCTGCTTTGAGCTGGGCTAGATCAATGTTGGGACGCATAACATAAGCTGCGTCTGCCACACCAAGAAAGCTGTATGCTGCCAACAAACCATATTCATTGAGTTCGCTGCCTTGCTGTACTGCACCGCCTACTGTAACAAAGTTAGGCACACCAAACAATGAAGTTAGGTCGCTTTTGCTTGTTACTAGTTGCAGTGCTCCAACATTGGCTGCTGTGGTTCCTTTGGCTACGCCCGTGCCAGCTGCATTTGTCTTGTTTGCAGCCGTTGGGGCAATGATCAATGGGATTGGTCCCGCAGCACCTGCTAGGTACGCACTTTGATCAATGATATCAATCTCTACGCCGGGCGAATTTAGGGTCATTTTATTTTCCTCTTAATACAGATCGGGTTTATCCCGTTGCTATGTCTGTATTTAGTGGAACACGGGTTTTTTTGACAGTTATGCGGGGATTAAACTGCGAATTTTAGTCTGTAATGCAGATAAATCACTGTCGTTGTCGATGATTTGATCAAATTTTGATCCAACCCAACTATATTCGCTGGAGTGCACGTTGGGGTACATGCTGGGCATCAGCTCTTTTCCGGTCTCTGCAATACTATACCAATCTGGTAAATCTCCTCGTCTCACCCACCAAACTTCCCCACCCAACTCTCTTACAACTTTCATCTCATTAGGAAACCTACAGTCCGGAATAACAATGTTATTATCCATTTTGTTCAGTTTGTTTTGCATACTAGCCAGCCAAATGTCGTCATGAAAATGCTGGCGAGCAACTTCGGTTCCAAAGTGCTGTAGTACCCAACGTGGACTAAGTTGTTTTATATTCAATCGTTTAGACCACCAAGGATCTACCTGTTCTCGCCACCATCTACTCTCGCTGGTCTCTCCTTCCAACAAGTGCCTTGGCCAGCCAAAAATAGCCGCTGTTGCATCTTTGAGACTGTCGGCAAAGCTGGCTTTGGTATAGGCGTGTGTATCCACTAATATATTGGCTACGGTGCCCTTACCGGATCCAATAAATCCACATACTGCAATGATCTTTTTCATGTACTAGTTTATACTAGAAAACTAGAATACGCCAATTATCTCCACTTGGCAACTGGGCTTACTTTTTGAGTATCTGTGGGTTCTTTGCTGCTAGGCGTTGAAATTAATACTGGCTGTACTCCCATCAGTCTAGCCGCTAATTCGATAATACGTTGCTCTTCTTTGGCATAGCCGACTACGGTGAGATTTTCACCAAACGCACTGATTTGTTCAAAGTTATTCTTGCCGCCTTCTGTTTCAGCTGCTGCCGCTGCAAGTGCCAAACCATAACGATATTGGGTATAAGAGTCGTTGTTTTGTAGTTTTGGAATCACATATGTTGCTGGCAGCGTGTCTTGAAATGCTGTGGCAAGAGGCTGCGCATGAAACGCCTCACAAAGATTGATTATTTCTCTCATTGTTTTCATGTTAGCCGATCACGAAGTATGGCGGGAAACTCATATCCGCATAGGTCTTTATATCCTCGATCAACTGAGCCATCTCATTTGTGCCTTCTGTTTTTAGAGCTGCGCCGTTGAGTGTTGTGCCCCCCTGAGGTCCTGCAATGGCAGAGAACTTTTCACGAGCTTGACCTAGCATCATCTTGCACTGTGCCAACGCATAACTCTTGATCCAGGGTCCGGCATAGATATTGGTGATTAGCTCGTCATCACTCTTGTACTTAAAGACATGGAGCATGACTTTTTCAACTGCTGTTATCTTTCTTGGAATTAACAAAACACGAGTGCTGGGGTTGTAGCTAAAAGTTACATAGCCACCAAACATCTTAAATGTCAGCTTTTGATAATCGGCAAACAGTTCGTAGGTTAGTAGACCTCCCTGTCGACCTGCATTGATCAAATAGGTGTTAACGTAGGCTGCTTGGAACGGATCAAAGAATGTACTACCTTCTGTGGTAGTACCCACGCCACGTCGGTAGACGTTCTTGACCGAGACCGTGCCTTCTGGGAGAACATATTCGGTTTGCTCTAGCTGTAGATCTAGAAAAGCAAAGCCTTCTTCTACGCTGTTGGCTGCTCTTTGCCTATAGACTTGAAGTGCGTAGGTTAGTGCGCTGTCGTAGTGCGCAGGGTCTAGCTCAACATCCACGAGACCATCTCCCAAACGGAGACGGACGTAATCATACACTTGCTGCCTTGGAGTAGTCGTTACGGCCATAAAACACCTCTAGTAGTGTATTTATAACCGTAACGACTCTATCCTTAGACTGCCCTCAGCAAGAGCAACGTATCTGCACCGCGTCCGTTCATACGGTGTTCCACGCCCTTGATCTTGTCGAACCACTTGCGTATTTGGTTCTTGGCCAAGGCTTGGAACTCCGCCAACTGCACTTCGGGCTTACGCAAAGTCTTCTGTACGCTGGTAGTCTTCATGATGTTGACAAACTTGTTGCCCTTGATCATGATGCTGCCATCGAACTCGCCCTTGTAAACACCCAGCTTGCGCGTCTTAGTATTGTAGACCCAAACTTCAGTGCTGCTCAAACAGGCCACAGGTTGGATGCTGTTGACCTTGGGCTTGTCCAAGGCTGCTTGGAACTTGAAGTTCTTGACCAACTTGGCCTTGTCCACTGGCTTCTTCTTGCGAGCCTTGGCCACCTTGGTCTCGGAGGCCATGCGGTTCGCAGTACTGAGACAGTTGTTAAAAAAGTCCAAGGTCTGCTTGAGCGCACGGGCCTTGACAAAGGCATAGCCTTCGATCAACTGCTCGTCCATAGGAGTCAACTTCTTTGCGCTACGAACACGATCCAGCTCCACATACTCCTTCATCTGAGGTTCCAAAACCTTGGACAATTTCTTGTAGTGGATCGCACTCAGCTTGGTCGTCCCAAACGGATTGTTCACATCCGCAGCCTTGATCTCACCGCGCAGCAGTCGGCTAACATAGGTTTCAACTTCGCCCAACACTTCATTCACCTGCGCATCCATGCGCTCCTGAACACCAATCTTAGGCGGCGCTTCTGCTGCCTTTTCCTCAAGAGTGGGATCTCCCTTGCTTTTATCTGCAGCCAGCACAATGCTTTCCCAAATGCGCTGGTGTTCCTCTTCATTCAGAGGAAAGCCTTGAATATACATGCGGGCTAGGTTGGCGTAGGTAGCACGAATGTTGCGATCTGCTACCTTCTTCAAAAGAGCCAAGTCCTGCTTGGCAGTT